>ENA-OPZD01000374-OPZD01000374.1-human-gut-metagenome-genome-assembly--contig:-NODE-374-length-11624-cov-2.249891_pt1 | contig 11624 bp, 14 predicted proteins | sample MGYA00242479_ERZ504495 | MGnify/ENA primary metagenome ERZ504495 (study PRJEB26092, sample SAMD00036286) | human gut metagenome | host: Homo sapiens | study: EMG produced TPA metagenomics assembly of... | reverse complement strand
AAATGCATTTATGAATTATTTCAACGAGATTTGATTAATGAAGATATCTATTATTTTCAGCAGTTCCGAGTGAGAATGAAAATGAAATAAGAGAATATGGACTTGCCGTAACTGGAAGTGGAATATTTATTGCAAGTCAGGCAAATTCTAAAAAAGGAAAGACCAAGGAAATTCTTTTTCGGGACTAAACAAGGCTGAATATGATACAGATACTGATACGTTATTGGTGGAAATATTGTGAGATATGGAAGTGGGGCAGAAAAAACAAAAGTAAAAGGAAATGAAATAACTGTTCCATTAACGTGTATTGCAAATGCCTTAACTATTGTTGGAACGTTCTGTTTATTCCATGTGCATTATTTTACTAATCAGGTAAATGTATAGAGATGTTCAAAAGAATATTGATGAAGCGGAAAAACATTTGAATCAAGAATTAGATATGGAACATATGAAGCAAAATATGGGAAATGTAGGAACTTTTCGCCAGTGCTTCAGAAAGGCATGACATGTATTCGGAAATGAAAAAAGAAATGAATATGCGTCAGGGACATGGATATGGTGCTGAATATGGAAATAAAACTGTTGATAGAATTCTTGGAAAGAAGGTGGAAGGTGGACAGGAGAAGAGAACGGACATCATAAAAGAGTGGTGCTGACAAAATAGTAAATGGACAAAAAGTTCAGACAAAGTATTATAAAAGTGCAGCAGATACGTATAGAGCAGGATTTAAAGATAGCTCTCACGATTATTCAGGACAGGTGATAGAAGTTCCTAGAGACCAATACAATGAGATACGAAATAAATTACAAAAAGATATTGATGCTGGAAATATAGATGGAATAGAGCCAGGAACACCAGCAGAAAATTATTTAAAAAAAGGATATTTTTCGTATGCGCAATCTTATAGACTTGCGGCATCAGGAACTATTGAATCAATTACTATGGATATGGCAAATGGTATTATGACTTCTATGACGAGTGCATCTATTACAGCAATTATAATCTTTGCAAGTGGAGTGTGGCAAGGGAAAGATGTAAAAGAAGCTGCAAAAGACGGACTTATGACTGCTGGACAGTAATCGGAAAAGGAGCAGTTATTTACACGATTACGATGCAGGTGAGTAGAGGAAAGATTTGGAACTATGCATTGGGAAAGGGAGTAGATAGCCCAATGAGTAAAGTTAGTGAAGAGGTGGCTAAAAAAATAAATTCAAAGATTGATATGTCCAGCTCGGTCGGGGAAAAACTGAATCTGCAGAAAGTTACTGGTCAGAAATTAGTAAGTGGAGCGGTTACAGTTGCAGTAGTATTTGGTCCAGATGTATGTAGTGCATGTATGGGAAAAATTTCAGTAAAACAATTAGCCAAAAATGCAACTGCTGGAGCTGCAGGAATTGCTGGAATGGCAGTAGGAAGTGCAATTGCAGGAGGTAATCCACTTGGAGGAATGGTAGGTGGAGCTGTAGGCGGTGCAGTAGGTAAGAAAGTTATGGATAATTTTATTGAAGATGATGCAGTTGCTATGTTCCGTGTTATGAAAGAAGAATTTTTAAATATAGTTATGTCATCTTATTTGTCGCAAGAAGAGTTTGAGGAGGTCGCAAGAAGAACTATCTGGGATAAAAAAGTGTCAAAAGAATTACAAAATATGTATAAGAAATCTAAAAAGGTGAGCATAGAGCATATGCCAATTCATTAATTGAAGAAGTAGTTATTGATGTATTGAAGAATCGAAAGAAGATAACTAATGAAATGTGGAATGAAGGACAACAATTACAGGGAGTATAATTTGATGTAGTATCTAAACAAGGTTAACGTACCAAAGAAGTTCGCTAGCAAAGATTATAAAAGTCTCAGAAAGTTTGGGGAAAAGTAATGATTTAAGTGGATAAAAGATGTTGACAAACGTATCAGTGTGAGGTAGTACCCAATTAAGAAAAACGTGTTAGTTATGATTAAATGAGTGGATTGTGTCTTAATGTCCCAGTAACCATAATATACCTAACAGGCAGCAATTAACCAGAAATAGTACACTGTAGGTGACTAACATAGAACGTTAATTAGCTATATAGAAAACCCCTTACATCAATTATGGTGTGAGGGGTTTTTTACGTTGCCATGCGTTCGGAAGAAGTTGCCGGTGGCAAGTTCTCTGTATGAAAAAATGTATAAAAGTTTTTGGGTGTGGTAGTATGATGAAAGAAAGGATATATCCTTTTAAGTATTTAAAGATAAAGAGATGTACAAAAAAATGCGGGATGTGTTACTATGAAAATTAGATATAAGTGATAAATTTATAAGAAGGAGGAGTAGGATGGATAAAAGTTGATAAAAGGTTTTTGAATTAATCTACTGGAAACTAAGTTATAGAAGAAAAATTTATTCGTACATTATGGTTAATTCCATGGGCAGTTGCATCGTTGGTGTATATTCAGATCGCTGGAAAAAATTATGTATATACTATGATTGCCGGAATAATCTACATTATTCTGCTTCCAATTCAAGTGGTTTATAATTACAAAAAATGGATGAAAGAGAAGGAAAAAGATATATATTTATAAAACAGAAATCTTAACGGTAGGAACAAAATGGCTCTCAGACAAAGCAGATGCAAATGATATTGCAATGCTGGATAAGCTGATAAATGAAAAAGCGGCAGATGGATGGGAACTTGTGACATATGATTATATGGCAACGTCTATGCAGATTAAAGGAGCATTTGTTGTTACATTTAGAAAGAAACAGTAGTGAATTACTTGAAGAACTGGTGAGAAAAATGAACGTTAATTAGCTTATATATAAAACCCCTTACATCAATTATGGTGTGAGGGGTTTTTACGTGAAAAATATACAAAAGTTCTTAGATATGGTAATATGATGATAAAGATAAATAGGAATTTGTGTGTGGAGGTGATGGTTGTGAAGAAAAAAGTAACAATAGCGTTTGTCATCATTGGCATTCTTGCTATAAGTACAATGATTATATTTTCAACATATAAGTCTTCGGAAGCCTATCGAAAAGCAAAAGCAAAGACACAGTGGGAGTGTTCTGTGGTCTGTGCGGAAAAGTCAACGCCTGATTCCTATGTAATTACATATTCTGACGCAAAAATTTTGTCTAATACAGGCGTGTTGACAGTCCAAAACAGAAACGATTTTGACATTACTGTACATCTGCTCTGTGAAGGAAAACAGGAACTTGTATCTGACAGTATTCCTGCTGGCGGTTGCTATTCTTTTCAGAATGTTACAGATAAAGAATACACGGTAGGTATCCATGCTGAGGTTGATGAAAATACGGATATAAAGCATTTGTATATGATGGAAAAGACACCGAACCATATACAAGATAAATGATTTCTAATTGCAAGATAAATTGATACGTGAACAATCGGTGTCAGGACAGAGAAAAAACAGCTTACCATCTATTGATAGCTGCCCTTTTCTCTGGACTGCACATCGATTGTTACCGATTGAACAAAATCGCGTCACTCCAGCCGATACAGTATGGAGTTTCAATCGATTTCCTTCTTCTTGATTTTACCAAAGAATCTATGCATTGGAAACTGATTCCAGCATATATTCAAAAATAGTAACCTGTTTTTATCGAATAAAGGGTGCACTTAATAAGCCTTCATTCAGACGGCTGTTTTCAGTATTCAAATGCCTTCGCTCAAGTCAACATGTAGTGTCCTCGAAGCGATAGCGAAAGAAGATTTCCATCACAGGCTTCACACTTACAGATATCCTTTTTGTAGAGGATCATCAGCTTCTCCGCACAGGTTTTACCCTGGAGTTTTGAAATATATTGAATGCAGTTGAGAAGCTTCCGGCAGTGTGCCATCTTTTCTTTCTTGTTCCTGCAGGAAAGCAGGCCGTAGTGGCGAATTCGGACAAAACCTTTAGGGAGCACATGCATTAGAAACATTCGCAGAAACTCTGTTCCTTTAATGGTTTGTTCGATATATTTACCGCCATTCTTGTAATCCTTTACGAGGTAGGTAACAGTTTTATCTGTCATGCTGACAATTCTACGGTTACTGATAGCAATACGATGAGTGTAACGGCCAAGGTATTGGATTACAGAATCCGCTCCATTGAATGCCTCCTTCGTATATACAACCCAGTTCTTATCGTAGAGGGAATTTAGTAAAACTTTGAATTCATAATGATTTTTCAAATGTGCTGCTGTTCCATGATACTCAAGTTTTTTATCTTCCCAGAGTTGTTTCAGCTCACGAAGATAATACTTTTTGAAGACGGCAGACATGACCTTAACCGGAAAGAAAAACTTCGTTCCTTTATCCTTCCACTTGTTTGCAGCATCAAGTCCACCGCCGAGAACAATGGTGTGGAGATGAGGATGATAATTCATCCTGGAGCCCCATGTATGGAGTACGCAGATATATCCAATCCTTGCTCCAAGATGCTTAGGATCCGCAGACAGCTCTGCCATTGTTTGATGTGCTGCATGGTACAAAGCATCATAAAGCAATTTCTGATTTGAATAAATCAGGGAGTATAATTCTTCAGGAACTGTAAAGACCGTATGAAAGTATGGAACATCCAGTACATTTTCCTGCTGTTTGTCAATCCATTCATCGACCTCCATTCCTTGACACATGGGGCAGTGACGGTTCTTGCAGGAATTATAATGAATATATTTCTTGTGACAGCTTTCGCATACGCTTAAATTGGCTCCCATTTCAAGCGTATGGCATTTGGAGATACACAGTGCCGTTAGTTGCTGTTGGGGAGAAAAGTTGTGTGTCTCACAGTATTGCGTAAGAAATCGATGGAATACATCCTGAATGGTGATGTCATGATTCATTTGCATCACCTGCGTTTCTCTTAGATTTACGCCCCCGTTTTTCTTGGCAGGATGATCAAGCGGACTCTTTATTCCCATAACAGTTTTATTGGATATGTGGATGTATACCTGTGTTGATTCCAGACAGCGGTGTCCAAGCATTGCTTGTACATAGTTGATCGGGACACCTTGCTCAATCATGTGGCTTGCAAAGGAATGGCGAAGCGTATGCGGATGTGCTTCAATGTCCGCTGTTTTCCTACTGCCCTGAGCTTGATTTCAACACCACTCACTTTTAGTGGCTCATGAGGAGCATCTAAAGAAACAAAAAGATATTCTCTTTTTACCGGATAACTTCTCCAGTATTCCTTTAGTAAATCAAGGGCTCTTTCTGAAAGAATCGTCCATCTGTCACGATGATTCTTCCCTTTGGAAATATATACCTGCATAGTGCTCATATAGATATCTTCAGGTTTAAGAGAGACAAGTTCTCCTACACGCATTCCAGATGAATAAAGCAGGGCAATGATTGCTTTGTTACGGATTTGGGTTGCAGAATTGATTAACTTTTCAATTTCTTCAAGAGAGAGCACTTTCGGAAGTTTTACATCCAATCGCATTCTAGGAACAATGTCTTGATCCCATGGAATGTGTAAGACGTGTTTGTATAGGAAGCAAATGGAAGAATTATAAAAGTTGCAGGTTGCAGATGAAAGACCAGAATTACGTTTTTCCAGTATAAACGATCTGGCATCCTGAAGAGATAAATCTTCCATTGATTTATAGCCTGTCCACTTCATAAAGTGACGTATGTTGTTGATATAGGTATCTGCAGTTCGAGAGGACCTGTTACGAATCAGGCATTCCTCTCTGAGCTTGTTAAAATATTTTTCGTACATAATAAACCTCCATGATAATAGTAACGTTAATGAGTCACTGCATCATGGAGGTCCACGTATCAAAGATACCCTCTTGTGAAAACGAGATTCTGGTGTTATTCTATTCATGGCAGTGTTAATGTTGATCCTGTTCAATTGTTATTTTGTGGTGATTTAACAATACTACTTTTAGGACTCATTATCTACTGCCTTTTTTTAGTTAAAGAGAAAACTGCGCCACAGCCTTCACAGGCCATCGCGCAGCGATTTTGTTCAATTTGAATTTGTGGAGGATAACTATTGTGGATAAAGCAGTTATTTATATACATGGAAAAGGTGGTAATGCTGAAGAAGCTATTCATTACAAACCGCTCTTTAGTAATTGTGATGTGATTGGTCTCGACTATACTGCACAGTTTCCATGGGAAGCAAAAGAAGAATTTCCATTACTTTTTAATTCAATTTATAGAAACTACAAGACTGTTGAAGTAATTGCCAATAGCATTGGAGCGTATTTTGCTATCAATGCCTTATCAAATCAGCAAATAGAGAAAGCATATTTTATTTCGCCCGTTGTAGATATGGAAAGGCTTATTGCTGATATGATGATTTGGGCAAATGTTACAGAGGATGAACTCAAAGAGAAAAAGAAATTCAGACAACCTTTGGAGAGACTCTTTCATGGGATTATCTTTGCTATGCAAGAGAAAATCCTATTATATGGGAAATCCCAACGCACATTTTGTATGGTGAAAAAGATAATCTTACCGCTTATGGAACGATATTTGAATTTGTACAGAGGACTAATTCAACACTTTCTATTATGAAAAATGGAGAGCATTGGTTTCATACGGATGAACAAATGAAATTTCTTGATGAATGGATAATAAAATCTTCCAAATAAATTCAAGTTTGGAGAATTGAGAAAATCGGAATTTTGGAGGTTATTATGGCTTTTGATTTTAAAAAAGAGTATAAAGAATTCTATATGCCGAAGAACAAACTAGAGATTGTAAATGTACCTAAGGCAAATTATATTGCAGTTAGAGGAAAAGGCAATCCAAATGAAGAAGGCGGAGCATATCAACAAGCAATCAGTGTTCTATATGCTGTTGCATACACATTAAAAATGAGTTACAAGACTGATTATAAAATTGAAAGATTTTTGAATATGTTGTTCCGCCATTGGAAGGTTTTTGGTGGCAGGATGATGTCGAGAGTGTAGATTATACAAATAAGTCTGCTTTCAGCTGGATTTCTGTTATCCGTTTGCCTGATTTCATTTCTAAAGTTGATTTTGACTGGGCGGTAGAAACAGCAACGAAAAAGAAGAAACTTGATTGTTCGTCAGCAGAGTATCTTACGATTGATGAGGGATTATGCGTTCAAATTATGCATATAGGTTCTTTTGATAATGAGCCAGCAACTGTTGCGCTTATGGATACTTATTTAGAACAAAAATGGATATGTTAATGATATTAACAAAGATAGGTTGCACCACGAGATTTATATGTCTGATGCAAGAAAGGTTGCCCCAGAAAAATGGAAAACTGTAATTAGACATCCAATTAAGAAAGCGTAAAATTCCCGTTTATTGGGAAGTCGCAGAGAACGAAAAATCGGAATTTTGCTTTCGATGACCAGAATGAAAATCGTTACCGTTGCGCCTGTTTTCACAAGCGTTGCGTGACATAAAAAGAATTCTATTTTAATATCAAAGTATCAAAAACAAAGGAGGTTCTTTTTATGTTGAAGGAATTAAAGAAAAACAAAATGAGTGTTGTTGCAACTGGAATTTTATTTGGTGTTATGGGGGTATTAATTATTCCTATGATAGCAGTAATTATAAAAATATCGAATGCATTATCCCAAAAACATCCTAGGATATACAAGTATAGTATGATTGCTTTTATCGGTATGTTATTGGCAATTAGCCTATTTTGCGTTGTTATTAAACATCAGATGAGTTTTCTTGTAATAGTTGCTTGTTTAGCAATAACATTATGCGACACTATTAAAAACAGATAATAAATGGAGTACAACTATGGAAATATCAGATTTGATTAAATCAGCCAGAATTGAAAAGGGCTTAACCCAACAACAACTGGCTGATGTTGTCTTTGTTACGCGACAGACAATTTCGAAATGGGAATTGGGAAAAAGTGTTCCCGACCAAGCCTCTCTTATATTGCTATACCAGTATTTGGACATCAAGGATAATGAGAAAAAAAACAGTTTATCAAAAGCTTTAATTTTTTAAATAAAGCAAAAATATTTATTATTAAATTTTTGATTGCAATCTTATTTTCTCCTATGGTTATTGGAGTACGTTTTATCTGTTGTAAAAATTGATAAGATTGAAAAATCGAAAAAATTAAAGCGGAATCAAGGTTATTGGCTTTGTTGTATTCTCATCGTATCTAGTATCTTTAAAAGAAAATGTGGCGTATTTGTTAATTGGTATATTTTCTCTGGTGTATTTGTTATATCAATTCTATTTGAGTGGATTGGAAACTAAATGATTTGTGTCAGCAAGTTTAAGGCAAGCGATAATTCATGAAATTCCAGTTTATAGAATTAAGAAAATGAAATGTAAGGAGGAGTATGTAAATGAAATTAGCAGATTTAGCAACAGGCTCTGATTGGATAGTGTGGATTGTCTTTGTGATATTTGCTGTACTTTCTATTATTTTACTTTCTGGACATGGAAGCTGGTTCATTTCTGGATATAATACAGCTTCAAGAGAAGAAAAGGAAAAATATGATGAAAAGAAGTTATGCAGAACAATGGGAATTGGAATGTCTATTATAGCAATTCTTGCATTAACTATGAGCTTGTTTGAAAATATTTTGCCTGCATTTTTTATATATATTGCATTGGGGATTATTTTGGTTGATGTCGTGGTAATTATCATTTTAGGAAACACACTATGCAGAAAGTAATAACTTCAAGTTTGGAGAATTGAGAAAATCGAAGTTTGTGATGGTAGATAATATGGAATGGTTTAATGTTTTTGGGCTGATTTTTATTGCAGTCATTATGATATCCAATGTTGTATTTGCGATTAAATGCAAAGATGGATTTGATAATAAGTGGAACAATAAATATGTTGAGGTCACAGAACAAGTAGGGAGATTGGGTTGTTTCGGATTCATGATAATCAATATTCCGGGAACTTGGTTCGGGTGGTGGTCTGACGAAGCATTTGCACTATATCTGATTGTAGATACCATATTGGTAATGCTTTATTGTGCTATTTGGATTATATGTTTTAAGAAAAACAGCGTTTTCAGAGCATTAGCACTTTCTATTATTCCTTCAATGTTGTTCTTATTTAGTGGGATTATGAGTAGGTCAGTGCTATTGATTATTGCATCAGTATTATTTGCACCAAGTCATATTATGATTTCATATAAAAATGTAAAATGATACAGTCAAATTCTTTAGGTTAGAATCGATGATGGGGTAAACGAAAAAGCAGTTTTGGCATTCCAGTGAACTGCCCCTTCGTTTACACCATTTTCGATTTGACCTAATTGAACAAAGTGAGCGTCCGGGTAGCTATTACCTATGGACTTTCAATCTTTTGTGCTTACCCATGATTATACAGGATTTCCTGTGCAGAAGCTACAGAAATCAAGTGTTTTCAGATAAATAGGTACGACAACAAAACCTCAAGCTTTGAGGCTTTAGAAAACGTATGAAAGAATAAGATTTTAACATCTTTGTGGTTTTCGAAGCTGTGGTTTTCCAAGATGCCCACCACAGGATTTACACACACAAATGTTTATCTCATAAAGCTGTTTTAATATTTCCGGCATCTCCTTACCTCGAAGCTTCGAAAGATACTTTTGGCATCCAAGGAGATTCCGGCATAAAGCAAGCTTCTTGTGTTTGCTGCGAGAACAAAGAAGTCCGTAATGCCGAATCCTGACAAAACGTTTTTGGCGGTACATGCATCAGAAACCGTCGTATAAATTCAACGCCGGAAAGGGTAAGTTCTTTCCATTGTCCTTTGTTCCGGTAATCTTTTACAGAAAAGTAACGTTTCCATCGTCCATGCAGATGATGCGGTGATTGCTGATGGCAATCCTATGGGTATACTTTCCAAGGTAGTCAATCACAGACTGTGCGCCGTTAAACGTTTTCTTACAATAAGGAATCCATTCCGCATCATAACAGAAATCAATCAGTTCTTTGAACGCATAATGGTTACGGTATTTTTCGGCAGTTCCATGAAACTCAAGCTGATTAGTATTCCAGAGATTTTTCAGTTCATCCATATATTTCCCACGAAATACTTTGGAGATAGCCCATATAGGAAGAAAAAACGCAGTACCGTTGTCTTTCCACTCATTTTTGGATGTCAGACCACCGCCGAGCAGTATTGTATGGATATGAGGATGAAAGTTCATTTCAGAGCCCCATGTATGCAGGATGCAGATATAACCGACAGCAGCACCAAGGTGCTTTGGATCAGCGGTCAGTTCCCTGATTGTAGCAGAAGCTGCATGATACAGGGTGTCATATAACAGTTTCTGATTATTGTAAATGATCGGATTCAGGATGTCAGGAACTGTAAATACCAGGTGGAAGTAGGGTGCATCAAGCACATCCTCTCTGCGGGCATCCATCCACATTTCCTTTGGAACAGCCTGACACATGGGACAACAACGGTTGCAGCAGGAATTATAGTGAATCTGAACAGCACCACAGTCTTCGCATACACTGACGTTTGCACCATAGGCTCCGGTTTTGCAGTTCAAGATGTTCCGGGCAACTTTTGCCTGTTCCGGAGAAGGAGAATACTTTTCAAGGTATGCCGGATAAAAACACCGGAAAATATCCTGAACGGTGGGCTTATTCATAATCAGCACCTTCTTTCCTGTCAAATGGACTTTGGATTCCCATGAGGGATTTGTTGCTGACATGAAGATAAACTTCCGTGGATTTTGGGTCACGGTGTCCAAGCAGTGCCTGAATATTTTGCCGTTCTACTCCCTGCTCCATCAGATGAGTTGCAAAGCTGTGACGGAGACAGTGTGGAGTTGCTTTCTTTGGAAGTTCAGCATCGGATACTGCCCGTCGCATCACCTGCTCCAGTGTACTGACTGTCAGGTAATTCCCGGTAAATTTATTAGGAAACAGGATTCCACGGGGACGCCCTTTCTCAAACCAGTATTGTGTAAGGATATCCAGACACCGTTTAGAAAGAATTGTATAGCGGTCCATCCTGTTCTTCGTATCCCGGACATGAATCTGCATATTTGAGCGGGAAATATCATCATAATGAAGGTGAATCACTTCAGAAACCCGCATTCCGGAAGAATACATCGTTGCAAACAGGGCTTTATATTTGATATCATCGACAGCTTCTAACAGACGGTCTATTTCATCAACAGTCAGTATTGTTGGAAGCTTGTGTTCCAGAATCATACGTGGAACTGTGATGTCATCCCAAAGGATATGCAGGACGTTCCGATAGAAAAACGGATAGCCGAATTATAAAGGTTCAGAGTTGTGGCTTTTAGTCCTTCCTCCTTTTTGGCAAGCAGAAAAGTCCTAACGTCCTGGCAGGTAAGTTCTTCAGGGCACTTAGCTTGATATTTCAGGAAGTAAGAAACATAGTTTTTATAGCAACTGATGGAACGATCTTTGAGGTTACGGATTTTCCCGGCTTCCTCAAGCTGTTCTAAATATTTTTTCATACATAATAAAATCCTCCATGTAAAATCAGTAGTAATCAAAAACACTGCTTTACACGGAGGTGCATTTGAGTCGTAAAACCGCTTGCCAACCAAGCGGAAGGATGGTATTCTTTTCATAAGCAGTGGGAAGGTCGATCCTGATTGATTGTTTCGTTGTGGTGACTTAACAATACTACTTTTAGGACTTGCTTTCCACTGCTTTTTGTTATAGAAAGCAGAAAATCGC
>ENA-OPZD01000373-OPZD01000373.1-human-gut-metagenome-genome-assembly--contig:-NODE-373-length-11687-cov-2.590571_pt1 | contig 11687 bp, 18 predicted proteins | sample MGYA00242479_ERZ504495 | MGnify/ENA primary metagenome ERZ504495 (study PRJEB26092, sample SAMD00036286) | human gut metagenome | host: Homo sapiens | study: EMG produced TPA metagenomics assembly of... | reverse complement strand
TGCTACGAGCCTCCTACCGACATATCTGGCGTGATATGGGTTGCGATGCTGGCTACGGCGCTCGTACTGTCTCCGCTGTTTCTGAAAAGTACATCGGTGGCGATTCTCGTGATTGCCTCCATAGGCGCCACAAGAACCTGAACGGTCTGATGCAGTACGAACCGGCGAAACCGTACCTTCAGGATATCGTAGGATTCGGAAGCCACAAAGGACTGGAGAAGACCAGATACGTCAATGACAAACAGATCACAGATCACTATGCGATCATTCCGACCGGACAAGGGACAGGAGGATTAAAAGGACTTCCGAATCTGTCACAGAAGGTGTATGATGTGATTGTGAGACGTTTCTTAAGCATCTTTTATCCGCCGGCTGTGTATCAGAAAGTGGCAATCGTGACGAAGATGAAAGAAGAGTCATTTTTCTCGAACTTTAAAGTGCTGGCAGAAGAAGGATATCTGAAAGTAGCCGGTGTGCCGGGAAAGAAAAGCGACGAAGAGGATACAGACGCAGCCTTTTTTGCCAAGATCCAGAGTCTGAAAAAGGCATGACACTTCCGGTGCAGTCTTTGGACATCAAGAAGGCAAGACCTCACCACCGAAGCGTTACAATTCCGGTTCGCTGATCCTTGCGATGGAAAATGCAGGACAGCTGATTGAAGACGAAGAACTCCGTGCCCAGATTAAAGGAAGCGGAATCGGAACCAGTGCGACCAGAGGAGAAATCCTGAAAAAATTATTCAATAATAAATATCTGGCATTGAATAAGAAGACACAGATCGTAACACCGACCATGCTGGGCGAGATGATCTACGATGTCGTAGACCATTCCATCCGGCCGCTTCTGAATCCGGAGCTTACGGCAAGCTGGGAAAAAGGGCTGACTTATGTAGCGGAAGGGGATATCACTTCCGATGAATATATGAAGAAGTTAGACGACTTCGTATCAAGAAGGACACTGGCGGTGAAGGGACTGAATAATCAGTATCAGATGCGGGCGTGTTATGATAAGGCAGCGCAGTTTTATAAGAAGCCGGCAGGAAAGACCGGAAAACTAAAAATAAAAAAGGAGAACCAACATGTTAGAACAATTAACAATCAAAAACCTCTACAACCACATGGACGAAACCATCGCAAAGGATATCTTCGAAGGTGTCACTTACCCATGGGAAGTCCTTCCAAAGATCAGTGACTTCATCAAAGAACTCGGAAAGACACTTCCGGCAGACGAATACGATCAGGTAGGTGAAGATGTGTGGATCGCCAAATCCGCAACAGTCTTCCAGACAGCATACATTCATGGACCGGCGATCATCGGAAAGAATGCGGAAGTACGTCAGTGTGCATTCATCCGCGGAAATGCAATCGTAGGCGAAGGTGCAGTGGTAGGTAACTCTACAGAATTAAAGAATGTTATCCTGTTCAATAAAGTACAGGTTCCGCATTATAACTACGTCGGAGATTCTATCCTCGGCTACAAATCCCACATGGGAGCCGGATCTATCACATCTAATGTAAAATCCGACAAGAAACTGGTCGTAGTAAAAGCCGGAGATGAAAAGATTGAGACGGGACTGAAGAAATTCGGTGCTATGCTTGGAGACGAAGTGGAGGTTGGATGCGGAAGCGTCCTGAATCCGGGAACCGTAATCGGAAGCCACAGCAATATCTATCCACTGTCAAGCGTCAGAGGATTCGTACCGGGCAACAGCATCTATAAGAAGCAGGGCGAAGTTGTGGAGAAGGTAGAAGAGTAAAAAACGGTGCAAGGTAATGAAACATTAACAAACACACGGAGGAACGATCATATGAAAAAATAGGATTCATCGGCGTCGGCATCATGGGAAAATCCATGGTCCGCAACCTCATGAAAGCAGGATTTGAATTACACATTTATGCAAGAACCAGATCCAAAGTAGAAGATGTGATCAGTGAAGGAGCCATTTTCCACGAGACGATCGCAGACTGTGTGAAAGACTGCGATGCGGTTATCACGATCGTAGGATTCCCTGTTGACGTAGAAGAAGTATACTTCGACAAAGGAAATATCCTGGACAGTGCAAAAGAAGGTGCATACCTGATTGATATGACGACCACAAGTCCGATGCTGGATCAGAAGATCGCAGAAGAGGGAACCAAGAGAGGCTTCCATGTACTGGATGCACCGGTAACAGGCGGAGATACCGGGGCAAAAGCGGGAACCTTATCCATTCTTGTTGGTGGTTCCAGAGAAGACTACGAAGCATGTATGCCGTTATTCAAAGCAATGGGAACGAATATTAACTATCAGGGGGCAGCAGGAAGCGGTCAGCATGCCAAGCTTGCGAACCAGATCATGATCGCCGGAACGTTATCCGGTGTATGCGAAGCTCTGACCTATGCAAAGGCGAAAGGGCTGGATCTGCAGACGGTACTTAATTCCGTATCGACCGGGGCAGCAGGAAGTAAACAGCTGGACACATTCGGACCAAAGATCCTGGCAGGAGATTATGCACCGGGATTCTTCATGAAGCATTTCATCAAAGATATGAAGCTTGCACTGACTGAAGCAAATATGAGCAACATAAGTCTGGATGTATTAAGCCAGGTACTGGCTAATTATGAGATGCTGCAGGCAGAAGGATACGGCGATCTCGGAACACAGGCACTGATCAAGTATTATGAAGAAGAGATGGAAGAGTAGGGTGGCAAACCAACAGACGTACGGCATCCATGATTGATGTACAGACTTTCCTGTGTATTCTGATAAAAATGATGCATGCGCATTATGACAGAAAAGTGATTCTTTTACTGGATGAATACGATGTTCCGGTGGCAAAAGCAAGTGATAAAGGCTATTATGCAGAGATGATGGAAGTTATGAAAACTGTCATGAGTACATCGTTGAAAGATAATCCGTCACTGGAATTTGCAGTTGTCACGGGCTGCCTGAAAATTGCCAAAGAAAGTATCTTCACAGGAACGAATAATTTTGTCTCAGATACAATTGCAGCGACAGGCCTGGATGAGTATTTTGGATTTACACAGGATGATATAGACAAGATTATCTGCATTCATCGGAAGAGAATCTGTGGAGCGTGCTATATCTGACCGGTTATCTGACAACAGTACGAAAAGACGAATTGCCGGAACCTCTGGAAGAAGGTGAAACTGCTCTTAAAATTCCGAATAAAGAGATCCGGGAGATCTTTGAATCGACCGTAAAGAAATGGTTCGAAGATTATGCAAAGACAGGAACTATTTTGACTACTAGGATAGACAATGATACATATATAGTAGTTATGACCGATGGAGATGAAGCAATTTTAGAAAAGACAGGACGGGGAAAGATGGAAAGTTGAAGATTTGCAAGGATAAATATATGAAAGTAGATTGTAAAAATCGTTTGCTGGAAAAAAGAAATATAGAAGGGCCAGTGGGGACGGGGAATAGCGGCTTTTTTGTGTCCCTGGCGGCATTCGTACAGTAATTATTTAAAATTTAGAAAACGGAAGAAGTGATTAAGCTGAAAGTGATAGTGGCAGTGGGTATATTATATATTCTTCTAATCGTTGCAGTTATATTCGTAAGTGGTAATGGTGAGAGTATAAGTGAAAAGCGGGTAGATGAAAAGCTTTTGTGACTTTTTATCGCCAGCTTTTTTGATACTGATAATTACAAGTTCTGTAGATGATACTGTGTCGTATATTATGAAGAAATACTTGCGATCTGCGTTCAAACTACTCGCTACATACTTTACCTTTTTAATAATATTATCTTTGCGAAGAAAAAAGAAATGGATTTTATGCAGTTTCTACTCATCTTAGCTCCTGCATAAATCCAGAATTTCTTTTACGTATTGTATTTAAAAACTCATAATCTGCTCTTCATCAAGTCTTTTAAGAATTTCGCATGCCAGCTTAACTGCATTATCAAAATCAGCATAAGCAGAAATTCCGTAATGTGTGTGTGCATAGCGAACCGGAACACCGATAACGATGACCGGCACTGCTTTTTCAGTCAGATGTATAGTTGCACCATTGGTTGAACCGGCACTGCGAACTGAATCCTGAACCGGGATGCCAAGCTTTTCTGCTAAATCAAGCGCATATCTCTGATATCGCGGATTGGTAATCATGCGTGAATCAATGTGACGAAGCATCGGTCCACGCTTAATTGCTGTCTGGACCATATACGACTCAACGCAGGTATCATCTGCCGGGCAGCCTTCAAAAACAATTGCGATATCCGGCTTAATTACCTGTGCTGTCACAGTGGCACCGCGTACACCAACTTCTTCTTGTGCTGCACAGGCACCAACAATATCCACATTCAGCTCCTGACCCGCCAGGGTATGCATGGTCTTAAGAATTGCAGCACATCCCAGACGACAGTCAAAGCTCTTGCCCACCATCAGATCTGTGGTTTCTGAATATGTAAATGTCACATCCGGCACTATCGGTTCACCGATACGAATGCCGAACTTTTCAACCGCCTCTTCTTTAGAAACAGCACCAACATCCACCGTGATATCTTTCATCTCCAGAGGTGCTTTGCGCTCCTGCTCTGTCATGAAATGCGGAGGCTTGCTGGCAGTAAGACCCGGAATATATTCTCCGAATCGGTTGCGAACCAGGACTTTATGAGCCGGAATATTGTGGTTAACCCAACCTCCGATCTGAATGATGCGGAGAGTTCCGTTCGGGCAGATAGCCTGCACCATAAAGCCAACCTCATCACTGTGTGCGTCAAGCTGAACAACCGGCCGTTTACCGTTATTTTCTTTACGTCGTATATACAGGTTGCGCATGCGATCTTCTGTAATTTCTCCGAGTCCTTCTGCGTAAGGACGAATCGCTGCAACCACTTCATCTTCGAAACCGGATGTACCATTTGCATTTGAAATTGCTGCAATCATTTCCAGCGTCGTTTTTTTATCCATTCTGACACCTCTTTTATGAAAGTTTTACTTTCTTGAACTCTTCCATGAAATCAACAATATAGTTTGCTGTAGTCTCAAGCATCTCCTTGCCCCACTCTTCTGTAGCGGTACTCGGATGATCCGGTCCGATCCAGCCGCTGTCTGTTACATGTGGAGTATTGCGTATAATATCAACGTTAACTCCCTTGAACTCAACAGAACGGAAACCGGTTGTCTTCAGATTATCAGACAGGTGTTTAAACTTAAGTTCCCCACCTATCTCACTCTTATCAACTAAAGACGGATCAATTCCAAGAATCGCAGCTGTTTCCTCGCCACCGCCGTGACCGCCTTTCCACGCTGGGTTCATATCCCATGCCATCAGCCACCAGTTAAGCATAGCAACCAGACAGCCCTTATCTTCGAATTCCAGGCCAACGCTCGATCATCTTAATGTTTCCGCCATGTCCGTTCAGGAAAACGAATTTTCTTGCGCCGTGACGATACAGACTCAGGAAAATCTGACGGCAAAACTGATAGAGTACCTCGCCGTCAATATCAATTGTGCCCGGATACGGAGCTAAACACTGACAGGAACCATATGGAATAGTCGGAGCAATCAAAACATCACTCTTTTTCTCAATTTTCTCCAACAAATGCTCCGGAATCAGTGTATCGGTTCCAAGTGGCATGTGACGGCCGTGACACTCAATACTTCCGATAGAAATAAGTACCATATCATTTTTTTCAAAATAATTCTTGAGCTTTCGGCCAAGTCAAATTTGTAAGTCTCATAATTTTCTTCCTTTCATATAATAATTATTCTCTGCTGAAAAACCATCTTTTTGTTTATGAACGGGAACACAACAATATCCAATTGTAATGCAGTTTTTAGCTTTTACGTTCATTTACAATTTTATAAGTTATATTTAACTGTCAATAACTTCTATTCCCCTTTAGGATTAATTTTTTCTGACAACACAGAATTTTTGAGCCGCTCTTGATAAGCCAAGTATAGTCTAGGCTAATAGGATTGTCAACAATTCCCGCTTGATGTTAACAACGAAAAAATACCAGTAATTTTGTTGATTTTTAACATATTTTTTCTCTTGACAGTAATTCTAGAAGTTTCTACATCTACAAAACACACTTTTTTATGCTTTTGTACCAATATTGCAAAATAATAATTGTTAATAATGTTATTGTGTGACTTTTTTAGATATTTTCTTTCGAAAAATAATAACTTTCGTTTTCGTTTAACAATCTACTATAATTATAATAAGTTTTTAGTCTAACGGACAAAAATCAATTGGGAACATGACGATAAAGTAACCTATTTTATATGAGGAGGAAATAAAACATGCGAAAAATTGGCGGTATGTTCCACTACGAACCAAGCACACCTATCGAAAACGGATACTTTTCAAGTATCAGTTCACCTAATGATGATCTGGCATTTACCATGTCCGGACGATGCGGTATCTATTATTGTTTACAGGAGATTGCACGTCACGATATGCGTAAAGTCGCATATGTGCCTTTGTATACCTGTGAGACGGTCCTTGCTCCTTTTGAGAAAGCCGGATATCAGCTGAAATTTTATGAGCTGGACTAGGATTTGCACAGCATTTTCGATACTTCGGTTATTGATGAAATCAGTGTTTTATCTCTTTGCGGCTACTATGGCTTTTGCAACTATGATCACGACTTTGTTAAAGCCTGCAAAGAAAAAGGAGTTGTAATTTTTGAAGATGTAACTCATTCCATGCTCTCAGCTGACGGTATCGATCCTCTCTGTGATTATTTTGCCGGAAGCTTCCGAAAATGGATGGGGGATTGATTGTGGTGGATTCGCTGTTAAACGAAACGGAACTTTTTGAAACACCTCTTCTGCAGGTAGAACCAACACATCTTAAACAGCGAAAAGAATACTACGAGACAGGAGACGACGATATTTTCTGGGAGGGAGAACTGCGGCTTCGTCAGATGTTTGACTGCTTTGCTGGTGATGATAATTCAGAATATATCCTACGCCATGCTGACTTCGATTCTATTTGCAGGACAAGACGTGAAAACTATGCTGCACTTTTAGACGCTCTTACAGCACCACTTCATGGTGTGCAGCCAGTCTTTCCTGAACTTCCAGAGGCTACTGTCCCAAGCCATTTCTGCCTGTATGCCGAAAAACGTAACGAATTGCAGCAATACCTGGCAGATCACCAGATTCGTTCGACTGTCTACTGGCCAGTAGGACCGCTGGTTCATCCACTGCCAGATTCGTCAGAACAATACATTTATGACCACATTGTATCCGTTCCTTGCGATCAGCGCTTCACACCTTTTGATATGCAATATGTTGCGCAAGTCTTAATGGATTATTCTGGAAATTAGATGAGGTAAATATGCAGGAACAACGAAAAGCATCAAACACAACTACATCAGAAATTGTTCTTGAATCTCTGCGTGAGCAGATTATTAATGGAACCCTTCAGCCTCAGGAAAAACTGGTAGAGGCTGAAATTGCCCAAAAATTCGGACTCAGCCGAGGTCCTGTGCGCGAAGCACTCCGACAGCTTGCCTTCGAAGGTTTAGTCGATTACTGTCCTAATAAAGGGTGTACAGTCGCCCTGCTTTCGCCACAAGACGCATATGAAGTCTTTTTTCTGCGCGGCAGCCTCGAAAAGCTGGCAATCCAGAAAAGCAACTGCCGTCTCAGTGACTATAGTCTCATGATAATGGAAGCCAGCATTGAAGATTTTCGAAAGGCTGTTCTCGCAGGTAATACCATGAAGGCCGTTCATGCAGATGAGACATTCCACCTGCAGATCATTCACTCTGCCCAGCTTAACCGACTCACCAAAATGTGGGAACTGCTGAGTCCACTGAATGGTGCCATGTTCCTCTCGGTTCAAAATGCCAATCGCCTAGAACCAAACACACCGGATCCAAGTACCTCTCATAAGGGAGGTGTTGCAGTATGGACACACCAATGCCTGTTGGAGGCCATCCGGATTAACGATCTCCAGGCAACCTGTGATCTTCTGGATCAGCATTATGAAGAAACCGGCAGACGTGTATACAGACTTTCACTCATGGAAGCCATTGGGGACGTGGATTAGTGGCTTTTTTGTGTCCCGGGTGGTATTCTGATTTCATATTATCTATCGAGAGACCAAAAAGAGCACTACCCGAGTGGAGTGTGCGGTTATGCAGCCTGCGCTTGACCATTAGTGGTGTAAGGAGAATTCGGTAACATATAGAAGAAAATAGCATTGGAATTGCAGACAAAATAAAGAGGATGTGCTAACATATTTGATTCATATGGGATTCATTAAATGTAGCAGCGGCAAGTGCGGTGGCATTTTGGCAGCTGGGAAAAGAAAGCAAAAATAAGTAAAAACTATTACGGAGGGATTGAAAAGATGTTATTTTTATATTATCCAAAAATGTTCTACTTGCCAGAAGGCAAAGAAATGGCTGGATGCCAATCACATTTCTTATGAGGAGCGTCACATTGTGGAGGAGAATCCAACTTACGAGGAGCTGAAGCAGTGGTATGAGAAGGGAGATTTACCACTAAAGAAGTTTTTTAATACAAGTGGTATGCTTTATAAAGAGCAAAAATTAAAAGATAAGCTTCCTGATATGAGCGAGGAAGAGCAGTTGAGGCTTCTTGCGACAAACGGCATGCTTGTAAAACGACCGTTGATCGTGGAAGAAAATCTTGTGTTGACGGGATTTAAAGAGAAAGAATGGACGGAAAAGTTATTATAAGATCTGGAAAAGGAGATTATAACATGGGGAAAATTATAAATATTTTACCAATGGCAAATAGAGAAGACAATCTGCAGGAAATCATGGAGGCACTGCAGGAGGTAAAAGATGCGCTTGTGGAAGTGTTGGATCAGTATGAGGAAGAGGGAGCGCAGGAGGAAGCGGATACTTTGACGGAAGCATTGGATGCACTTGAAGATGCGTACGATGTAATCAATGACGTAGTAATGGATGAATTTAGAGCCATTGGGACGGGATTAGTGGCTTTTTGGTAGCGGTGATATTTTCTTATTTCATAGATGTCTTGCAATTGTGTAAGAAAGTTGGGAGATTCCGTTAAGGTACTAAAATGTCATTGATAGAGTAATAGATACCACCTATAGACAAACACCAATATAGATATTACCAATTTTACTTTTTCGATATTATCCTTTATAATTATAAAGCTTTGTTTGATAAAAAATAACACTAAGGAGAATGAGAATGAATAAGAAAATCACAACAAAAGAAATTGTAGTTGTAGCTATGGTTGCAGCTGTAGTAGGAGTTATCTACACATTGCTTGACTACGCATACATGCCAATGTCAGCAGTTCTCGGAACAGTCTTTATGGAACTTACATTTGGTATCTATATGCTGTCGGGAGCTCTTCCGATGTATTTAGTACGCAAACCGGGAATCGCATTTTTCGGAGCACTGGTTACGGCAGGTGTGAATCTGCTTCTTGGAAGCCCATATGGTCTGCAGTTAGTTCTGGCAGGCGTTTTTAGAGGCTCTTGGAGTAGAGATAGCATATGCTATTTTCAAGCGTGATGCAAGTCTTTAAATGCATGGTTCTGGGACAGATCCTTGGAGCAGTATTTGTATTCTGTAGAGATACATTTTTCTGGGGAACACCTTGGAGCTACGGAACTGGAATTGCAGCAGGTGTTGTTATAGTACGTCTGTTGAGTTCAGTTGTAATCGGAATTGCATTAGTAAAAGTGATTACAGCAGCATTGGTAAAAACTGGTGTACTGAAAGGATTCGTATGTGCAAAATAATGAATGACAAGATGGGACTTGAATTACAGGATGTTACATATTGTTATGAAGGAGAGACGCTTCCGGTATGGAAGCATCTCTCTTGTTGTTTTTTAAAAGGAGCAGTTCATGCAATCTGCGGACCCAGTGGATGTGGAAAAAGCTCAGTTCTTTATCTCCTGGATGGGCTGATTCCTCATATGTATGAAGGAAAGCTTACAGGGAAAGTGTTATTGGACGAGCAGGATATTACCGAAGAACTTCCAAGGAATCGTTGTGATAAGATTGGATTTGTTATGCAGAATCCGGAGAGCCAGTTTTGTACATTTACAGTGGAAGAGGAACTGGCATTTGGTATGGAGAATCTTGAAATTTCCAGGGACATTATGGGCAAAAGGATAACGGAAGTACTGGAATATATCGGGTTATCTGGCTATGAGAAACGAGATCTCAATGATCTTTCGGGAGGACAGAAACAGAAGATTGCGATTGCATCGGTTCTGGTGACGGAACCTGAGATTCTGCTTTTGGACGAGCCGACAGCGAATCTGGATCCGGTAAGCCGACAGCAGATATTCGAATTGATTTTGAGATTATCGAAAGAAAAGCATATGACGATAATTCTTGTAGAGCATAATGTTGAAGAGATCATTGAATATGTGGATCATCTGATTACGTTTGATTTACAGGGAAAAGTACTTTTTGATGTATCAGGAGCTCAGGTAGAGATTTCGTATAGAGAATGGATAGAATCACAACAGTTAAAAAAGATATCTGGGGAATATGAAAGATTAGAGCCGTCACAGGAATGTGTTTTGCAGTTGGAAGATCTTTCTTTCTCATATCAGGGGCAGGGAATTCGCAAAAAATATATAAATGAAGAAGACTATGTTTTAAGACATATGAATTTGCAAATATACAAACAGGAATTTCTTGCGATCACAGGAAAAAATGGAGTTGGAAAGACGACATTAATGCGGGTGATATTTCAAATATTTAGACAAAATGAAGGTGAGATTTTTGTACGGAAAGCCGGTAGATTCTTATCGGAAAAAAGAACTGTATCGGAAAATCGGGCTTGTTTTTCAGAATCCCGAGGAGCAGTTTGTAACGAATACAGTGTGGGATGAGATGATGTTTAGTCTGAAGAAGGTGAAGATAAGCCAACAGGAGAAGGAAGAAAAGGTTGAGAATATGTTGAGACGTTTTTCATCTTGAGACGGAAAAAGAGAAGAGTCCATTTGTATTGAGCCAGGGGCAGAAGAGAAGACTGAGTGTGGCAAGTATGTTACTGACGGACCAGCAGATCCTGTTCCTGGATGAACCAACATATGGACAGGATTATGAGAACCGGCTGGAATTGATGGATGATATGGAAACGTTGCGAAGAGAAGGTGTGACAATTATCATGATTACACATGATATGTCTCTGGTGAAGCAGTATGCTACCCGGGAGGTAGAGATTGCAGACGGTCATGTAGTAAGTGAGACTGTCTGGAAAGGAGGAAGACTATAATGTTCGCATATATTGAACAGGACTCCTTTTTGCATCGGAGAAATCCAATGATAAAGTTATTAATGATTGTAGTTATGACAGTTATCGTATGTCTTTCGTATTTCCCTGTGCTGCCAATTATAACTTTCTTGCTGGCATTTCTTGCAACGTGGATTGCAGGAAAAATTCCATTGAAGAATTTGCTGAGAAGACTCCTGGTATTTATAGTTGTCAGTGTTCTTTTCATGGTATCGATGTTGGTTTTACGTGGATTGAATGATGAAGCTGGGATTGTTTGTCGGTTATGGATATTCCGATGGACGCAACGTGATCTGGTTCATTCTATTTCACTGGGATTCCGTATTCTGGCTCTAGTATAACGAATATTAAATAATTGCTATATTAAATTGATACTGCTTCCTCTTCACTGATTTCATCCATTTTATACTTCCAGTGATAAACCACGGGTTCACGGTTCACTTCGTCAAAGTACTTGT
>ENA-OPZD01000372-OPZD01000372.1-human-gut-metagenome-genome-assembly--contig:-NODE-372-length-11704-cov-2.395266_pt1 | contig 11704 bp, 18 predicted proteins | sample MGYA00242479_ERZ504495 | MGnify/ENA primary metagenome ERZ504495 (study PRJEB26092, sample SAMD00036286) | human gut metagenome | host: Homo sapiens | study: EMG produced TPA metagenomics assembly of... | reverse complement strand
TAGTATTCCACCGACGGAACCTGAACAGGACGGCTCCTACTTTTATGCAGGTCCGGGTTAGTCATGCCTTTCTGAATTAAATCCCAATTAAATTAAATCCCAAATTTATGGATTTCCTTATTCACCCGGTTTCTCAACATGATCAAATACATATCCGACTTCGGATACCGCTTAAATGTCAATGGCTCCGCCAATTCACCTTCGATAAGTTCCATCACATGTTCCCTGCTGGTCAGGATTCCAAAAGTTCCAGTGCCCGCAGATCTGTCAGTGCTTCATAATGAACCATCATCCGGATAGATTCTTCCGGATTTCTGTCCGCACCTGGATATACCAAGAATGGATCCCCCGAAGAACGCATTTCCTGCGTCTGTCACTTCATATGGATTGATATGTTCTATCGAGAACTGACTGTTATAGAAATTATATCCCCAGTGGAGAATTCCGATAATCTTATATTTATAAAGCTGGACTCCATATATTCTGTTTCTTGCGGACGGCATAGACATGAAGCGGTTGCTCACTTCATAAAACTGGCCGGTACAATAATAAGTCCACATATCTGTCAGTCCATGCTCCAAAAATTCTTCAATTTCGTTGTTTCCCGGAATTGGCTTATCAATTAGCCCATGACGGTAGAATTCATAACTTGACAATGCATCAAATGTATGAAATCCATCCAGCATATTTCCCAGAGATTCTTTTGCCACACGGTAGCTTTCCAGATGCTCTTCTCTCGGTTCATCCGAAATATGGAAATATGTAACCTGATCAATGTTCCATTCTTTTAATTTTTCAATTAATTGTGGAAGAAAAGCCTTCAGGAATCTGGTATATTCGCCAACTGCCGGGGTATGCCATCCAAAGATCTTTTCTTCTTTTCCGTCTACTTCTGCCACAACTTTCGGTGCATACTTTGCTCCCCATTGAGAGAAAAGATGTGACATTTCATAATACTCTATTCCGCATTTCTTACAAAGATCGATCCATCTCTTAAGCTTTGAAAAATCAAAACGGTATTCTCCTTTTACCACCTCACTTTTATCAGCTGAGTCGTTGTACGTTCCAATCCGACAGCCGTATCAAGCGGAGATGTAAAAAGCGGAGTCAGCATCATATTACAGCCGCGCTTTACATATTCCTTGAAATAATTCTCCAGTATTTTCCAATGTTCCTCAGAGAATACATCTACATGATAATAATCAGCAAGGCAGTCTGCATGCATCCATTCTGTGTGCATAATCTTCTGCTTCGGAAGTTCCACTCCTATCACCGTTAATCTCTGCTCTGCCGACGTTACAACGTCTCCTTCTTTTTTCAATCGAAGCTCTATTTCATAATTTCCCGGTGCAATATCTTTCGTCACTTCAATGTCAATCCAGAGGCTTCTCCATTGATTCGAGCACACGATTACTTTTCCATCTTTCACGTCCCGCAAAAGATCTGGATACAATCCAGGCTCTGTCCGCAGATAATTATCATCTACAATTCCATTCGTCGCTCTTCCTACCGGAACCTGCTCCACCGTTCTGACTCTGATATAGTCTTTCAGTGGTGATACTACTTCCACATCCAGTCTCTCCCGCATAAAAAGTCTCCGGTATATGCTGCTTGAAAAGATACTGTTTCACCCCAAAGAGCACTCAACGTCTGACATTCCATCTGGTATACCGGTTCTTCATCCTGAAATACCTTTGCCAAAGAGCTTAAAAGCTTCATTTTGTATGTTATTTTCTTCTGTTCAAACATAACCTTCCTCCCCTTATTACTTTATACCACTCATTGTCATTCCTTTTACAAATTGCTTCTGGAAGATAACAAATATAATGATCATCGGCATCATCATCATAGATGCGGCCGCCATCGTTGCCGACATATCTGCCACTCTCTGCGTATCAAAAATTACCAATCCTAACGGCAGCGTCATTTTTCCATTATCATTAGCATCAATAACGGATTCAGATAGTCGTTCCAGTTCATCATTGCTGTGAATATTCCGATTGAACCAATGGCTGGTTTTATATTCGGAAGTATTACACTCCAATAGATTCTGAACGGTCCGGCACCATCTATCTTAGCCGCTTCACACAGACTGTCAGGTACATCAGCAATAAATTGCCTTGCCATGTAGAATTGAAAATGCACTGATCAGTCCCGGCACAATCAATGCTCCAATCGTGTTAAATAAATGCATTTCCTGAATCATCAGATAACGCGGAATCATGGTTACCTGTGGCGGCACCATCATCGTTGCCAGAAGCAATACAAACAATACCTTTTTCCCTTTGAATTCATATTTTGCAAAAACATACCCGATCAATGTACTGGTAATGATCACCGCCGCCGTAACAACAATCACCACCAGAATACTGTTGATAAACCACTGGGCAATCGGTGCTTTTTCAAATGCTGTCCGGTATCCTTCTATCGTCCACTTTTCCGGAAAGAATTTTGTCTTATTTATCTGGATATCTGCATTACTCTTGAATGATGTCATCAACATCCACGCCATTGGGTACATCATGATGAGCGAAAAACGGTAAGAAATGCAATAATCACTATATGGTGTTTTTTATATACATTTTTCTTCTTTTTCATTATTCATAACTCCAATCCGCATGCATCATTTTATTCTGAATCATCGCTACAATAAATACAATCATAAACAAAGCCGCCGCTACTGCTGAAGCATACCCCATATCATAGCTGCTAAAACTCGTTTTATAAATGTAATTTGTCAGAACCATTGCCGAATTACTACGTCCTCCGTCCGCGCAAACACCTGAAACTGTGCAAACATTTGGAAATAATTGGCCATTGTCATGATTGCCACGAATGCAAATGTACGGCTCATTAACGGTAATTTTATAGACACAAATCTCCGGACCGGTCCTGCACCGTCGATTGCTGCCGCTTCATCAAATTCTTTCGGTACCCCTTCGATTCCTGCTGTAAAAAGTACAACATTATATCCAATATCCGCCCATAATGTATATACGATTATAATTGCAAGCAGCTGCCAGGTTGTCAGGAACCAATTCCTAGGCGGCATCCCCATAAGTCCCAAAATACGGTTCAATAATCCTCCATCGGTTCCGACCATTCCATATTTCCACACCATAGATGTTCCGACAATCGGCGCAATACACGGAATAAAGAGTATCGTACGGAAGAATGTTTTCATTCCTTTGGATGGCAGAACAGAAATAATTTTGGCAAGGAATAATGTGATCACAATATTCGCTGTAACTGCCACTACACAAAAAATGATCGTATTTTTTTACTGCTATCCAGAACACTTCATCTGTAAGCAGCCTTTTGTAATTTTTCCAGCCCAAGGAATTCATTATAAGAACTCGTTGGATTATAATCATAAAATGATATTCCCAGTCCGTAAGCTACCGGAAACACTGCAAATATAAGTAAAAATATAACGCTCGGTATCAATACACAAGCCACAAAACGATTATTCTTCATTGATTTTCCCTTTTATAAAAATGGCAGAGAAACCTGTGCGGTATTCTCTGCCATGCACTTTTCTATTCCATAGAATAGCTGATCTTACATTTTTCTGTAATCTTCTGAGATGCTTCTTTTAATGCACCTTCTACATCTGTTTTGTCAGACTGGCAAAGGTCAATAAACATTTCATTAAAGATATCTCTCATATCAGAAGTGTTGTATGGTCCCATCCACTGTCCGTCTGGCAGGATATCCAGAAGGAATGAGATATTTGGCATTGCTTCTTTGTATTTTTCGCTGTCTAATAGAGATTTTCTCGGTGGAAGCTGATTACATGCAATATTATGTTCTACCAGATTGTCCGGATTACTGAAGAATTCAATGAATTTCCATGCCATATCCTGATTAGCACTGTTCTTAGGAACCATTAATCCCCATCCTGTTTCTGATGCAAAGGCCATCTTCTCACCATACTGAGGAACCGGCACATATTCGAAATCTTTACCATATGTAAGGCTGTAAGTATCTGTTCCTTCTCCGATCGCCCATGATCCTACAGATGACATATATCCTTTATCTTTATATACATCATTGTAGCAATACTCACCGACTGTCAGATTCTCAAGATCACATTCTCCGTCCTTTACCATGCTTACGATCTCATTCATTGCCTTGATCCTTCCGGAGTTGCAAAATTAATGGAATCATCTTCTTCCAGATACTGTCCGCCCTGCTGAAGAATCATTGCAAGGTAGTTACAGATCAGAGCATCTGTATCGATCATCTCGAAACCTTTCATCTCTGATACATCCCCATTCATCTTTGATACCTGCTTGGATACGCTTCTCAACTCATCCCATGTCTTTGGATAAGCAATTCCAGCTTTGTCAAACAACTTTTTGTTGACAATCATTCCGCCATATTCCAGGTTGAATTCCATCGGAACACCATAATAAGTTCCTTCTTTTTTTATAAATACCGGTTGTTGGTGCAAGATAATCTTCATCCAGCTCTTTTGCCAGACTCTCCGGTACTTCTGAGAGCGAATCTGATTCAATAAATGCAGGTGCATTTCCACCCCATACAGCAATAATATCCGGTCCTGCTGTTTTGAAGTCAGTGCAGTCTGAATCTTGTCATTGTAAACTTGTACGGATAATCTTTTACAACAACTTTATAGTCCGGATTTTCTTTCTCGAATTTTCTGCTACTTTCTTGTAAGATTTTACCCATGGTTCATTTTCATGGCACCAAAAAGTAAGGGTAGTTTTTCCATCAGATGCTTCTTTTTTATCATCTGATTTTGATCCGCATCCTACGACGAGTGATGCAGTCATTGCAACACATAAAAGTGCGCTGATGAATTTCTTTTCATAATTTTCTCCTTTTCTCTTCTTTACAAATGTCCCAAACATTTTTCATAATCCATTTCTTATTATAACCAAGTCTTTCGGCACTCTCAAATTGATTATATTTATAAATTATATCAATTTATAAATCTTTTCTATAATTCCAACGCCTATTCCCGGATTCTTTCCCTCTATCAGATACTTCTTTAATTTTTTTCTCAGACCTGTGTCTTCCGGATACTGCTGTTTATCTTTTTTTACATCTAAAAATACTCTTTGTTCCGCCTGTGGATACGTTTCGTAGACCTTCACGATCTCGAACATATCCTGGAATTTCAAAATATTGCTTTCTTCTCCAAGCACTTCTTTCAACCTTGGGGATAACAGCCATGAATCACACATATAGATATGCCTTTTGCTATCATCCTCAAAGAAGTATTCAGCCATCTTAAATGACTCCAGGCATTTTTCATGATCCAGCGGTTCTCCGGCCGGGATATGTACATTGAGAACCTCCGTTCCTCGCTTTAATATTCCTGATTTACATTTCAGATTTTCCTTCAGTATATACGGTTCGAACTGCAATCTTCCTAGTCTGAAAAGATTCATTTTAACAGACTGTGCGATCCATCCGATCTCTTCCAGTCCATATATCTGATATTTTCGGTAACACTCTTCGCACCAAATGGTAATATCATAAAATGTCTTGTCAAAAATCTCGCCGGCAATCCCTTTTTCTTTATACACTTCATATGTTTCACAGCACAACATCAGATAAAACTTCAATGCCCATTCATATTTGTTCTCCCGATTCTTCCATTTATCAATAAATTCTTCCAGATTTCTATCAAAAATCTGTTTCTGCTCCTGATACTCTGCTTCTGTAATCTTTATCTGATCTACCGCCTTTCCTGCTGCTTCCGGCAGTTTGATTCTTTTTTCCAGTTCCTGTATATTCATCATAATTCCTTTCTTATCTGTTTCTACTATGATCTCTATCATAATTTCTAACTGCTTCCATAAACCAGTCAATCTGTACCGGATCCGTTTTTCCGGAATATCACATCCTGTTGCCAGATGATACCCCCTTTTGCTTTTTCCCCGGTCTGTATACATGCTGCAACCGCCCGATCAATCTCTTCTTTTGTCCCATTCATTACAACCTGCACAGGATCTACATTGCCCGCAATCGGGATCTGATTTCCTATTTCTTCTACTGCCTGCTGCAGATCAATAATATTATCCAGACTCAATTCATTCAGTTCGTATTGTACAAGATACTTCCATATACTGTATGTATTGCCGCACATATGAAGTGATACTTTCTTCCTGTCTTTTTCACAGTATAGTCTGTCAGCTGCTTTGTATATGGGAAGACAAATTCCTCGTACATCTTCGGTCCGATCAGAGCCGGATTTGCAACCGGATCTGCCATTGCAATCCCCATTCCATATTCTGCTGCCATCTCAATACAACTCATCTGCGTCTGCGTGATAATTTCCAGAAGTCTGTGCACCTCCTCTGGTTTCTTCCTGCAGTCCCTAAGCAGATATTCCACACCTCTAAGATTCGAAGCAATCGTAAACGGTCCTCCGATACTTGCTTCTAATGGCACAAGATTTTCTGCTTCTTTGCTCAGTATATCTGCCGCCTGCGCAAACACCTGTATCCTGTGATTCTTTTTCGCATTGACCGGTTCCATACGGTCTAAGATACCATAATCCGTAATATACAGACTCTCTATGTAAGGGATTCCATCCTTCGGATAAATAAATGTCCCCCCCCAGAGCTTCCACGATTCCTCTTGTATTCGGCCCGAGAACTATCCTGTCATATCCCCATCTGTTAAATGCGATTCTCTCTGCCTGTGCAATCTTTTCTGCATCAAACCAGAAGTCCCGGATACTGATGCCGCTTAAATAACATTTTAATTCTCCCATAAATGGATCGTGATCACTCGATCCACCATTTTCCCTTCTCCTGCCGACGTAATCCGTTCCGCCGGTGTCATCTGGTCTTGTCTGTGTTTTTCTAATCTCATGTTTCCTCCCGGATAAAATTTCTGTCAAATTTTTCTGTCTTTTATTATACCTGCTTCACAGTCTTGTTCAATATCGTCTATACTATTTTTTCTCATTAATTTTATTTATATTTCGCATTATTTATAAGCATTTTCAATCAGATATTTCTAGCCTTCTCTGACATTTCCTTTCATTTAGGATATAATAATATTATCACAATGCTAAGAATCTGCCACTGACATTTTCTTAATGCATACTACAATAAAAGGAGCGTACTTATTATGCACAAAGATGATCAAATGACACCAAAGGAGCGTGCTTTTGCCCTCTTCGCTGGAAAACCCGTAGACCGTATGCCTATCAAGCTTTTTCTCCGTACATCGGAATGAACTTTGGAGCATCTTACCAGGATGCTTTTGTAGAGGCGAAATCCCGTGCCCACTGGCTCATTGAAAGTTACAAACGTTTTGGTCAGGATGGCTTAAGCGTTAATTACCGTATCGATGGTATTCCGGTTGCGTTCGGTGCCGCATCTACTTATGATGCATTCGGAATTCCGATCATCAAGGAATCTGTTCTGGAAAATATCGGCGATGTTGACCGGTTAGACCTTGAAAACTTCGTTTGAAATGATCATATGCCCAGGTTGCTTTTGACGCCGTCCGCTATATCCAGGATGAATTGAATGATGAGATTTTCACCGGAGTAGGCTGATGGGACCATTTACGACCGCTGCCAACCTTGCCGGCACAGAAAAAATCTTAAGAGCTATGCGCAAAGACAAAGAGAATCTTCATAAGCTACTTGACTTTGCTGCTGACGCAACGATTGAAGTCGGACGCAAGTTCGTAGAAAATAAAATCGGTATCGGTCTTGCCGAACCAACTGCTTCTTTGTTATCACCAAAACAGTTCCGTGAATTTGTCATTCCATACTATGTAAAAGTTATGGATAAATGGAAAAAATGGGGCAGCATGGTTCCGGCTTCCACATCTGCGGTGACACTACCAAACTCTTAGAAACCTTCCCTGAAATGGGTATCCGTGGCATCAGTATCGACAGTTCTGTTGATATCGCTTACGCAAAAGAAACAGTCGGCGATAAACTTTCTATTAGTGGAAATGTATCCCCTATGGAAATCTTAAACGGTACTCCTGAAAGTATCGAACAGGCTGTTATCGACTGCTTCCGCAAATGCTGGGACAACCCTCGCGGATTCACGATTGCACCTGGATGTGATATTCCGGTTACCACTTCTCTTGAAAATATCGATGCTTATATGCGTGCAGCAAGAAAATGCGCAAAATATCCGGTTCAGCCATCAAACTGGGAATAAGGGCTAATAAAGCTTGTGAGTAGAGACATCTTTCTTTCACTCACAAGCTTTTTATACAATATGATATGCCAAAATCACCCATAATATATTCTATAAATCACTCTTATAGTATGTGGACTTCCTTCATAATTCCATTCTTCATCCTATAATCCAGATTTTTATGCACATCTGTCCTACAAAACGTATTTTCCCTTTCATCCGAATGCATGCTTCCGCATAACTTAATGAATCTTCTTCCTGACTTCTATCATCATGAATCTGGCAATCAATTAATTTCGCTTTCCCCGTTCCAAGAAGTGCGAATGTCGTCTTCGGACAGAGCAGAATCATTGTATGCTCATCTGCCAGTTTTCCCGCCTGTTTTACAAAATCATAAGTAAAAAGATTCACCATCTGTTCAGCCATTTTCGGTCCCAGAATGTTGACACCACCGGAAGAATCCGCATAACTGATAAAGTCTGCCCCTTGTTCTTTCGCTAGTTTCATATAAGCAAGTATCTCTTTTCCTAACTTCGCAAATATCCGTGCCATAAGTTCCGGTTTTTTCCGCATCCCTTTGAACACATATTTAGGATCGATCAAAACATTCAATATCGTCAGAGGTCCTGAAACTTCAAATACAACGTGTTCTCCTTTTTCATACAATATACGGCAGGCTTTTAAAACCTCCTGTATTCTCCCTTTTCCGAAATCAATTGCCGGAAGTTCTAATATTTCTTCTATATCCGTACACAGATATTCTTTCGCTCTCGGTCCGGTCTTCTCATTTCCATAATTAATGATCCCGCCCATCGCCTCTGCTTCAACGGTATGGCAAAACGGAAGTTCACAGAACGGCGCCTTGTCGCATTCCTTAAGTACTTGTGCCAGTTCTGCCATCGTTTCCGCATGCTTATATGCATCCGGGAACGTCAGATTTGTTCGATTTGTTACCGCTTCACGGATGCCTGCTGAATTTCCATATGTACATTTAAAATCCTGAATCATTCCGTAATCTCCGACTCATCCGGGAACATCAGGCAATCTGCAAACAGTCGCTCATATCCTTCCGTTGCTCCCAGTTCCATATATTCCATATGATGTGCCAGTTCTTCCATCTCCTGTTTCGCTTTACCGGACATCAATGCCAGATAAGCTCCTGTTTTGGAAGAGTTTCCCACATAGATCAGTTTGTCTTTCACTTCTTTCGGTAATATTCCGGTTCCGATCAGACTTTCTGCCGGAAGATGTGCTCCAAACTGACCGGCAATCATAACCTGATCCAGATCTTCCATTGTCCTTCCTGCCTTTTTCAACAGTGCATAGAATCCTGAAAGGATCGCCCCCTTTGCCAGCTGGACCTGCCGGACATCACCCTGTGTGATTCTAAGTCTTTCCGTCATCTTGAATTTACGCTTTCTGCCATCTAATTCTAACATCGGATAACGGTAATCTTCTTCACTGATATCCTTCGGCTTTATTAAATGCACCATCTTTCCGGATCTAGTCCGGTTCTTCTAAGTTCTTTTACTACCGCAAGGATTCCACTACCACAGACCCCTTCCGGTTCCTCTTGCCGATATTCTTCCTGCCCGATTATCTGCAGTTTCACTCCCTGTTCTGTGATCTTTTACATCCTCGATCGCACCGGCCGCCGCACGCATGCCGAAACTGATATTCATTCCTTCCAGTGCCGGACCTGCCGCACAGGAACAGCTGAGCAGCCTTCCATGATCTGAGAACACAATCTCTCCATTCGTTCCGATATCTATAAACAATACATTCTTCTGTTGCTTACGGAGTTCGCAGACATATGCCCCCGCAACAATATCCGCACCGATATAAGCAGATACCGATGGCAGACAATAAAGCCTTGCACCTTCTCCTGCCTGAATGCCGATCTCTGCTGCACGCAGATTCTTTGATTTTACGAATGCAGGAGCATACGGTGCTCTTCCGATAGATCTGGCAGATACACCAAGCAGCATATGCATCATCGTACAGTTCGCCGCCACCGTAATCTCATAAATATCATGCTTCTCAATTCTGCCCTTTCCCGGCACCTCTGTTTTTCTGCAGACTTCATCTAACATTTCATTAATGGAATCTGTAATCACTTTCTGCAAATGTTCTTTTCCATCCTCCGGATGCTCGGTCTCATAACTGATCCTGGTCAGAACATCCAGACCAAACTCCTTCTGGGCATTGATTCTTGACGCGGTTCCCATTTCTTTTCCTGTCATCATATCAATCAATGAAGTTACTACTGTTGTCGTTCCGATATCAATTGCTGCACCATAAAGATAGTCTGTCTGATCACCGGGCTCAAGTGCCATAAGGCTTTTCTCTGACCAGATGACTGCCGTATAAGTCCCTTCTGCTAATTTCAGATGCTGTAACAACGAAAATGGAATCTCTACATTTCCCAACTGGATCAGAAGCTGGTCTTCCATGGATGTCTGGTCTTTCAGATTCGGTTTTCTAATATGGATCAATTGCTTTTTGATCTCTGTATGCTTCTCAAATTCCGGAACATAACCTTCTGAAAGAACTTCTGCCTTTTTCTCTTTCTGCAGGGTTTCCACTTCTAATTCTTCTTCCGGATAGACCATACAGGAAAGCCGGATTCCCTGCGCCAATTCTTCTTCACTTAAAAAGCGCCTTTCCGTTTCTGTGACTTTACCTGCGTCACCGCTTAATATTTTCACTTTACATTTTCCGCAGATTCCTTTTCCATTACACGGATTTTCTACGAATCTTCCTTCTTTTCTTAATTTTTCCAGAAGATTTTCTCTTTTCATATTTTTCATCGTCATTTCGTAATTTACTGTCTTTCTTTCAGACTTCAACTTTTTCTTCTGTTGCTTTCCGGATTCCCAATCTGATTGCCTGAATATTCGTAAGTGGTGATTTTGTTCCCAGACCACATGCCGGTGAAATAATCCCGGAACCATCTCTCCAACATTTGACTGCTAACTGTTCCACTTTCTCCGGATTCCCAAATTCCAGTGTCCATGTGCTGACATTTCCCATCAGCACATGCTTTTTCAAATGCTTCTTCGCATCGCTCATCGCTACACAGGAATCAAAACTCAGCACATCCGAATGGATCATTTCCACCTGCGCATACACATTTCTCATCTGCCCGCAGATATGTACAATCACACCCATCTTTTCTGCCTGGAGATGGTCAATGATACGGTTAATGTAGTGCACCGCATATTCCTCAAATAATTTTGGTCCCAGAATCTCTCCTGTTCCGCTCGGATCCGAAATCGCTATAATATCCGCCCCTGCATCAATCTGCGCTCTCGCAAAACGGATGATCTCATCTGCTACCAGTTCCATATATTTATGGGCATCTTCTCTTTTCTTACGCAGCTCTTTATAAAATATCACCGGCTCCATTACCGAACTTGCCGTACTGACCGGTCCTGTAATATTTCCAATGATCGGCACATCCAGATTTCTCGATTTCAAAATGCGGATTGCATCCAGTACAACCTTGACTCTCCCGTAATTCATATCCATCGGCCTTGATTTTCTCCCATTCTTTC
>ENA-OPZD01000371-OPZD01000371.1-human-gut-metagenome-genome-assembly--contig:-NODE-371-length-11741-cov-3.015929_pt1 | contig 11741 bp, 13 predicted proteins | sample MGYA00242479_ERZ504495 | MGnify/ENA primary metagenome ERZ504495 (study PRJEB26092, sample SAMD00036286) | human gut metagenome | host: Homo sapiens | study: EMG produced TPA metagenomics assembly of... | reverse complement strand
AGAAAGAAAAAAACATGTGCAGATCGTTCATGGCACATATAATATGAAAGAACTTGATGATGCAGGCATAAGAAAGTTAATTAAGGATTGGATGAAAGAAGAAAAGTAGGAGGAAGATAGAATGTCAAAGGCTGACGTTATTGAAATTGAAGGAACTGTAGTAGAAAAACTGCCAAACGCAATGTTTCAGGTAGAACTTGAGAATGGACATCAGGTATTAGCTCATATCAGCGGTAAACTGAGAATGAACTTCATCAAGATCCTGCCGGGAGATAAAGTAACATTAGAACTGTCTCCATATGACCTTTCAAAAGGAAGAATTATCTGGAGAGATAAATAAATTCAAAAAACTATTGACTTATATTGCAAATAGATGCTATACTATATAAGCACGTTTTCTAGGCATGTTTATGCACTGAAATCTATGAGTTGCGATTTCAAATGGAAATGTGTAGCAACAAAGGCATAGCAATGGATGAAAGGAGGATCCCCGTGAAGGTTAGATCATCAGTAAAACCAATTTGCGAAAAATGCAAAGTAATTAAAAGAAAAGGAAGCATTCGCATTATCTGCGAAAATCCAAAACACAAACAGCGTCAGGGTTAATTTCTGAAGAATGTTTGATGTATTTAGGCGGCTGATAGTGGACACGCCAGGCGGTGTGGAAACTATTTCAAATATACAAGGCGCACCCGAAAGACCGGTGATGATCCTCGTATATTGCTTCTAATGCCGGCTCGTCATTACCGCATAGCTTCCAACACTATGAGCGGTGGCCGGAAAGGGCATGATACCGAACATGCCTGGGACAAAAATACAGGTCCCCTATTAAAGACAATTAACAATGAAAGAAAATGGAGGAAATTCACATGGCTCGTATAGCAGGTGTAGACTTACCAAGAGACAAACGTGTTGAGATCGGACTGACTTATATCTACGGAATCGGTAGAACAAGCGCAACTCGTATCTTGACAGAGGCAGGAGTTAATCCTGATATTCGTTGTAGAGATCTTACAGACGATGATGTAAAGAAAATCAGTGCTGTAATCGATGAGACACAGACAGTAGAAGGTGATCTTCGTAGAGAAATCGCTCTCAACATCAAGAGATTACAGGAAATCGGATGCTATAGAGGAATCCGTCACAGAAAAGGACTTCCGGTTCGTGGTCAGAAGACTAAGACAAATGCAAGAACAAGAAAAGGTCCTAAGAGAACAGTAGCAAACAAGAAGAAATAATTTATTTGAGGAAAGAGTAGGTTAGTTTATTATGGCAAAGAAAGTTACAAAAAAAGTGACAAAGAAACGTGTCAAGAAAAACGTTGAACACGGACAGGCTCACATCCAGTCATCTTTTAATAACACAATCGTTACATTAACAGATGCACAGGGAAATGCTCTGTCATGGGCAAGTGCAGGCGGTCTCGGATTCAGAGGTTCAAGAAAATCTACCCCTTATGCAGCTCAGATGGCAGCTGAAACAGCAGCTAAAGCAGCATTAGTACATGGTTTAAAATCAGTTGACGTAATGGTTAAAGGACCAGGTTCAGGTAGAGAAGCAGCAATTCGTGCTCTGCAGGCATGCGGAATCGATGTAACAAGTATCAGAGACGTTACACCAGTACCACACAATGGTTGCCGTCCACCAAAACGCAGAAGAGTCTAGTACTATTATTATTCACTACGTTAACGGATTGTATGTGTCCGAATTATATAGGAGGAAAACAAAAAACATGGCAGTAAATAGAGTTCCGGTTCTTAAAAGATGCAGATCCCTCGGAATGGATCCAGTTTATTTAGGAATTGATAAAAAGTCTAACAGACAGTTAAAAAGAGCGAATAGAAAAATGAGCGAGTATGGTCTCCAGTTACGTGAGAAACAGAAAGCAAAATTCATCTATGGTGTATTAGAGAAACCTTTCCTGAACTACTTCAAGAAAGCATCTAAGATGAATGGTATGACAGGTGAAAACCTGATGGTACTCTTAGAGTCAAGACTTGACAACGTTGTATTCCGTCTTGGACTTGCCAGAACAAGACGTGAAGCAAGACAGATCGTTGACCACAAGCATGTGCTTGTAAACGGAAAACAGATCAACATCCCTTCATACCTTGTAAAGGCAGGAGATGTTGTAGAAATCAAAGAAGCTAAGAAAAACTCACCAAGATACAAAGAGATCGTTGAGGTTACAGGCGGACGTCTTGTTCCAGAATGGTTAGAAGCTGATCTGGAAGGTCTGAAAGGAACAGTAAAAGAACTTCCAAAACGTGAAGCAATCGATGTTCCTGTAGATGAGATGTTAATCGTCGAGTTATATTCTAAATAATAAACCGTAACCCACAGGAGGTGGATCTAGTGTTGATTTTAATAAACCCAATATTGAAATAACTGATATTTCAGATGATAAGAAATATGGTAGATTCGTTGTAGAACCTCTTGAAAGAGGTTATGGTACAACATTAGGTAATTCTCTTAGAAGAATTATGCTTTCATCTTTGCCTGGTTCAGCAATCAGCCAGGTTAAGATCGATGGTGTACTTCATGAATTCAGTTCTATTCCGGGTGTTAAGGAAGATGTCACAGAGATTATCATGAACCTGAAATCTCTGGCAATCAAAAACACATCTGAATCTGATGAGCCTAAGACTGCTTATATTGAGTTCGAAGGCGAAGGAGTTGTAACAGCAGCTGACATTCAGGTGGATCAGGATATTGAAATCATGAACCCGGAGACTGTAATCGCTACATTAAACGGCGGTGCAGACAGCAAATTGTATATGGAACTTACCATTACAAATGGAAGAGGCTACGTGAGTGCTGATAAGAATAAGAATGACGAACTGCCAATCGCAGTGATTCCAATTGATTCTATCTACACTCCAGTGGAACGAGTGAACCTTACAGTAGAGAATACCCGTGTCGGACAGATTACAGACTTTGATAAACTTACACTGGATGTATACACGAACGGCACACTGCTTCCGGATGAAGCTGTAAGTTTGGCTGCAAAGGTACTTAGTGAACATCTGAAACTCTTTATTGATCTGTCAGAAGTAGCACAGGCTGCAGAAGTTATGATCGAGAAAGAAGACGATGAAAAAGAAAAGGTTCTTGAAATGAGCATTGATGAACTTGAACTTTCTGTTCGTTCATACAATTGTTTGAAGAGAGCTGGTATCAATACAGTTGAAGAACTGACAAACAGAACACCGGAAGATATGATGAAAGTACGTAACCTTGGACGTAAGTCTCTGGAAGAAGTACTTGCAAAATTAGATGAGTTAGGCTTAAGCCTCAGCAAAGGTGAAGAATAATCTGTCAGTAAGCCCGTAAGTGCATGGCAGAGCATTTGGCTAGTAAGCCCGAAGAAGCATAACCAAGTGTTATAATGGAGGATATTTAAAATGGCAAAATATAGAAAACTTGGCAGAACATCAAGCCAGAGAAAAGCATTATTAAGAAACCAGGTAACAGCACTTCTGAACAACGGTAAGATCGTTACAACAGAAGCTAAGGCTAAAGAGATCCGCAAGATCGCTGAAGGACTTATCGCATTAGCTGTTAAAGAAAAAGATAACTTCGAAGAAGTTACTGTAAAAGCTAAAGTTGCCCGCAAAGATAAAGATGGCAAGAGAGTAAAAGAAGTTGTAGATGGTAAGAAAGTTACTGTATATGACGAAGTTGATAAAAACAATCAAAAAGGATATGCCAAGCAGACTGCATGCTCGTCGTCAGATGCTGAAGGTTCTTTATCCTGTAAAGGAAGTTCCAACTGCACAGGCTGGAAAGAAGAAAAATACAAAAGAAGTTGATCTCGTAGCAAAATTATTCGATGAGATCGCTCCTAAGTATGCAGACCGTAACGGTGGATACACAAGAATCGTTAAGATTGGTCAGCGTAAAGGTGATGCAGCTATGGAAGTTCTGATTGAACTTGTATAGTTAGAAGTCAATAAAAATATTGAAAACCTCACACAATCATGTGTGAGGTTTTTTTCTGCATAAATGACACAGAAAAAAGACAGACAGGAAATTTCGTAAAACAGATAATCAAAGATTTGTTAAAAATCTGACTATGGCGTTAAATTTACTACTATTAACAAATATGATTACAAATTATCAAATAAATGATATAATACCGATATCACATTTGAAATGAATTGTGCAAAAACTGATAATTGCAATTCATATGTACTGTAAATTGAAAACAAACAGATGGAAGGTAGGAATAAAGAATGAGCAGACTGGAAATTGCCTCTCCAAAAAAAGCAAAGATCGTAATGGAAGGCCTTTATAAAGATCTGGAAAGAAGAATCGAATCAAGTCCTCCGGGATTATGTCCTGTAGATATGGCAAGAGCATTTCTTGAGTTATGTCATGCACAGACCTGTGGAAAATGTGTACCTTGCCGTATCGGATTAGGTCAATTGAACAATTTCATCCGTGAAGTACTGGATGGAAAAGCAACTATGAAGACGCTGGATATTATGGAGCAGACTGCACTTTCAATCATGGAATCAGCAGACTGTGCAATCGGATATGAGGCTGCTAATATGGTATACAAAGGATTGATCGGTTATCGTGATGATTACGTTGAACATATCCAGAACGGAAGATGTACCTGTACCTATAATCAGCCGGTACCATGTGTATCTTTATGTCCTGCACATGTAGATATTCCGGGGATATGTTGCACTGGTAGGTGAAGGCAGATATGCAGATGCGATCCGTCTGCTGAGAAAAGATAATCCGTTCCCGACTACATGTGGATTTATCTGTGAACATCCATGTGAAGCAAGATGTAGAAGAAATATGGTGGATGATTCTATTAATATCCGTGGATTAAAACGTGTAGCAGCAGATTTTTGCGGGAGAAGTTGATCCTCCGCAGTGTGCACCGGATACAGGAAAAAAGATTGCAATCCTTGGTGGAGGACCTGGTGGTTTGAGTGCAGCTTATTATCTGCAGTTAATGGGACATCAGACAACTGTATATGAGATGCTTCCGAAATTAGGAGGAATGCTTCGTTATGGTATTCCGAACTACAGACTTCCGAAAGACAGACTTGACGATGATATCCGTGCGATTCTGAAGACAGGTGTACAGGTGAAAAATGGTCTGAAGATCGGTCAGGATATTACGATCCAGCAATTGAGACAGGAATATGATGTTGTTTTGATTACAATCGGGGCAAGTACTGATAAAAAATTAGGATTAGAAAACGAAGATGCAGACGGAATCTTATCAGCTGTACAGTTCCTGCGTAACGTAGGAAAGAACCAGATTATGGATCTGACAGGAAAGGAAGTTGCTGTTATCGGTGGAGGTAACGTATCTATGGATGCAGTCCGTACAGCAAAACGTCTGGGTGCAAAGAAAGTAAGTATCGTTTACAGACGAAGGGTTGCGGATATGACTGCACTTCCGGGAGAAATAGACGGAGCCGTTGCAGAAGGTATTGAATTACAGACATTGAAAGCACCGGCATCCATTGATGTAGATGAGAATCATCATGTGAAAGGAATCTATGTGACTCCGCAGATGGTGAGCTCGATCAGAGATGGAAGAGCAAGCATCAAACCTACAGGTGAAGAAGATATTTACATACCATGCGATGTATTAATCGTAGCAATCGGACAGAATATTGAAACACATCACTTTGAACAGGCCGGTATTCCGGTAGAACGAGGTAAAATTGTTACCAAAAGCACAGGAGCATTCGAGAACCTTCCGGGTGTATTTGCCGGAGGGGACTGTGCGAGCGGACCGGCTTCAGTTATTAAGGCAATTGCAGCTGCAAAAGTCGTAGCAGCTAATATTGATGAGTATCTTGGATATCATCATGAGATTTCCTGCGATGTTGAAATTCCGGAAGCGCATCTGGATGATCGTACACCTTGCGGAAGAGTAAATCTTACAGAAAGAGAAGCGTGTGAAAGAGTCTGCGATTTTGAGGCAGTGGAAAATTGTATGACAGAAAAAGAAGCGAAACAGGAAGCAGGAAGATGTCTTCGTTGTGATCACTTCGGATACGGTATATTTAAGGGAGGCAGAGAGACATTATGGTAAATCTTACAATAGATGGAAGAGAGATAACGGTAAAAGAGAATACCACGATCATGGAAGCTGCATCCCAGAATGGAATTCCAATTCCGAAACTTTGTTATTTAAAAGGAATCAATGAAATTGCGGCCTGTCGTGTCTGTGTAGTGGAATTAGAAGGAAAAGAGAAACTTATCACCTCATGTAATAATATCGCAAAAGAAGGTATGGTCATTCATACGAACAGTCCGAAAGTCAGAAGACACAGAAGAACAACGGTAGAGCTGATCCTTTCGCAGCATGACTGTGAATGTGTTACCTGTTCCAGAAGTGGAAACTGTAGTCTTCAGACGGTTGCAAATGACCTGAATATTATAGATATTCCGTTTAAAATGGAGATTGAAAGACAGCCATGGAATAAAGAATTCCCATTGATCAGGGATTCTTCCAAGTGTATAAAAATGCATGCGCTGTGTACAGGTTTGTGAAAAAAGTACAGGGACTTGGTGTATGGGGATGTGGAAGGAACAGGATCAAGAACTAGATCAATGTGGCTGGTCACAGGACAATAGAAGAAGCTGACTGCGCATTATGCGGACAGTGTATTACACATTGTCCGGTTGGTGCGTTAAGAGTAAGAGATGATACAGAAGATATATGGGATGCAATTGCAGATCCGGACAAGATTGTAGTTGCACAGGTAGCTCCGGCTGTCAGAACAGCGTGGGGTGAGGAATTTGGACTTTCTGATGAAGAAGCAACAGTTGGAAAGATCCTTGATGCTTTGAAGAGAATGGGAGTCGACTATGCTTTTGACACCACATTTTCGGCTGACTTGACAATTATGGAAGAAGGGACAGAATTTTTGCACAGATTTACTGCAGGGGAATTGAAAGAGCGTCCGATGTTTACTTCCTGTTGTCCGGGATGGCTTAGATTTATCAAATCGCAGTACCCACATCTGGTGAGACAGCTTTCAACGGCGAAATCACCGCAGCAGATGTTCGGAGCTGTAATGAAGACTTACTTTGCAGAGAAGCTCGGAGTATCTCCACAGAGGATTTACACAGTATCAGTCATGCCATGTGTGGCAAAAAAAGGAGAAAAGGAGATGGAACTGTTCTATCAGGAATATGCGGGACATGATGTTGATACAGTTATTACGACAAGAGAACTGACAAAGATGATCAAATCAGCGCATATCAGTCCGGATACACTGTCAGATATAGAAAGTGACCGGCCAATGCAGGATGGAACAGGAGCAGGTGTAATTTTTGGTGTAACAGGAGGTGTCATGGAGGCAGCTCTTCGTACGGCATACTATCTGCTTAAGAGTGAGAATCCGCCGGAAGATGCTTTTAAAGCGGTAAGAAGTACCGGATTCAATGAGAATGAGGGAATTCAGGAGGCGGATTTCCAGATTGACAATGTAACTGTCAGAACGGCTGCAGTTAGTGGCCTGGGTAATGCACGGGCACTTCTGGACCGTATCAACAAAGGAGAAGTACATTATGACTTTGTAGAAGTAATGGCTTGTCCCGGAGGATGTGTAGGCGGCGGCGGACAGCCGATTCATGATGGAAGGGAGATGGCATACGAAAGAGGACGTAAACTCTATCATCTGGATGAGAATGCAAAACGCAGATTTTCACATGAAAATCATGATGTACGGAAAATGTATGAAGAATATTTTGTAAAACCAAATTCGCCGAAATCACACATGCTGTTACATACTGAGCACAAATTGGAACGTTTTTAAATATCAATGTGTACACAAAGAAGCTGCCGGCGGCAGCTTCTTTGTGTATATCGAAAGAGGTGGGAAAAACAATCTGTTAAAGAATTATCAAACATGTGAAAAAAATATCAAAAAGTTATTGACAAAGAATTAACAAGCGGTTATACTAAGACCATCGAAAACAAACAAAAACTCACAGGAGGATAATCAACATGGCGACAAAGAAAAAAGAGAATGTAGTACCAGAGATTATTGACAACGTAGAAGCTCTCGAAGCTAAGATGAAAGCAATGAGAGAAGCTCAGAAAAAATTTGCTACCTATACACAGGAACAGGTAGACAAGATCTTTTTTGAAGCAGCAATGGCAGCAAATAAGATGCGTATTCCACTTGCTAAGATGGCAGTAGAGGAGACAGGACGTGGACTTGTAGAAGACAAGATCATCAAAAATCATTACGCAGCAGAGTATATTTATAATAAGTATAAAAATGACAAGACATGTGGTGTGATTGAAGAAGACAAAGCATACGGAATTAAAAAGATTGCAGAACCAGTTGGCCTGGTAGCAGCCGTTATCCCAACTACAAACCCTACATCAACAGCAATCTTTAAGACACTGATCTGTTTGAAAACAAGAAATGCAATCATCATCAGTCCACATCCGGCAGCAAAGGCATGTACAATTGCGGCAGCGAAAGTTGTTCTTGATGCAGCAGTAAAAGCCGGAGCACCGGAAGGAATCATCGGATGGATTGATGTTCCTTCATTAGAGCTGACAACAACAGTTATGAAAGATGCTGATGAGATTCTTGCAACAGGTGGTCCTGGAATGGTTAAATCTGCATATTCTTCAGGAAAACCGGCACTTGGTGTTGGACCTGGTAACACACCTGTTATCATTGATGATTCCGCAGATATTAAGATGGCAGTTAACTCCATCATCCATTCTAAGACATTTGACAATGGTATGATCTGTGCTTCTGAACAGTCAGTAACTGTACTGGACAGCATCTATGATGAAGTTAAGAAAGAATTTGCATACCGTGGATGCTACTTCCTCAAGAAGGGAGAAGAACTTGATAAAGTTCGTAAGACAATCATCATCAACGGAGCATTAAATAATAAGATTCCTGGAAAATCAGCATATGAGATCGCTAAGTTAGCAGGTGTTGAAGTACCGAAGGCTACAAAGATCCTGATCGGTGAAGTAGAATCTGTTGATATTTCGGAAGAATTTGCACATGAGAAATTATCTCCTGTACTGGCTATGTACAGAGCTAAGACATTTGATGAGGCTCTTGCAAAAGCTGAGCAGCTTGTTGCAGATGGTGGATACGGACATACATCATCACTTTACATCCACCCATCACAGACAGAAAAGATTGAGAAACATCAGCAGGCTATGAAGACTTGCCGTATCCTGATCAATACACCTTCATCACAGGGTGGTATCGGAGACCTTTACAACTTCGGACTTGCTCCATCTCTTACACTTGGATGTGGTTCTTGGGGAGGAAACTCTGTATCTGAGAACGTAGGTGTGAAACACCTGATCAATATCAAGACAGTTGCAGAGAGGAGAGAAAACATGCTGTGGTTTAGAACACCTGAGAAAGTATACTTTAAGAAAGGCTGCATGCCTGTAGCATTAGATGAACTCGGAACTGTAATGCATAAGAAGAAAGCGTTCATCGTAACAGACAGTTTCCTGTACAAGAATGGTTATGTAAAACCGATCGAAGATAAATTAGATCAGATGGGAATCCAGCATACATGCTTCTTTGAAGTTGCTCCAGACCCAACTCTGCAGTGCGCTAGAAGAGGTGTAGAACAGATCAGAGCATTTGAGCCAGATACGATCATCGCTCTTGGTGGTGGATCCGCAATGGATGCCGGAAAGATTATGTGGTTAATGTATGAGCATCCGGAAGCAAAATTCGAAGATATGGCTATGGACTTCATGGATATCCGTAAGAGAGTATACACATTCCCTAAGATGGGAGAGAAAGCTTACTTTATAGCTATCCCAACATCTTCAGGAACAGGTTCAGAAGTAACTCCATTCGCAATCATCACAGATGCTGATACAGGAGTAAAATGGCCTATCACAGACTACGAATTAATGCCAAACATGGCTATCGTAGATGTTGACAATGCAATGACAGCACCTAAGGGACTGACAAGTGCATCTGGTATCGACGTAATGACACATGCAATCGAAGCATATGTATCTATCATGGCTACAGACTTTACAGATGGTCTTGCTATGAAGGCAGTAAAAGCTGTATTTGATTACTTACCATCAGCATACGAGAACGGAGCTAACGATCCAATCGCAAGAGAGAAGATGGCTAACGCTTCATGCATGGCTGGTATGGCATTCGCAAATGCATTCCTTGGACTGAACCACTCTATGGCTCACAAACTTGGTGCATTCCATCACCTGCCACACGGTATTGCTAACGCTGTAATCCTGACAGATGTAATGCGTTACAATGCTGCAGAAGTACCTACAAGAATGGGAACATTCTCTCAGTATCAGTATCCACATGCACTTGCAAGATACGCAGAATTAGGACGTTTTGCAGGATGCAAAGGTAAGACAGATGAAGAAGTATTTGAGAACTTCATCGCTAAACTGGAAGAACTCAAAGAGAAGATTGGCATTAAGAAGACAATCAAAGATTACGGTGTAGATGAGAAATACTTCCTGGATACATTGGATGATATGACAGAGCAGGCATTCAACGACCAGTGTACAGGAGCTAACCCAAGATATCCTCTTATGAGTGAGATGAAAGAAATCTACCTGAAATGCTATTATGGAAAATAAAAAAGGCGTAAATATAATATCCATGAGTTTTTTGTTTGTAGATTGGATAATGTATTGAGCATAGGAAAAGTGCAGCGTTTGACGTTGCACTTTTCTTATGTCAAAATATTGATAAAAAAATAACAATAAATATGCAGGATGAAAATAGTGAAAAAAATATCAAAAAACTATTTAAAAATCTGACAATAAGGTATATAATACAGATAACAAGAAGGAAAAGGGCCAAAGTTCAATAAAAAGGAGGAATCTGTATGAAGCTCGAAAAGAAGAATTTGATCGTAGAGAGACCTTACAAATCAGTTTATAAGACCGAGGAGGGTGTTGTTAAAATATTTGTAACAGATCATCCAAAGTCAGCAGTATTTAATGAAGCATTGAACACTGTGAAAGATTGAAGAAACAGGATTGGATATTCCGAAACTAAAAGAGGTAACTCAGATTAATGGGGAATGGGCGCTGGGATCATTGAGAACCGGGAAAGGAAAAACTTTGGAAGAAATGATGAAAAATTGACCGTGCCAATCTTTGAAAAATATATGTCAGATTTTGTAGATCTTCAGCTGAAAGTACAGAGTAAAACGGCAGAAACATTACCGAAATTAAAAGATAAACTCGCAAATAAGATAAGAAATCTGAAAGTTTTGGATGCAACAGAGCGTTATGAACTTTTGACTAGATTGGAATCTATGCCGAGACATACAAAATTGTGTCATGGTGATTTTAATCCAAGTAACGTAATTGTTGAAAAGAACGGAAAGATGACTGTGATTGACTGGGCACATGCTTCACAGGGAAATGCAAGCGCAGATGCGGCAATGACATATTTGCTGTTTGCATTACACGATCAGGAGAGTGCAGATCTTTATCTTAAGTTATTCTGTAAGAAAAGCGATACCGCAAGACAGTATGTAGAACAATGGCTTCCAATTGTTGCTGCCGCAGAACTTGAGAAAGATATCCGGCTGGAAAAAGATTTTCTGATGAAATGGATCGATGTTATGGAGTATGAATAAATCGTACAAAAAATAAGCCTCCGAACGAGGCTTATTTTTTTATTTCATAATATACATAAGAGACAAAATCAACTGCTAAAAATCAGAAAAATACATTTCCACCAACATTTATA
>ENA-OPZD01000370-OPZD01000370.1-human-gut-metagenome-genome-assembly--contig:-NODE-370-length-11744-cov-4.145476_pt1 | contig 11744 bp, 12 predicted proteins | sample MGYA00242479_ERZ504495 | MGnify/ENA primary metagenome ERZ504495 (study PRJEB26092, sample SAMD00036286) | human gut metagenome | host: Homo sapiens | study: EMG produced TPA metagenomics assembly of... | reverse complement strand
CCCTCGGGCATACTCGTCCCGCGCGCACGTTCCGGCACGAGCCGAAGGCCCCAGTGGGGCCTTCGTGCGAGTTCAGGACTGTCCGAGCACGGGATGATATGCCCGAGGGTACGGCGCGAAGCGTGATAGGCGGTCTACGAGAACATGCCGGTCAGGTAGTCGTTCAGGCGCTTATCGCGAGGACGCTGGAAGATCTGCTCCGTCTCGCCGTACTCGACCATGTCGCCCATATAGAAGAACGCCGTTCGGTTGGAGGCGCGGCTCGCCTGCTCCATGTTGTGCGTCACGATAACGATGGCGCGCTCCTTCACGATGCTCTGCATGAGCTCCTCGATCGCCAGCGTGGAGATGGGGTCGAGCGCAGAGCACGGTTCATCGAACAAAATCACGTCGGGATGCATGGCGAGGGTGCGCGCAATGCACAGACGCTGCTGCTGGCCACCGGAAAGCGAAAAGGCGCTCTGGTGTAGCTTGTCCTTGACCTCGTCCCACAGGGCGGCGCCGCGCAGGCTCTCCTCCACGAGCGCATCGAGGTTCTCCTTGCCCTTGAGGCCATGGCGCTTGGGCGCGAACACGATGTTCTCGTAGATGGACTTGCGGAACGGATTGGGCTGCTGGAACACCATGCCGATGGAACGGCGCAACTCGTAGAGGTTCTCCTCGCGGGTGTTGATGTTCCGGCCATCGTAGAGGATCTCGCCCTCAACGCGGCATCCGCGGATCTCTCGATTCATGAGGTTGAGGGAGCGTAGGAACGTCGACTTGCCGCAACCGGAAGGGCCGATGAGTGCGGTGATCTCGCCCTTGTGGAATTCGAGGGACGTATCATGCAGCGCATGGTTGTCGCCGTAATACACGTTGACGCCGCGCGCCTCGAGAACGACTTCGCCATCGGTCGCACCGCGAGGCTGCACGGAGGCGGCACCGGCGCGCACGCTATCCATGAAGGCTTCGGACGCACTCGACTCCACGGGGGCGGAAACGTCATGTTGGGTAGACTTATTACTCATTCGGCCGTCATCCTTTTCGCCAGAGCCTTACCGGCCAAACGAGAAGCCACGTTGAACAGCAGGACGCAAATCATCAGCAATGCGGCGGTTCCCCATACGATGTGCTGCGCCTCGGGGCTTCCCTCACCGTAAATCTTGTAAATGTGCACCGCAAGCGACTCGCCCGGTCGGAAGATGTTCCATGCGCACGTGGGGCTTGAGAAGTTGAGCGAGAGGAAGTTCAGGCGCACCGGGCTCGACATGCCCGAGGTGAACAGCAGGGCCGCGGCCTCGCCGAAGACACGCCCGGCGGAAAGAACCACGCCCGTCACAATGGCGGGCATTGCGGCGGGAATCAGCACGTGGACCGTCGCCTCCCAGCGCGTAAGGCCCATGGCCAGGCATGCATCGCGCTGGTGCTGAGGAACGTCATCGAGGGCCTGCTGGATAACGCGCACCAAGATAGGGATATTGAACATGGTGAGCGCGACCGCACCGGAAATGATCGAGTACTTCCAGCCAAAGTTCACCGAGAACACGAGGAAGCCGAACATGCCGACGACAATCGACGGCAGGGAGGACAGCGTCTCGATGGCGGTACTCGCGATGCTCGTGATGGGGCCGTCGGGTGCGTACTCCGTGAGGAACACGGCAGCCCCCAAGCTCACGGGAACGGAGATGATCAGCGTGATGAGCAACAGATAGAACGAATCGAAGAGCTGGTACGCCACACCACCGGCAGCGCCGTTGGAGCGGCTGGGCTGCGTGAGGAACCCAGGAGTGAACAAGGTCGAAAGGCCCTCATAAAGGATATAGGCGACCATCGAGACCACGATGAGCATGACGAGTCCCGCGATGGCGGCAAGCGCCACGGTTGCGAAGCGATCGGCTCGGCGGGAACGGCGAATGATACGCATGTCCCCATCTGAGCGGACGCCGCCTGAGAGATATCAGCCACGGGCGTTCGCCCCCTTCTTGCCAATGAGATGGATGATCAGGATGAAAATGAGCGACATACCCATGAGCAGCAGGCCCAGCGACCACAGGACGTCCTTTTGCACGGAGCCATCCGCATAGATCGCCATGCTGGTGGTAAGCGTGGTCGTGATGGTGGATGCCGGTGACAACAGGGATGCGGGCATGACCTCCGCGCCACCGATGACCATACGCACCGCGAGCGTCTCGCCAAAGGCGCGCGTCATGCCGAGAATAACCGCGGTCATGAGCGAGGGAAGGGCGCTCTTGAGCACCACGTGCCAAATCGTCTGCCAGCGGGTATAGCCTAGGGCGAGCGAGCCCTGACGATATCCATCGGGTACGGCGCGCAGCGCGTCCATGGAAAGCGTCGTGACGGTAGGCAAGATCATGACGGAGAGCACGATGGCACCGGGCAGGATACCCATGCCCGTCTGCGTCCCAAACACGGCCTTACAAGCGGCGACCACCACATGGAAGCCGATGAGACCGAACACGACCGACGGGATACCCACCAGCAGCTCGACCATGGGTTGGAACACGCGCTTTCCGAACGCCGGGGCGATCTCAACCGCAAAGATGGCGGAACCAATCGCGATGGGAAGCGCAATTGCCGTCGAAAGCAGCGTGACCGCAAAAGACGTGATGATGAGCGGAAGCGCGCCGGTCTGCGGCAATCCCGTCGTCTCGTCGACATTGGCGAGGCTCCAATCAGTCCCGGTAAAGAACCCAACGGCGTCGACACCGTCCTTGACGAAGGTCGAGATGCCCTTCTGCGCCACCATGACGATCAGCGCAAGGACAAGAAGCGTCACGAGCGCTACACACGCGCCCGTGACGCCCTGACCGACCCTCTCAAGGTTGCGCTTGGGCATGTGCTTTGCCATACCGCACCTTTCGAGAATTCGTGACTTCAACAGTTACTTCTTGGAGACCTTGCCCTCGGCATCCTTGGTCACCAGCATCTCGGAGACGGGGATGAAGCCCTGCTCCTCAACGAGGGAGCCCTGGACGTCGTCGGAGAGCATGTAATCGAGGAACGCCTTGGTGGCGTCGTCGGCATCCTCGGCGCAGTACATGTGCTCGGTCGCCCAGATGGGGAAGCTGTTGTCGAGGACGTTCTTGCTCTCCGGCTCCACGCCGCCCACCTTGATGGCGGTGAACTTGGAGTCATCGAAGTGGGAGAAGTCGATGTAGGAAATGGCGTTATCGGTGGAGCCCATGAGGGTCTGGACGTCGCCGGACTTGTCCTGCTCGGGCTGAGCCGGCTTATAGGTATTCTTCTCGTCACCGAAGACGGCGGCCTCGAAGGTGGCGCGGGTGCCGGACCCCTCCTTGCGGTTGACGACGACGATCTCAGCGTCGTCACCACCGACCTCGCTCCAGTTGGTGATGGTGCCGCCGAAGATTCCCTTGAGCTGCTCGAGGGTCAGGTCGTCGACGGTAACGTTCTGGAGACGATCGGGCCCATGCCCACGACGGCGACCTCATGGTCGACGAGCTTGGCGGCAGCGTCGGCATCGAGCTTGGTCTCGGCGAAGACGTCGGAGTTGCCGATGGTCACGGTTCCGGAGGAAACGGCGGTGAGGCCGGCGCGGAACCATTGCCGGAACCAGAGATGACGCAGTCGGGGTTCTCGTTCATGAACTGCTCGGCCGCAGCCTCGACGAGCGCCTGGAAGGAGGAGGCACCGTCATAGGTGACCTCGCCCGTCACGGTAGCGGCGGCATCGGCAGAGCCGGCAGCGGGAGCGTCAGAGCCACCGCAGCCAGCCAGACCAAGACCGGCGACAGCGGCAAGACTGCCAGCGAGACCGAGGAAGGAGCGGCGAGAGCAGGAATAATCGAACATGGTTCTCCCTTCGAGAGCAAACGTGCGCAATGCGCGGACGGTCCGGGGCGTGTCCTTAAGGCCCCAATGGGGAACCTTCAACTCCCCATCCGTCGTACCGCAAGCACAATACCGCGCGTTCGCCGCCCATTCCTCCACGTTCGCCGTCTCTTACGGCTCTCTGACCATCCATTACCGCCCGCTGCGCCCCAGCTTACCCGCGGCTTACATAGACGACTGAGATTGACGCCCATGCGTTATGCCGTGGACAACCACCCGGCCAACCCGCCACATTCCCCCTGCCCATTCGAGGGCGAACGGCGTTTGAAGCATGTTCCAAGCCGATAAAGGGGGTCTTTATTTAAAAAGTGAGGGGTTTATTTGGCAACAGCTGAATATACACGCACGTTCTTCCGTCGAATCATGCGGATATGGTCCAGCTAAAGCGTGTGCATACGGCGAGCCGGGATAACCGCTCATATTCTATTTTTTAACCCCTCTTACGGGGACGTTTCGTCCTCGAGCGGCCCGCGGTACCCGTTCGTCCCGAGTCGTCGCCATGGCGTCTGCGGTACAGGTAGCCGCCAAACACCATGGAAAGCGCAATGATCACGAAGCCGAAGATTTGCTCCCAGAAATTGGGCACGATTGCCTCCCGTCCTATCCCTGCATGCATACGATACACACGTGCAATGGGGCACCGTGGCTCATTCTCCGCGGTGCCCGCGTCTCTTACAGCTCGAGCTCGTTGAGGCGAAGAATAGCCAAGATATACATCTTGAGAGCGTCGCGCAAAAGCGCCTCGTTCGCCGCCTCGTTGGGACCGTGCATGGTGCCTGCCCACTCGGGAAGTTCGAGGTCGTTGTCCTCGGGGCCGAACGACACCGCACTCTTGAAGTTGCGGGCATAAGTGCCGCCTCCCATGGAGAACGGCTCGGCATGTTTGCCCGTAACCTCGCGATATGTGTCGAGCAGCGCTTGCACGGCGGGGCTCTCCGCCGAGGTCGAGAACGGCTCCTTGGTGCTGTCGAGCACGAATTCTGCACCATACCGCGCCGCGTGGGCACGGCAGATCATGGACATCTCGTCGCAGGTGATCGAATCGGGATAGCGAACGTCGATGGTCTGCGAGATACGCCCGTCAGAAACCTTGATCGTGCCCGCGTTGCAGGTGAGCGGACCGAAAGCCGCGCTCTCAGCCTCGATGCCCAAACCCTCGCCTGCCGTTCCCTCATGCACGATGGAAAGCAGGTTGAGATAGGTGCGCTCGCCTTCAGAGAGGAGATCGGGCCGCTCGGCCGAGATCTCCTGCAGATAGTCGACAATCAGAGCAATGGCATTGACGGTACCCTGAGGCAGCGAAGCATGTCCGCCGATGCCCTTGGCGAAAATGCGGGACCGCCCCTCCCCGAGCGGCTCAACCGTCAAGCGCTCCGCATGAGACCGCGGTGCGGGAAGCTCAGAGACGGGGACTGCAAGCACACACACCGACTCGCTCGGAATGGCATTGGTGGCATCCGCGCCACTCCACGACTCGATGGCGCCGTCTTTGATAGGCGCACTCACGAACATGCCGCCAAAGCAACCCTTCTCGGCATTGCAAACGGGAAACTCTGCATCCGGCGTGAAGAGGAACAGCGGCTGCTCATGAGACTCGAGGTAATGGTGGACGTCGGTCATCCCGACCTCCTCATCGCACCCCAAAAGCGCACGGAAACCGTAGCGGGGCTTGATACCGCGGCTCAGCAGGTATGCACCGGCGTATAGCGAGAGCACCGCCGGGCCCTTGTCGTCGATCACGCCGCGGCCAAGCAGCCAACCCTCGCGGCGCTCCATCACATAGGGGTCGGTTGCCCAACCGGGACCAGCGGGAACGACGTCGACATGCGCTATCGTAGCGATGTGCCCATCAAGCTCCCCCGCGATATCGGCGATGCCGACGTAGCCCTCATCGTCCCCCGTCTCGTATCCAAGGCGATGGGCGATGTCGAGAGCGCAGTCGAGGGCATCTCGCACGGTGGCACCGAAAGGAGCGCCGGGCATCGATTTCCCAGCATCGGCGACCGAAGGATGCGCGACGAGGGCGGCGATGTCGGCCACCACATCCTCCCAGACCTCATCGACATATGCCTCAATGTCATCCATACTTCCAGTGCGCATGGGCACTCCCTTCATGAAGACGTCAATCTAGACCATTGTGCCCCATAAACCGGATGGGGCAAAGCCCGTGAGCAAACCCTCGGCAAGCGGACCCGGGTCTCTCGGCAAACAAGCGGCGCGGCGCGACCGAGGTGCGGGCCGCGATTCCGCTAGGCCACACCCAGCACGCGCGCCACCTCGAGCATAGAACCGCAAGACACATCCGCGGCATCATGCTCACCGGGTTGGGCGGCACCCGTGTACACGCCGATACAGGGGACACCGCAGGCGTGGGCACCCTCGATATCGTTGAGGCGGTCCCCAACCATCACAACGTCGGCGGCGTCAACGCCCATATACTCGAGGGCATCGCGGATGGAGTCCGCCTTGGTGAGGCGAACGGGCTCATTGAGGCCCATGACGCACTCGAACCGATCGGTCCAGCCGAGCTGATCGACCATACTCCGAGCACCCGACTCCTTACGCGACGTCGCGATCGACATACGCCGCCCCGCAAGCGTTAGACGACCGAGCAGGAAGGGCACGTCGTCGATTGGCGGGAAGTCGGAGGGAGTGACGGTCTTGTCGAACAGCTCGCGATACTCTTGAGTGAGTGAGAGCGCAGTGTCGTGCGTCACGCCGAACGCGCGCTCGAATCCCGACACGAGCGGCGGGCCCAGGAGCTTGCGCAAATCGGCATCGGTGGGCTCGATGCCCCGCGCGCGGAGCACGGCGCGCGCAGTTCGCATGACGGCTCCGCCAGTGTCTGCCAGCGTGCCATCGAAGTCGAAGAGGACGACGGAACGGTCTCGAAGACGCGTGGGCATCTCGGAGTCGGCGATCATATACGGCTCCCTTCAACGTCCATATATGCCATTTGGGATGAAAAGACCCCGACGGGCCCGTGCCCGTCGGGGTCTGCAGCGAACCTAAGGTTCAAAGGCGCTACACCGGAATGCTACTCGGCGTCCTCGGCCTTCTCCTCACCCTCGAGCGGGGTGACCTCGATCTCGATGCCGAGGGTCTCGGCAGCAGACTTCATGGAGAGGGAGATGCGACGACGATCGAGGTCGATCTCCATGACCTTGACCTGGACCTTGGCACCCACAGCGGTGACCTGGGCCGGCTGGTCAACGTGCTTGTTAGCCATCTCGGAGATGTGGACCAGGCCCTCGATGCCGTCACCGAGGTCAACGAACGCGCCGAAGGGCACGAGCTTGGTGACGGTGCCCTCGACGATGGCGCCGACGGGGTACTTCTTGACGAGCGCGCGCCACGGATCCTCGGTGGTCTGCTTGAGACCGAGGGAGATGCGCTCGCGATTCAGATCGACGTCGAGAACCTCGACCTCGACCTCCTGGCCGACCTTGACGACCTCGGAGGGGTGGTTGACGTGGTTCCAAGAGAGCTCGGAGATGTGGATGAGGCCGTCGATGCCGCCCAGATCCACGAAGGCGCCGAAGTCCACGATGGAGGAAACGGTGCCCTTGAGACGCATACCGCTCTTGAGCTTGGAGAGGATCTCGGAGCGCTCGGCCTTGCGGGACTCCTCGAGCACCACGCGACGGGAGAGCACGACGTTATTGCGGTTGCGATCCATCTCGATGACGCGAGCCTCGATAGAGGTGCCGAGGTAGGAGGTGAGATCCTTCACGCGGCGAAGGTCAACGAGGGAAGCGGGCAGGAAGCCGCGCAGGCCGATGTCGAGGATAAGACCGCCCTTGACGACCTCGATGACCTCGCCCCCGACGTTCTCGCCGGCGTTGAACTTCTCCTCGATGCGATTCCAGGCACGCTCGTACTCGGCGCGCTTCTTGGAGAGAACCAGACGACCGTCCTTGTCCTCCTTCTGGAGCACGAGCGCCTCGATGGAGTCGCCCAGCGCCACGAGGTCGGCAGGGTTGGCGTCCTTACGGATGGAGAGCTCGCGGACAGGAATGACGCCCTCGGACTTGAAGCCGATGTCGACGAGGACCTCGTCGCGCTCGATCTTCACAACGGTGCCGTTGACCAGGTCACCCTCATCGAAATCGGTGATGGAGTTGTCGATGAGGTTGTTCATCTCCTCGGTATCGACGTCGTCGAGGGAGAAGATGGACGAGTTCTGAATCTCACTCAAAGGTGGACCCCTTTCGAACTACGGGGCCCCGATTACCTGACCTGCAGATGGTTGCGAGCCTTAAGGCGATAATCGCCAGCGCGCGCGCACCGTTTGGAACAATCTCGGGGGCCGACAGATACTAATGTGAAGCATATGCATTCACGAAACAGTAGATTACGTGGAAACAAAGTCGTTTTCAAGCGTCAACTGCGATTTTTCGTACTCGGCAATAAACCTTTCGCGAATGGCGCGCCCCTTCCTCGAGCCCTCACGTAAAATGCTATACACAAATCGATTCAATTCCAGGAGCCCTTGTGTCCACCATCCAAGAAGTCGCCAAACGGGCCGGTGTGTCGGCGGGAACGGTCTCGCGCTACCTCAACGGCCATCAACTCAAAGCGGGCAATCAATCTCGCGTCGAGGCGGCGATTGAGGAACTCGGGTACCGCAGCAACTACCTTGCCCGCAGCTTGCGCTCCAACCAGAGCATGTCCATCGGTCTGCTTATCAACAATATGCTGAACCACTTTGCCGTGAGCGTTGTTGCGCAGGTGGAACGCGAGATGGAGCTCAATGACTACAATATCATCCTCTCTGGATTTCGCGAGGATCGCGAGGTCTTCATACGCAAGCTCGAAAATCTCATCGACCGCCGCGTGGACGGCCTCATCCTCTTCGAGGCGATTGAGGACGAACGCGCACGCAAGCTCATCGAGCAGAGCGGGATCCCAACCATCTCCATATCCAACCCCCCTTCCCTATCCATGTGTCGACAACATGCTCGCCGCCAATCGCAAAAGCTGCCGCGAAGTGACGCGCCGCATCATACACGCAGGCCACGCACGCATTGGCGTGCTCGCGGCCGATCCAAGAGGAATACGTCTCGCGCGAGCGTTGGCAGGTGTGCTCGAGGCATTTGACGAGGCGGGCCTGCCGCGCAACAACGCCGTGGTGCGCATTGGCGACTATCCGCGCGAATGCGGGTATCGCGACATGATGCACCTCGTCTGCGAGGATCACGTGGACTGTGTCTTCGCACTCAACTACGGGCGTAGTCAAGGCGCCCAGCAGGCGTTAAACGAGCTTGGGCTGCGCATCGGCGAAGACATCTCGTTCGCATGCTATGACTACCTGGACACCAAGACCTACTTTCACCCGAGCATCACCACGGTGTGCCCGCCCTCGCTCGAAATCGGCACGAACGCCGCGCGCGAGATCCTCTCCATGATTCAAGAGGGGCGTTTGGGCAGGGGTCGCACCACGTATACCGACGAGGACATCGCCTGGTTGCCCTCCATCATCGGCCTGGACGCATAGCGCACTGGTAATTGGCGCCCGGCCCATAACGCGATGGCCCCGCAACCGACTTGGGTTGCGGGGCCATCGCGTTTCTGCAAGATGTCGGTCGGTCGTTGAGCGCGCCTAGGCGTTCTTCTTCGCAAGGTCGATGAACTTGCCGGCCAAGATCTTGAAGGTCTCGGCGCTCATGAGCTGGTCCTCGGCGTGAATGAGGATGATGCTCGGGTCGATGTGGTCGCCGCAGGCCTCCTGGGCGATCATTTCGCCGTGCTTAGCGTGACCGACCAGGAAGAACTGCTCGCCCTCGGCGACACGGGCCTCGGCCTCGTCGATCTTGCCCTCGCCGGCGAGGTCGATGGCCTCGATGAAGCAGCTGCGGGCGGAGCCCACGTTGGCGATGATCTCGAAGCAGGCCATCTCGATCTTGTTCATGTCTTCCATGTTATTCCTCGCTCTCCGCGGCGTTGTCAGCCGCACTTTGGCTCTCCTCCGGCAGTTCGCCGTTGGCGGATACCGAATCGGACTCGTCGTCTCGGACGGAAGCGCCGCTCGCCTTGATGTAGGCCTCCATGTCACGCAAACGCTTCTTGATTTTACGCTTGGCAAAGGGGCTGTACAGAGTACCCATGAGTTTGCCGTTGAGGTCGTTGAGGGTCTTGTCGCCCTCGTAGCCCTCCTCGTAGACGACGCTGATGGCGTCCTGTCCCTCGATGGGCTCAATCTCGTAGCGCACGGTGTTGACGCCGCGCGACGAGGTGATGGAAGCGGCGTACAGGCGCGGGGGCTCGAACTCGGTGATCTTGGTGGTGACATGCTGAGCACCGCCGAGCTTGGCGTTCAGCGTCTTCTGATAGGTGAACCCCGCCTTGAGCTTCTTTGCCGGCACCTTCTTGCCGCGCGCCTGCTCGACGTCGTAAAGCACCGACGTGACGATGCTGTCGAAGAGGTCGTCGGCACTGATGCCCATCTTGACCTGTACTTTCATTAACCCTCCTCATAGGGGCGCCCCGCCACGCGCAAGGGCGCCCTCGTGTCGCTAGAAGCCGCGGGACTCGGCGAGCTGCTTGTACCAGCGACCGCTCTTCTTAATGCGGCGCTCCTGCGTCTCGAGGTCGAGCTCGACCAGGCCGTAGCGGTTCTTGTAGGCGTTCAGCCAGCTCCAGCAATCGATGAACGTCCAGAGATGATACCCGATGCAGTTGGAGCCCTCATCGATGCCGCGGGCGAGCTCGGTCAGGTGCTCCTTGATGAAGTCGATGCGATAGTCGTCCTGGATGGCGCCATCGGGTCCGCGGAACTTCTCCTCGCCCTCGACGCCCATGCCGTTCTCAGACACGATCCACTCAATGTTGCCGTAGTTGTCGCGCAGGTTGATGGCGATGTCGTACAGCGCGTGCGGATAGATCTCCCAGCCGCGGTGCGGGTTCATGCGACGACCCGGCATGGCGTACACGTCGTAGTAGTACGTGGGCATGAAGGGCGCCTCGGGGTTGGGCAGGCTCGCACGGGCGCAGACGCGCAAGGGCTGGTAGAAGTTAACGCCCAGGTAATCCACCGTGTTGTCGAGGATGATGGCGAGATCGGTCTCGTCGACCACGGGCATGAGGCCGTGCTTCTTGATGAGCTCGACGAGCTCGGGATCGTAAGCGCCGTGCACGCTCGGGTCCAGGAAGCTCTTGTTGGCGAAGAGCTCGGCGATGTGGGCGGCGCGAGCGTCGGCGGGATTTTCGGAACGCGGATAGGCGGGCGTGAGGTTGAGCACGATGCCGATCTTGGCGTCGGGCAGGACCTCATGGCAGGCACGAACAGCCAGCGCGCTGGCGAGCGCCGTGTGGTAGGCAACCTGTGCCGCGGCCTTAGGGTCGACCTTGCAGGGATAGTGGTACTGCTGCAGATAGCCGCACTCCACGTGCACGATGGGCTCGTTGAACGTGTACCAGCGCTTGACGACGTCGCCGAACAGCTCGAACGCAATGCGGGCATAGCGTTCGTAGAGGTCGACGACCTCGCGGCTTTCCCAGCCGCCGCGCTCCTGCAGGGCGACGGGCATGTCGAAGTGGAACAGGTTCACGAAGGGCTCGATGTCCTCGTCGCGCAGCGTGCCGAACACGTTGCGGTAGAACTCGACGGCCTCGGGTTGGGGTCGCCCTCCGGGTCGGGCAGCAGGCGCGACCAGCTGATCGAGGTGCGGAAGGAGTTCTGCCCCGTCTCGTGCAGCAGCTCGATATCCTCGCGCCAATGCTCGAAGAACGTCGACGTGTCGGCTGGACCGACGCCGCCGTGGAACTTGTAGGGCTCCTCCTCGAACCAGAGGTCCCAGATATCCGGGGCCTTGTGATCGGCGGTATGGGCGCCCTCCGCCTGGGCCGCGCTCGTGGCACTACCGAAGTAGAACTTCCGGGAACTTGACG
>ENA-OPZD01000368-OPZD01000368.1-human-gut-metagenome-genome-assembly--contig:-NODE-368-length-11797-cov-3.160154_pt1 | contig 11797 bp, 14 predicted proteins | sample MGYA00242479_ERZ504495 | MGnify/ENA primary metagenome ERZ504495 (study PRJEB26092, sample SAMD00036286) | human gut metagenome | host: Homo sapiens | study: EMG produced TPA metagenomics assembly of... | reverse complement strand
GCTTCCAATTCCCGAGGTTAAGACTTTTAAGTAATGTCTATTTCCTGTTCAGTTCCATGTATAACCCCGCTTTTCCATCTCTTTTAGGAATTGTAACCAGGAGTAGCTTTCCTGTACCGATTCCCTGATATCCAAACGGATCGCCATTCTCCATGTCGGTTTTCCTTCCTGTTCTGCTTTCCACTGTACATAAGGGATTGATTTTTTCTGATTGGATTCAATGATAGACAGACCATATTTTCTGCACAGGTCATCGGAAATCTTACGGATCTCCGTATAATAACTCTTAGCATTACTATGGTACTTATGTCCGTCCACCATGCTTACAGAATTCCAGACAATATGATTATGATAGTGTCTGGTATTAAGATGTGTTGTTATGACTACTTCAAACTGTCCTTTTAAGAGCCGGTCTGCCAGTTCCTGCCCGATGAGATGTGCCAGTTCCGGTGTCACCTCACCTTCTGCAAAACTCTGTACCAGATGGTATCCTTCCACACCGCCCATCTTATGGAATCTCTTTTTCGTTGTCAGCATATCTTCATACGCATTTTCATTGGTGCATCCGATGGTATCTTCGAAGACCGCTTGTTCCGTCTTTGTCCGGTTCATGGCATAATCAATGGCAGCCTCCAGAGAGTCTGCTTTCTGTGTGGTTTTTCTTTGTCTTTCACATATTCGATGGAACGGTCCAGGCGGTGGACGGGGATAACACTTGTATAAGCCATCTGTCATTACCACTCTTCCTTTACCAGATGCCATGTCTCTTTGGTAAGCCGGAGCATTTCCTGTACACTCTGCTCACTTGCCATTCCCGAAGCATTCGCAACATGGGCAAGCTGGTTCGCATTATTGCACAGACCCGCTATCTTCCTAAGCAGTTCCGGGTGATGTTCACAAGGTTTTGCGTGTACCTGTGCTCCTAAGATCAGCGAACGCATAAACTCTTCCCGACTCAGTCCGCTTTTTTCCACCTGTTCCTCCAATTCCCTGAGTTCCCTTGCATTTAACCGCACCGGGATCACATGGTTTCGTTTTCGCATTGCATCACCGTCCCTTCTCTTTTCTCTTTCATCATATCGCCAAGCTCCTGATCCGACCGTTTCGCAGTTACCATACAGCAGGTCACCACGACTCCGAAACAACCTCCACACATCAATGCGATTATAATCATGACTCCGTCTCTTAACATAGCTTATCCTTCCTTTCCGTTTTCATTTTGTATTCGGGGGATTGGGGTTCTCCCCAAAGTGCGTTTGGATATCCAAACGCTATGCTTGCAAAACGAGTACCGCCAGTTTCTGTAGCACCGGATTGACTCGATTCTGATTTATTTTGATTCTTTTATCTGTACCAGTCCATCAAGTGTCGTACAAATGATATGGAGTCTGTCTGCCATACTGATTTCGGTATTCATTGTTCCTGTCACTTCTTTCCCACATACGACTACCATCCGGCATCTCCGTAAAAGGATATGGGACATTCTTCCATATCCCTGCATATCTTCTGCATCAGACTCTTCCAAGAATGGTGAGAATACAAATCTCGGACAGATTGGTACATACCCAAGTTCATAGATTTTTCTGCAATATTTCTGCACTTTTACCCGGCTTTCTTCTGCTGAACAGCACACATAAGCCAGCGCCTGTTCCATACGCTCCATCTCCTTCCTGCATCCAGTTGGATGCCACTCATTTTCTCTATAAAAACAAGATGTCCAATTGGACATCCCGGCTACTTTTCATCCTCTTTCTGCTCTGCTTCTAATGCAATTTTCACTCTGTCACTTCCCAGTTTGTAGTAGGCATCTGTTACCTCAATTCCCACTGCACGATAACCTGTCATAACCGCTGCAAGGACAGTTGTTCCTGCTCCGACAAACGGGTCCAGGATCAGCCCTCTCGGTTCACAAATCTGGATAACATCTTTCATAAGCTGCAACGGTTTCTCTGTCACATGAATCCGGTTCTGCGGATTGCCATATCGGAAGACGCCCGGCAGACAAGATACCGGACGGTTGATCGGCATCGGTCCGTTACTGCCCCACACAATATATTCAGCCTGCTGGCGGAAACGGCCTTTCTGTGGACGGGAGTTTCCCTTATCCCACACCGCTGTTCCTCGCCAGATCCATCCTGCCCACTGCAATGCATCGGTAATCGATGGATACTGACGCCAGTCAATGAACAGACAGATCGGAGCACCTTTCTTGCAGGCTTTCCGCACATCATAGAGCCATTCAGCCATCCAGTGCGTCCAAGATCTCTGGTCTTTGTTATCCCCATCGAAATCCGGAAGTGCATTGGCAGCACTCATACTGCTGTATTTCTGATTTGTAGTACGATTTCTTTCATTCTGTTTTGTTCCACCGGATGCATACGGCGGATCGGTAATAACTGCATTCAAAGATTCCCGGCTGGAATGCTTTGACCAGTTTTAATGTATCTCCATGTAATATTTTCCAGTTTTCCCCTTCAGTATATTCCTCCGGGTATGTTCCCTCTTTCATAAGTTCTTCCAAACTCAGGCCATTTGTCATAGGCATCATCCTTTCTTTTCTCAGCGTTCCGGCTGATTTTTCTTCTTTGTCTTTTTATTTTCTTTGGGCGGCGGACTCAACTCAGTTTCTACATATTCGCTGATAATCAAAAGTGCTTTGTAATAGTCCCCACTTTCCAATACCCTTTTACGCATTTCTTTTGCTTCTGCTGTCTGTTTATTCTTTTTCAAAAGAGTTGAGGCATCGCCCATAATGGAAAAAATATTCCCATCATGTCCAAGGAGCTGTAACTTGGGACGTTGTTTCTCAGGCTTTGTCGGAATCTGCTCTGTTTTCTTTTCATACATTTTCGGCTGTTCCATATTAGGATGCCAAAAATGCACATTCATCGTTCCACCATCTACCTTGATATCCCTCTGTTCAAATCCTTCACCCCACCCGTCACTGTACTGCCCTGTAATGTATTCGGTGAATTCCTGTAGTTCTTCCTGACTTAAAAATTCATTTAATTCCAGTTTGGTACAGCCGTACAGGATTCCGTCTTTGTTTTCTATCGTAACAACTGCACTTTGTATCTTTTCCTGAATGGACTCACTTCCGTCAAAATACTGCATGAGATCATCTTCCCCATAGCGTTCCAGTTCTTCTCGGATGACTTCTTCATAATCGGCAAGTTCTGTTCCATCTAATGGCATTCCATATTCATCACTCTCCGACCACTCTTCTTCCCATTCGGATTCTTCTGAATAAAGATTTCCAGTCAGCTCCGTCAACAGATGTACGTGCATCGTTCCTTTTTCTTCCATTCTCTATCACCTTCTTTCTAATGGTCTGTCCCTGCATTTATTTGTCTGCTTTTTTTCTTTCGCAAGGTCTGCATAATCTGCCCCTTCTTTTTCCGGCAGATTGCAAATAATCTGATACGTTCCCTCGTAATGTTTTTTCATCTGTTCTTTCGCCCATCTCCCGGCAAAGTCATTATCGGTGCAGATTTCAATTTCTTTGATTTCCGGATGGTTCTTCAGAAACTCTTCCAGTGCATCCGGCAGCTTTTTAAAAACGTTCACTCTGTATCTGTGTGTTTTCTTTCGGAGCAGCGATTCCTCCAAGGGAAAGACGATATTTATCCCTCTTTCCTTCTTCCAGTGTCATGTGGGCCAGTGCATCAATACACGCTTCATATACGACAACTCGTTTTGTTTCTCTTTCAGGTGGAATACAAAAGCTGTACTTTTTTTCACTCCCGGTCTGCTCCATCTTGAATCCTTTCCCGTTTTTTTCATAGATTCCTCGCAGGAATGCATATCTTGCTTTTCCGGATTCATCTTTTCCAACAAAAACAGCGTTATGGTACGGGACACTTTCATAAAGGATTTCATGCGAAATGCAATACGTGATCACTTCATCGCTGATTCCTCTGTGGTTTAAATAAGCCCTGATTCGTCTGCAATTACAATATCTCTCCGGCAGCTTAAAGGGTGGTTTTTCCTTTTTCGCAGACTGTGTCGGAATAAAAGACGGACTCTCTTCGCACAACAGTTTTACGGCATCTGTAAATTTCATTCCATCTACTTCAATCAGGAACCGCAGTGCGGACACGCCACCGATATCTCTGGATTTCCAATGCCATTTGCTGGACAGTTCATTGATTTTAAAACTGTCATGGTCCGTCAACTGCCATTCATTTCTGGTTCTTGTCTTTTGCAACCGCTGTGCCTGATGCGTCCGCAAATACTCATACGCAGTCATATTTTTTGCTGCCTGAATCTCTTCTTCCGTTACCCAGGGCATTACAGAATTGCATCCTGAAGATCCAGTACCTTATCCGTCCGCTCCCAAGGAAACTCCTTTCTTCCAAAATGACCAAAAACTGCCGTCTGCCGGAAAATCGGACGGTTCAGTCGAAGGGATTCCATGATCTGAACAGGTGTCACTCCAAACACCAGTGGGATTGCTGCCGCCAGACAATCATCCGCACACACTTTCCCTGTATCAAAGGTATCCACCTCAATCATAACCGGCTCTGCTACTCCGATTGCATAAGCCAGAGACACCTGACACTTGCTTGCAAACTCAGCAGCTACTATATTTTTTGCGATATACCTTGCCATATAAGCTGCCGAACGGTCTACTTTCGAACAGTCCTTTCCTGAAAATGCACCGCCGCCATGCGGAACCATACTTCCATAAGTATCCACCATCAGCTTTCTTCCGGTCAGTCCGGTATCTGCATCAAACCCTCCACACACAAATTTTCCTGACGGATTGATCAGAATCTTCGTATCCTCATCCGGCGGCAGTAATCTGAGTGCTGAGCGAAGCACTTTCTCTCTGATTTCGGCATCTAACTTCTTCAGGCTCTTTTCTGCACCATGCTGGCAGGAAACAACAACACTTTCCAGTCTCACTGGCTTTCCATCTTCATATTCTACGGTTACCTGTGCTTTTCCATCCGAAAAGATATCTTTGATATATCCGCTTCTTCTGCAAGCCGAAAGTTCACGTGTGATCCGGTGTGCCAGAACAGTCGGCATTGGCATAAGCTGCGGAGTATCATCACACGCATATCCGACCATAACACCCTGATCTCCAGCTCCCCTGCTTCTATCTCTTAATTTTGCGCCGATATTATCCCGAAATTCTTTCGACACACTCACTGCTTTCGCAATATCTGGACTCTGCTGGTGTACAAACGTATCCATTTCTATCCCATCTGTACAATATCCACACTCTTCTAAAACTTTTCGGATCACATCAAACACTGGTGGTTCATATCCGCTGGTGATTTCTCCTGCTACAAACACATTTCCTCTTGTAGCAAGGACTTCACACGCCACTCTCGAAGATGGATCGTAACGCAGACATTCATCTAAGATTGCATCTGCTATCTGATCGCATACTTTGTCTGGGTGTCCTTCTGTTACTGATTCTGCTGTATAAAAACGTCTCATCATTCTTCTCCTTATATACAGACAGGGCAGAAGCTGCTTTATGCACATCTCCTGCCCTGTCAGATTGGTTTATCCTGTAATTCTTATTTTATTTTTCTTCTGTTTCTTTTTTGTTGTCTGTCATTTTTGACTTCTTTCTGCGGTATACAGTCACTCCTGTAGCTGTTCCAGCAGATGCCAGTGCAAGCAGAACAAACGCCCATATTTTCTGGTTATCACCTGTTTTTGGTGCATTTGTTTTTTCTGTTGTTTTCTCCGGTGTTCTGGCATCTTTCATTTCTACTTTCTGGACTTCCATTGTATCTTTCAATGTAAATGTGACATCTTCCGCAATCTCGTAACCATCCGGTGCTGTGATCTCACGCAGAGTAAGTTCTTCATTGACTGGGAGTTTTTCAACGGAATGTGGTTTTCCATCTGTAATCCACTCTTCCAGAACAGTTCCGTCTTTGCGGATAATCTGAAGCTTTGCCCCTTCCAGTTCTTTTCCGGTTGTAAGGTCTGTTTTTTGAAATTTCCACTTTGGAATATTCATCTTTCATCTCAACCTTTGTCACACTGCCATCTTCTTTGACTTCAAACATCACATCGCTGGCAGACACATAGCCATCTTCATAAGGAGCCAGTTCCTCATGTAAGGTATAACTTCCTTCCGGCAGTCCGTAAATGACATGTTCTTCCTTACTGCTTACCCATTCTTCCACAACATTTCCGTCTTTATCAATGACCTGCAGTTTGGCTCCTTCCAGCTCATTTCCGGTAGTTGCATCTGTTTTTGTAATGCGTGTTTCTGTCGGCTGATTCTCAACTTCTTTGTTCAGTTCAATCTTTGCAAGATTCTGATTTTCGTAAGTTGCATCTACATTCCATACTTCCTCATTTGGAAGATATCCAGCTTTTCTGACTTCCTCTTTGACATAGTATTTTCCATGTGGAAGATCACTGTCGAAAGTAAGTGTTCCCTTTGCATCCGTTGCTTTCTTTTCCAGCAAGGTATCTTTCTCTACGAGAACCTCTCCCTGATTAGAAAGAATATCTTCTGCAGCATACAGTCCAAAAATAACACCTTCCAGCTTTTCGCCTGTGACAGAATCTTTCTTTTCTACTGATACGAAAACTTTCTGTCTTTCATTTTATAAGTAACGCCTTCATAAACAACTGCCTGTGTATCATCCTCTGCTGTCAGGGTAAATTCTTTCTGTTCTGTATTTAGGACAAAATTCTCTCCTGCTACAACTTCTTTCAGATAATACGTTCCCAGTGGCAGATTGTTGATAACTGCTGTTCCATTTTCATCTGTAGTCAGTTTGGCTACCAGGTCATCTTTCTCATATCGGACAACTGGATTTCCTGCTTCGTCCTTTGCTCCGTCCGGTGAATAGATGGTATCTTTGGCATATATTTCGAATTCAGCGCCTTCTACTCCGGTTTCTTCATATTTAAAGCCTTTATAAATACCTGTTTCTTCTTTTCCAGATACGGCATTTCTTACTTTTGAAACCAGTGCTTTTACTTTTGCCAGAACAGAATCTCCGGTTACTTCGGTAAGCTGTTCTCCCTTTTCGTCAGGAGCAGGCTTCCTACCTGTTCATCGTTTTTCTGTTCTACCTCTACAATCGCAGCTCCTGTATCTGGATCAATCTGATGTGCAGTGTTTGAGGATACTGTAATTACAATACCACTCTGTGGATTTTCTTTATATGTTCCTTTTGTAGTCTGTTCTAATGGTGAAATAATCGTTGTTCCATCATACAGGGACTCCTCGCTTCCCTGTCTTACAAATCCTTCCGGTGCTTTCACTTCTTCGATTCGGTAGGTAGAGCACTTCAGTTCCTGCGGTGTGATCAGATATCCTCCTCGTTTGTTTCGAATACACTGATCTTTTCTTTCTTCGGATACTGAACAACCTGTTCCACATATTTCTTATTTGTCACATCGTAAATCTTATAAGAAGCACCAGCCTTTAAAACAGTATTTCCAGTCTGTGCATCCTTCTTTACAATTTTCAGCAAAAATTCAAACGGGCGGTCATCAAATACTCTCCACTGCATTGGCTCTCTGCTGTCATTTTCCACATTTACAACAAATGGATCAATGGTTTTCAAATTCTCAGGGGTAGTACTTTCCACTACAACATAACTTCCATACGGCAGTTCCGGGCTGACTGCATATCCTTTTGTATCAGTGATCAGTTCTGGTACTGGTACGGCTGTTCCATTCTCGTAAGTAACTGCAACCTGCTCTTTGCTGAAGTCATAATTTTTGAAATCGCTTGCTGTATAGCTTTCTCCATTGGCTGGCTTCAGTTTTCCATTTTTTACCTGTGTCAGGTCGCTGATCAGATATACCTTAAATCCTGCTCCTGCAACCAGGTCTGTTTCTGTCTGCTCTCCATCTTCACTGATTTTGATTAACTGGAATGCCTGTTTCTTTACCTGCTCTTTTACCGTAAGGTCTCTTGTCACTTCGGCAACATCCTGACCTTCATAAGTTACTGATACCTCGTATTTGGTAGTATCCAGTGTATATCCTTCCGGTGGAGTGATCTCTTTTACATACATTTCTCCAAGGTATATTCTGAAAATTCCAGTGTTCCGTCATCTCCGATGACTCCCTGTGCAATCAGCGGCTCGTCTGTTTATACAGAACCCCTGTTGTGCCATCCGGATGCACGATGTCCTCTTTTGCATACAGACCATACACAGCACCACGAAGAACACTGTCCCCCTGCGCTTTAAATGCAAGTGTTTCTTTATCGATCTTTGCGATTTTCACCTTTCCGGTGACTCTCTCATCTGTTGCTGTTACAGTCATTGTCTTTCCGGCAGTAACAGCCACTTTATATACTTCTGTATTCAGTTTGTATCCTGTCGGAGCAGTGATCTCTTTCACGTACACTGTTTTCAGTGCAGAATCAAAATAATCGCTGACTGCTTTTCCGTCTGTTCCGGTTGCTGACATTGTCATCAGCAGATTTTCACACTTCTTATCAGTATAAATACCATAAACTGCTCCTGACAGTGGATTCTGTGTATTGACATCTTTCTTCATAAGTTCAATGCGTGTCATATTCAGCCACTGTACACTGAAGCTTACCGGCGCTGCTGTTTCGCTTTCAAATACACCGATATCCTGCTTGGAATCTCCGGTTGTCAACACCAGTGTTCTCCATGTCTTTCCGACAGAACCATATAAGTTGCCGGAAGCATAACTGCCTGTCAGTAATAAATCTGCGGACAGATAGAATGTATCTCCACCATAAATCTGGATTTTTCCATTTGTAACACTTGTTCCTTTGGAAAGATTATGTGCTGTCACATTTTCTGGTACACTCAGTGTCACATAGTTTCTGTGATCTCCAGACAGTGTGATATTTGGTGTTTTCTGGATGTTTCCATCCCGTACTGCATTCAGCTTTGTGCTTGAAAGGCTCAGTTCACCTTTTGGCGGTTCTTCCTGTCCAAACAGATAATTGATATATGCGATAACCCCTGCATTTACAAGGTCATTATAATTACACCCTGTAAATCCGGCTTCTCCTGCATAAGCATAGCTGGCTGCAATGTGTGTATACACATACTTTTCATCTTCCGTTTTTCCAGACAGATAACTTCCTGTCAGATTTCCTGCCCCGCCATAACCATAATAAAGGACTTTCTGCAGATTTTTATTGCTGTCCAGTACCTGTGCTACATAACTTCCACTCGGTGGGGATGCTTTCTGGGACTGAAGGCAGTATGCAATTTTTCCATTGACTGTAAACAGGCAAGTAAGATAATTTCCAATATAACTTGGATAATAAATAGTTCTCCCCTTTGTCAATGTAACTGTGGAACCGCTGCTTGTAGCTCTTTCAGCCGCAGACAATACCATCACATTTCCCTCTTCGATGTCCTCTTTCAGTTCTTTGATTGCCTGTGCAGATGCATCTTCTTCGGATGTTTCAATTTCTACATCTGTGTAGTTCTGCACAGGCGAATCCGAATCATCTTCAGATTCTGTATCTGACTTCTGTTTCTCTCCACCATTTTCTTCGGAATGTGCCTGTCCTTCGGTATCCGTCAGAGTCACTTTACGGGTGATGGTATAGCTGTCACTCTTATCTTTTGGAACGACCATATAAGTGGCAATATATGTTCCTGCTTTGTCTGAATGATACTCTCCACCATTCTCATCTTTGATACTTACAAGCGTAACATCTTCTTTTTTCTGCATCATAATGGATTCCTTCCATACTGGTTTCCACTGCAAATGTATCATCTGAAACTGCTTTTGTGATATCATCTGCTGTAACTGATGTATCTTTCTGGCTTGTTACCGCCTGTTCAGATGCCTGTACTTCCGTCTGCTGTTCCGAGCCTGTCTGTTCGGCCGCAAACGCATTCGCACTGCTCAAGGTACTGATGCCCATCAGGACAGCCAGTCCAAAAGCAGCAATTCTGGTCTTTAATTTTCTAACCTTCATGTGCTTTTCCTTCCTATTATAAATAGATTTTTCAGTAAAATACCGCAGAAGATGTTTCCTCTGCGGTACGTTTTATCTTGCATATCGATTTTTTCTTTTTTACTTCCTGTCTGGTACGTTTTACCGCTTCCATGACAGACTCCGTTGGAATCTGGTTATCCTTACATCCTTCCAGAATTCCATCCAGATAAAATTTCGATGGCTTTGCCGGAACATCTTTGTGCGGAGCTTCATCATATATACAAACACTTCTTTCTCCACACCATCCTGATTTTTTACCCGAATCGATTCTTTCCCATAAAAACTTGGGAATCCTTCATAAAAATCCAGACTCTTCTCACACGCTTCTGTGATTTTCCATAAGACTCCTTCGACATAGCTTCCTTTTTCCGGCAGAACCGTTGCTACCCCCATTGCCCGGAGCCCTTCCCCGAAATGCCAGCCGATAATTTTCAAGCCGGACGTTTTCCACAACTTCCGCAGCCGGACACCTGTACTTCATCTGCTCCAGATTCATGTTGCTGCCATAAGCGAAGTAATATCTATCTTTCATTTTTCTCACCTCTATCTGACTCCTTCTGTCCTTTGATTTTTCTTCAGACACTCATACGTGCTTTTATCATATCTCCACGCAAGATCACCATCCAGATTTGCCAGCAGATGTTTTCGAACATTTTTATATTCGTCTCCAATTAACCCAAGTCTCAATAAAAATGTACGAAATGTAAATGCCGGGTTTTCTGATATCAGTGTCTTTTTCATCTGTGTCGATCTCTGATTGATTGCCTGTGCGGAAATGGCTAATGCCAGTGTAATATTTGCTCTCACCTTTCCTGCATGTAGTGTGCTTTCAAAACAACGCCATTCCAAAGTTCCCTTGGAAAACACAGCATGAAGATTCAGAGCATAATAACGGGTATGATCATAATGGGTATGACTTCCATCCCTGCCTCCATACCAGACATTTCTTACTCGGTCCATTGTGATTGATTTATTTGGTATTTTTCGGATTTTCTCCAATACCTCCGGTCGCACCCTCTGACAATAACTATTTGCTCTTCTCTCCTGCACTTTCAGTGCTTTGAACAGGATATCTTCCTTTGCATACATAATTGTCAGTGCATTTTTCAGACTCTGCGGTGTATGATTCGATGCATCTACATGAACATGCTGACCACAGGACTCATTTACAAAACCTCCATGCTGTCGCAGACATCGTACTACTTCCTGTAACTTTCCCATTTCATCATAGGATAATTTCGGTGATACCATTTCTGTTGAATATTCTCCACCTGCGTCTACAATTCGACCGTATACTTTCCGTTGTGTATAAATGCTCCCATCAGACATAAATTTCCACTTTTTCCCTTCCAGATCTATCACTGACCAGACTCCATAAGTAGTGCCGTCATAATATGCTTCTGTTCCAAACATTTCAGCAACAACTTCTGCAGCACGTTGTCTGGTAATCCCTGTCATTTCGATTTCTGTGCCAAAGTATTGGTCTTTTATTCCGATCATGCCTAATGGATTCCTTTCTCAGACACTTTCTGTGTGTTAAGTTCGGAGTCTGCCTTTTGTAACAATCTGCCAATTGCCTCGATAACATTGACAGTTACTCCGTTTCCAGCCTGTTTATAAAGCTGTGCGTCAGAAGTGCTGTCTATGATCTTATCAATCTGCCAGTCGTAATAACCCTGCAGTCGCAGACATTCCCTCGGAACTAACCTTCTTATTCTGCCGTGATACAAGATGCCATGACGATCGGTTGCAGTAATTGTAAACATCGGTTCTTCGGGTTCTTTCATACGTCTGCCGTTCTGACGAACATTCTCTTTTGCTGGTGTTAAGACTGCTCTTGCTCCATCCTCTGCTAATACA
>ENA-OPZD01000367-OPZD01000367.1-human-gut-metagenome-genome-assembly--contig:-NODE-367-length-11805-cov-2.624765_pt1 | contig 11805 bp, 18 predicted proteins | sample MGYA00242479_ERZ504495 | MGnify/ENA primary metagenome ERZ504495 (study PRJEB26092, sample SAMD00036286) | human gut metagenome | host: Homo sapiens | study: EMG produced TPA metagenomics assembly of... | reverse complement strand
TTAATTTATTATAAACTTGCCCTAAATAATGTGTTACAAACTGTTGTGCTATTCTGCCGGAGCGTCCAGAATGTTCTTTTTCCCACAACGGATTTACGAGATTGCCAGGAAGAAAATAGCAGATGCACTCATTGATGGACATCCACTTAGAATCGAGGGTGGGGATTTCAGAATTTGTGATGGTCAGAGCAGCAATTGTAGATTTGGAGGCTGTTACAAACAGGAAATTTACAAAAAATATGCAGAAGAAAAAGGAGAAGGTATCATGAGAATAGCAGTAACATATGAAAATGGACAGATTTTCCAGCACTTTGGACATACAGAGACATTTAAGATTTACGATGTAGAGGAAGGAAAAGTAGTACATTCAGAAGTAGTAGATACGAATGGAAGCGGACATGGCGCATTGGCAGGAGTTCTTAATGCATTGAACGCAGACGTTTTGATCTGTGGCGGAATCGGAGGCGGTGCACAGACAGCGTTAGCGGCGGCCGGTATTAAGCTTTTCGGAGGAGTTTCCGGAGATGCGGATAAAGCAGTAGAAGCTTTTATCAATGAAACACTTGAGTATAATCCGGATGTGAAATGTTCTCATCACGAGCACAATCACGGGGAAGGACATACATGTGGTGAGCATGGATGTGGAAGCCATAGCTGTCATTAAGAAGAATAGAAAAAAATAATAATACGAAGGATGTGCCAAGGTAATGGAGAAGTTACCGTAGTGCATCCTTTTTGTGTTAGTTTCCAGAAAGATATTTGTATAAGTAATCCGGCTTCTAAGATATCTTCTGTAATGCGAGTTTTTCTGAATTATAAAAGATATAATTTGGAAGGGAGATTATGATATACTGTAAACAAGATATAGTGCAAAACGTAACAGAAAGGAGTATGCACAGTGTCAGAGAAAAAGAAGTTTACAGTATACGTCGGAAGTGTGGCACTATGCGTAGGTGTGGCAGTTCTGCTGCATTATGTGTCATTTACCAATCCTTATCTGCAATCTGTTTGTCATCTTTTAAGACCTTTTATTTATATAGGACTTTATCTGGTATGGGCGGTTTCTTTTCAAAAAAGGATTATCCAAAAGGAAGCCAGGCGTTGTTTAATAATGATTGCAGCGATGATAGTTTTTTGGATGCTCATTCGTATGTGTAAATTTGAAATACCGTATGAGATGCCGACAGCATTGCGCTATGCCTGGTATCTTTATTATATTCCTATGGTGTTGCTGCCCACGGTCAGTCTTTATCTGGCATTTTATATACGGCAGCCGGAGAATTATAAATTACCGGAAAGACGATGTCTGCTGTTTTGTCCGGCATTGTTTCTGATAGGGATTGTATTAACGAATGATCTGCACCAGTTAGTTTTTACTTTCCTGGAGGGGAGACTGGGGGAAGCAGCTTCCTATGAAGTAGGCGTCTATGGATATGGAGCAATGTATTATGCTATAGTCGCCTGGGATCTTGGCTGTCTGCTGGCAGCACTTTTGATTATTCTATTAAGATGCAGAAAAATTAAAACAGGAAATGCTTTGGATGCCTTTTGGTGCTTATGGACTGTCGGTTGTCTATGGCATTGCCTATTATCTGAATCTGCCCTTTTGGAAAATATTTTCAAGCGATATGACGGCTGCATTATGCCTTTTGTTTGCTTTGATTATGGAAAGCTGCATCCAGTGCGGATTGATCCCTTCCAATACGGGATACGCACAATTATTTGCAGCATCTACAATTTCAGCACAGATTACAGATCAGAGTGGAAAATACATTTATCAATCGCAGGATTCGGAATATATTGCGCCGGAATCGTAAGACAGGTAGTTCAAAGCCCGATCATGTTGGAAAATGGGATCAGACTGTCGGGAAAACCAATTTTGGGAGGCTATGTCTTGTGGAAGGAAAACCTGTCGGAATTACAGGAAATCGTAAGAGAGCTTGAAGACAGGAAGGAAGAATTAAAGGATGCGAATCTGATTGAGGAAGAAAATCTGAGAACAAAAAAAGAAGTAGAAAAACTTTCTGTGAAGAATCAGCTTTATGATAAAATACAGAAACAGACGGCAAGGCAGAGTGCACTTTTGACGGAATTCATTGAAGCATATTCTATGGAAGAAGATGAGAACGAAAGGAAAAAAATATTAGGGAAGATAGTTGTGATCGGAGCCTATATAAAAAGGCGTAGTAATCTTATTTTTATTGCGGAGCAGACCGTAAAATTTCCAATCAGAGAGTTGGAGTTATGTTTCAGGGAAACGATAAAGAATCTGGAATGGAACCATGTTGAGGCAGGTTTTCCACCACTTTAGATGAAATACGAAGTGAAGATGCTATGCAGATTTATGATTTTTTTGAAGCAGTCATTGAGGAATCTTTGGAAGATCTGTCGGCATTTACTGTAAATCTGAAACGCAGAGAGGAGCGGATCGTCATGTCTATGAGTGTGGAATGTAAAACAGATCTGCGGGAAATTGCCGGACGATATGGAGCTTGTGCGGAGCAGGATTTTGACGGAGCATGGCTGCTTTCTCTGATTCCGGGAGGAGGTGGCGGCAAATGATAAAAACATTTGAAAACTGTTCGCCGGAGTATCAGATCACGATCATTTGCTTTTTTATTTTTTGACTTTGCTGTATATGATTCTGGTTATTTATGAAGGAACAGGAAAAAGACAAAGAAAGATGTTGCTGCTGGACAGTGCATTGCTTATAGTTATTTTCCTTATAACATCCGGCTTGTGTGCGCGGCAACGGATGTTTAAAATACCATATGTGATTTTAATTGTTATGGGAATTTGTGGCTTTTTATATGTAGGAATGAAGATAGTTGGAATTCATAAGTACCGCAAGAACTGCCTGAGGGAAAATGCAGTTCAGGAGAGTCTGGACAATTTGCCGAGCGGAATTGTTTTTTTTTGATGGGAACGGAATGCCTAAACTGATGAATCGGAAAATGTATCAAATTTGTCAGAATCTGGCGGGAAGAGATATACAGAATATTACAGAACTGAAGGAAGCACTGGAACATCCTCTGAAAGAGAATGTATTTTATGATGTTGATCTGAAAGTATACTGCTTTGCGGATGGAAGTGTGTGGAAATTTTTGGAGAAAGAGATTACTACGACAGCCGGAGATCGATTCTTTCAATTTCTTGCTTCTGAAGTGTCAGAATTATATCGGAACAAAGTGTTGTTGAAGGAAGAAAATCAGAAACTTCAGGAAATGTCTGTGGCTATGAAAGAACTTTCTAAGAATGTAGTAACTCTGACCAGAGAAGAAGAAATGTTATCTATGAAAATGAGAGTGCATGATAATCTGGGATATAGTGTCCTGGCGGCACAGCGGATGTTGATGCGGGAATCAGAAGCAGACCGGGATATTTTCCGTTCGCAATGGAAGCAGACATTAGATTTGCTGAATAAAGATAACGAGTCTGTGGAAGGCGAACAACTGCACAGGCAGGTGCAGGAAAGAGCGAAGACTTTGGGAGTGAAAATCATTTATACAGGAGAAAAAGTCTGGGAATCTCATATTTCCAAACTGATGGATACAATACTTTTGGAGGCGCTTTCCAATTGTGTCCGCCATGCCGGGGCAAGCGAACTGTATGTAAAATCCGGCAGTGAGGAACAAGAGTGGATTATAGTAATCACAGATAATGGAAAAAAACGGAGAAGAATGTCAAAGAAGGAGGAGGATTATCCGGTATACGAAAAGAGTGGAGCAATGTGGAGGTACATTGAGAATCTGTGCGGAGTCAAAATTTTCGATAATCGTTAAGATACCAAAGGAGGTGCGGAGATGATACGGGTATTAATCGTGGAAGACCAGCGTATGGCTCGGGAAGATATGGAAAATTACATCCAGTCCAGTGGGAGATATTGTCTGGCGGCATCTATCACAAACGCAGCTATGGCAGAAACCGTATGCAGGCAGAGCAAATGTGAACTTGTCTTGATGGATGTCTGTACGGAGAATGATGAGAGTGGTCTTGTGGCAGCGGAGAAGATTAAAAAGACAATGCCTCAGATAAAAGTAATTATCGTGACTTCTTTAGTAGAGTGCAGTTTTATTGACAGGGCGCACAAAGCGGGAGTAGAAAGCTTCTGGTATAAAGATGCCGGTAAAGAGGAACTGTTGGAGGTTATGGATCGCACGATGAAAGGGGAGAGCGTGTATCCGGATGCTCCGCCGGTTGTGATGATCGGAACAGCGAAAAGCTGTGATTTACACCTGGGGAATTAGCAGTTCTGCGATTAGTGGTGGAAGGAGAATCCTATAAAAAATTGCAGAAAGTTTGTGTATATCACCGGAGACTGTAAAATGGCATATCAAGAATATGCTGCAGAAAACGAATTTGATTCCAAACGAAATTGGCGGTAGCTGTTACAAAGAAAAATCTGATTATAAACGGATTTTAAAAATAAAAATAGCATTTACTACCCACATGGGGAGTGCTTAAGACTCTGAAAACCGATATCATATACTATGTAAAAGTGTCTCAATCCTATGGATCTGTTCTCTATTGAGATATCAGATTGTTTATAAGACACTGTCTGGAAAGGAGAAAAATAATATGAGATATATTATGAGAAAAATCTGCCTGTTCCCGGTAATGATTGCGGTCATAGTTTTTACAGGGTGTGGGCAGAAGAAAAACGAAGATCCGGTAACCGTTACATTATGGCATGTATATGGCGGACAGACAGAATCGCCATTAAACGATCTGATTGATGAATTTAATGAAACGATTGGAAAAGAGAAAAATATCCGGGTACAGGTTGGCAGTGTTACAAATACGAATACGATACATGAAAATGTGCTGGCATCCGCATTTGGAGATCCGGGGGCTTCCAAACTGCCGGATATGTTTGTTTCCTATCCCAAGACAGTTCTGGCGATGCCGGATGATACGGAGCTTGTAGATTATTATGATTATTTTACAGAAGAAGAACTGAACGAATTTATTCCGGCCTTTTTGGAAGAGGGTGTCATTCATGAAAGACTTTCCATTTTGCCGGTAGCAAAATCAATGGAAGTTATGTTTATCAATAAAACCGCATTTGATCGTTTTGCAAAAGGAACAGGAGCGAAGATAGAAGATTTAAAAACATGGGAAGGACTCTTCGCAATGGCAGAACAATATGCTGCATGGACAGACAACCAGACGCCGGACGTTCCTGGTGATGGAAAGAATTTTTTCGTTCATGATTATCATTTTAACTATTTTCAGGTAGGTGTAGAATCCCTGGGTGAAAATTTCTTTAAAGGAGAAAATCTGGCTTTCGGACCGGAATTTCAAACAGTGTGGGAACCTTATGCAAAAGCGGCACTGTCCGGAGGAGTATGGCTTCGCGGCGGTTATGCGACGGAACCTTTGCGAACGGGAGATTCGATTGTATCGGTGGCTTCGTCAGCCAGTGTGTTATATTATTCAGACGAAGTTACGTATGCGGATAATACATCGGAAAAAGTAGAGATTGTTTCCATGCCATGTCCCGTATTTGCCAGGGGAGAAACGATGGTCATGCAGCGGGGTGCCGGTATTTGTACGGTAAAATCTACAACAGAAAAAGAAAAAGCCTGTATTACGTTTCTTAAATGGCTGACAGAGACCAAAAAGAATGTGGAATTTGTGACCAGTCTTGGATATATGCCGGTAAAGCAGGAAGCTTTCGATGTTTACCTTCCGGAGGCGATCGAGAAGTTAAGTGATCCGATGTATGTATCACTTTATCAGGCTTTTTTAAAGACGCAGGAGAACTATACATTTTATACTGCTCCGAAATTGGATTCCTATCTGGATCTGGAAACAAAGTTTGAAGAACTTATCAGGCAAACCCTGTCAGTAAAGCGGTTGGAGTGGCAGGAACATCCGGAAGATATGGATAAACTTGTTTCAGAGACATTAGAGGATTTCAAAGCAGCATACACACAATAATGTCTGCCGGATCGGCAAAAGAGGTGGCTGACATATGGGAGAAAAGAGAATAAATTTCCGGAAGATTATAAAAGGAATAAAGAGACAAAGCATCCGTATGCAGCAAAGACTGATTGTTTATTGGTGCGTGGTGATTTTAACACTTTTTTTAGCGACAGTTCTGTTACTGAGTATTATTGGAGTTCTTCCGGGAATGGATTTTAAAGTACGGGAAATGTTGTCTGCCCAGCAGAAGAATATGTTGTCAGCGATGACAGAGCAGACCGACATTATGATGGCAAGAAGTATTTCTTTATCGGAAGATATTACAAAAGAATTGAATCAATGCCTGACAGCCAATGGAAAGACATTTTCAAATTTGAATGATAATCCTCAGTTGATCATGGATTTAGAGTCTGCGCTGTATCCCTCCTTGAAATCTGCATTGGATGTGAAGTATTGCAGTGGAGTTTTGTTGTATTGGATGCAACGGTAAATACGAAGACGGAATATGCAGATACATCACGCATGGGAATCTACCTGCGCCTGTCTGATTTAAAGGCAGTAAATACAAGCAAACAGCACGTAGTTTTTTTCAGGGGAAATGCTGATATTGCAAGAGCAGAGCAGGTACAACTCCATAACCGTTGGAATTTAGAATTTGATACGTCCGCATTGCCGGGTTATGAACAGATTATGCAGTTTGATGGGAACCGGCTGGTAGAGAGCTGCCTGTGGACAGACCGGCTGGAGCTGAGTGACACATGGGAGGATGTGCAGCTTTTATATGTACCGGTTTTAGACAGTACCGGAAAAGTACGCGGTTTGTGCGGTATGGAGATGAGTAATCTGTATTTCAGGCTGTCTTATCCTATGGTGGAAGGTTCCTGTGGGAATATAGTGACAGTACTGGCTCCTATGGACAAAAAAGGAAACATCTATCTGGATAAGGCGATGTTCGGAGATACAAAGGAAACGTATCTTTCACCATCAGGAACGATGACAGTGAAGAAAGGAAAGTATTATAATACATATTCTACGCTTTCGGGAATTATATAGGCAGGCATGAACTGCTTGAATTGAAGAGTTGTAATGGGATGCCGCTTGCGGTACTGACATTGATATCAGAAGCGAATTATGAAAAATTAACAGCGGACAATCGAAGGGACTGGATCATCGGTACGTTGTTATTCCTGATTTTATTATTGATTGTTTCTGTCAGTATGTCCCGTCGTTTTGTGAAGCCGATTCTTCGGAGTTTAAAAGCACTGCAGGAGGATACGCTGACGGATGAAAATTTATCAGGAATTTCAGAAGTGGATGCACTGGTTGATTTTATGCAGAAAAAAAGAAATACGGAGAAACTGGAAAATGGAGGCATTCCTCCGAATATAGAAGAAATGCTCAAGGCGTTTGCTTTGCGCGTGGAAACTCTGACTCCGTCAGAGAGGATGGTTCTTCAGTATTATGTTGATGGATATACGATACAGGAGATTGCTTCATTGCTTTATATCAGTATTGGAACAGCAAGAAAGCATAATACAAATATGAATCGAAAACTGGGAATAACTGTCAGAGAGGAATTAATGCTGTATATTGAGTTGTTTCGAAAATGCGATCAGTTAGATAAGCTGACATATAATAGAACTGAGTAAAAGAAAAAGAGTCTGTACAGGCTCTTTTTTTAGTTTGACCAACAGATATCGTTACATTTTTACAAAAAGAAATTATGCATATATAGTAGATGAATAAAAAAGAAACACTATATATAGTATACTAATCGTTCGTATTTTGGAAAATAAGCAAAATATACGAATGGCGACCATAGTATTTGCTTTCCGTATCTGCTACGCTTTCATTACGAAATGGTGGCCGCCCGATAAAAGAAAAAAATAATGGTGATAGAGCAAGGAGGTTAACAAGGAGGTTGAAATGTGGAATATATTACGAAAAAGGATTTAATAGATTGTTCTACACCGGATGAGTTTTGCTTTTCACTATGCTGTATGGAATGTAAAACAGTATGGAAAAGCACACCAATCGTTTTTCCAAAGCGGGGAAAAAACCGGAAAATGAAAATCGGAAGATTATTTATGATACGCTTTATGACCGGGAAAAGAATTTAGCATTTCAAAAAGCATTGAATCAGGCGAAAGAAATCTTTAATATTTGTCCGATATGTAAGCGTCTTGTATGTGACCATTGCTTTTTGATCTGTGATGATCTGGATATATGTGTGCAATGTGCCGCAAAACTTAAATGAAAAAGGTACTGTTGTAGGATGAAAACGAAAAAAGAAAAACGAAAAAGAAAAGAAAGGAGAACTTTACTATGAAAAAATATGAGATTTTAGGAGGAAATTTACCAGTTGTCGTATGTGAATTAGCAGCAGGAGAATCTATGATCACAGAAAGCGGAAGTATGAGCTGGATGAGTCCGAACATGAAAATGGAGACGGTTTCCGGTGGCGGAATGAAGAAAATGTTCGGCAGAATGATGTCTGGTGATTCTGCATTTCAAAACAGATATACCGCAGAAGGTACAGACGGAATGATTGCATTTGCATCAAGTTTTCCGGGAGCAATCAAAGCGCTGGAGATTAGCAGCGGTCACTCCATGATCGTGCAGAAAAAGTGCATTCCTTGCTTCAGAAGAAGGCGTGGAACTGTCCATGCATTTCCAGAAAAAATTAGGAAAAGGCATATTTGGCGGAGAAGGTTTCATTATGCAGAGATTGAGCGGAAATGGAACTGCATTTGTAGAAATTGACGGACATGCAGAGGAATATGATCTGAGTGCCGGACAGGAAATGGTGATCAGTACCGGGTACTTAGCGGCAATGGAAGAAACCTGTACGATGGATATTGTAACCGTAAAAGGAGTAAAAAATATGCTGATCGGAGGAGAGGGCATTTTTAATACTGTTGTGAAAGGACCGGGAAAGGTGATCTTACAGACAATGCCAATCAGCAAGGTGGCAGAATTGCTGACTCCGTTTTTTGCAGATAAGAAGTAGTCGAAAGGGAAGAGGCTTATGAGAAAAAAATTGAATTTGTTATTAGGATTAGTGTTTATCATCAGTATGGCAGCACTGACCGGGTGTGGAGGCTCCGGAAAAGCAGGAGAGAAGAATCCATATGAAGGAAAATGGGTAGCGGTCTCCGCTCAAACGATGGGAATATCCGTCAGTGTAGATGAAGCTTTCGGTGGTGATTTTGAATTTGAAGTGAAAAATGGAGGAAAAGTATCCTTTTCAGTCGGAGACACTACCGGAAATGGAAAATGGTCTGTCGAAGATGATCAGTTTACCTTGAGCATCGAAGGAGAAAAAATGGTGGGAACCATCGGAAAAGATATCATTTCTTTTGACGACATGCTGGAGATGGGAGTAAAGGTGATTTTTGCAAAGGATGGAACCGATGCAATGGATCCTTCGCTCTATCTGACAGAGGAGGAAAGTGCAGTCATAGGTAAGTGGGCTTCTGAAAGCGTAGAAGAACTTTTAGGAGACGGACCGCAGACTTCTATGGAAGGAGTAGACAACATCAATGATGCACTGCGTCTTGATTTCAAAAATGACCGTAATGTAACAGTTATTTATAAAGGAGAAGAGATAGGGACATTCCCATGGTCAGTTGCACTGGGGTATTGTGCGATTGAATCAGATAACCCATCTCTCTCAGTGGCGATAAATGACGATGGCACGTTGAAAGTAGATTACAGTAATGACGAAGACTACTACACATTTCATTGTGTGAAAAGTGACGGTGAATAGCTGAAACGGATATGGAAAGCGTGAAGGGAGGGAAGATACCATGAAAAAGAAATTGTGGTGTGTGCTGTGTATCATGACATGCATGATGATGATAGCGGCATGTGGACAAAAAAAAGGCTCCGGAGAAGAAAAAAACAGAGCAGGCAGAAACAAAATTTAAGGACAGGGAAAATCTTAAATTAAATTTATTTACAGTGTATTATCCGAAAGCATGGAACTATGATAAAGAAAATATGAAGAAAGATAAAGACTACGCTCGCGTAGATTTTTTGATGGAGATACAGTAGATGAATCCGAGAATGTCATTTATATAGAAGCAACAAAGGAGGATTCCTATAAATATCGAAATAGTTTAGTTGACTTCGGCGTGGATTTAGAGACATATGCAAAAGGGAAAATGGACACTGTAACAATAGGAAATGCAGAATATACAGCAATGCCGGAAGGTAATTCCGTAGAGAAAACGTATATGTATCGCCATGAAAAGTCTGGTACATCCTATGATATCAGAGTGAAGGGACAGGAAATAGATGATTCTGACAAAGAACTGCTGGAAGGAATTGTGTTGAAATTAAAGGATGAAGAAAATAAAGACGCACCATGGCCATGGGAGGGAGAGCCTCTTGAACCTGTATTGGCAAAGCAGATGGTAGGTCCTTATACAATCGTTCCGAATATATTCGTTTAAAGAAGCACAGGGTGTCATGCAGATCATGGAACATCAGTTTGTAAAACAGGGCAACCAGGTATACCATTTGCTGGAGAACAAACTGGATACTTATGAATATTCAGAAAGCGGACTCAAATTCGTTTCTTCGATGGAACTAGACGATGATTGTGAATATTTGTCCGGAGACAACAGTGGAATGTTATATCTTTCGCCGGGAATCGGAGATGTAATTGGCGTAAAAGATGGAAAAAGGCAATGCAGACAACCGTAGATGGACATTTGAATATGCATCCATCCGGAGAATGGGGAATCAGTTTCTGGGTGAACAGTGATACTCAGAAGATTGCAAATCAAGGCGGTAACCTGACAGCAGAACCGTGGATACTGACCGGATTAAATAAAGATGAAGAGCGCAAGGGACTATTTTCCATGATAGATGACGTACAGATCACGAATAGTCATATTATGGTTGCCGGTTCCATGGCTGCGGAAAACGAAGGCACAAAAATAGTTGTCTATGATTATGATGGCAATCAGCTTTTGAAATTAGGTGGAGAAGATATCAGTTCTCCGGACCGGCTCGGATCCATTACAGGTATGGCGGAAACAGAAAATGGTTTTGTGGCAGCAGATGGAATATGCGGGAAATACAATTCATGGGCAAAAGATGGAACGCATATAGGCGCAATTTCTACAGATGACATATTGGTGTCGGTTATCCATGGCTGGAAGATATGCAGCTGTTAGATGACGGTTCTCTTTTAATCCTGCTGACACAGAAGCGAAATGATGAGTCGGCAAATGAATTGATGTTCTTCAGATTGACAGGATTCTAATCCAGACATATTACTCACGAAAATATCAAATCAATAAGTTTGAAGGGGCTGTCGCACTAAGTAATTAGTGCGCAGCCTCTTTTCTGTGCTTTTTTTCAAAATCATCTGACTTTATACATTCTGCCACATGTGATTAGTGGAAAAATGATTTTTCAAGAAAATCTATTTAAAAGAACGCAAGTTGAATGGAGAGCAGGTTGACAGCAAAAATATAAAGAAACATAAAAACGATGTGTTTCGATTAGCACAGTTAATCACAGCCAATACAAGGCAAGTTCTCAGTTCGGAAATAGCAGAGGATATGAAAAAGTTCTTATCTGAAATAGCTGATGAAACAGTGGATTTAAAATCATTAGGCATTAGAGGGACGGATAAACAAAAAATTATAGATATGTTGTACCTGTGCTACAATTTGAACGATAATACATAATTTTTCTCTAAAGCCAAAAAATTGCATATCAGAGGCTGTATTTTCACCCTCCTTCTTTTGTATATATGAAAGATATTTTTTATGTACGAAAGAAGGAGGTTTTTCATGCCTAAAGTCAGAAAAGAAATTCCAGAATTGGAAAAGCTGGTGCAGGTCGGAAGAAAGAAATTTG
>ENA-OPZD01000366-OPZD01000366.1-human-gut-metagenome-genome-assembly--contig:-NODE-366-length-11906-cov-4.033874_pt1 | contig 11906 bp, 12 predicted proteins | sample MGYA00242479_ERZ504495 | MGnify/ENA primary metagenome ERZ504495 (study PRJEB26092, sample SAMD00036286) | human gut metagenome | host: Homo sapiens | study: EMG produced TPA metagenomics assembly of... | reverse complement strand
CAGGGTACGGGGTGGTAACAAAGTCGCAACATAACAGAACGTCGCGTGAATCGATGTCACTTAGGCTACTATAGTGACCAACGATTGACACGGCTGGTTTCGAAGGGATGAGTAACCGTGGCACAGCTTCTGGCTACATATGAGGGCATGGCGCACATCGCCATCATGCCTTGCCAGAACGCCGCCGATGCGGCCGCCCGACGCCAGCGTTCAATCTCCCGACGACGATAACTCGTTGTCTCTGTTCGCATGGAGGTCAAGTCCTCCAAGCAGAGTCCAACTGATATCGTCGAGGGAGGGTCCGCCGCAAGGCGGATTTTTCTTACCAAACGGCCGCACGCGACTCGCGGCGCGTTTGGTGCAATGGGGACGTACCCCAATTGCACCATGTGGGGATATCACAATCAGTTGGGCTCACCCGTCTCAAGCCGAATGGCATATCGAAAGGATGAACCCATGAACACCGTGAACACTGTCTCCAAGGAAAAAGTCGTACTTGCCTATTCTGGCGGCCTCGATACCTCCGTCTGCATCAAATGGCTGCAAAACGAGATGGGTCTCGACGTCATCGCCATGCTCGGCAATGTGGGCCAGGAGCACGACGGCCTGGAGAAGGTTGCCGAGAAGGCCAAGATGCTCGGCTGCATCGCCGTCGAAGTGGTCGACATGACCGACGAGTTCGCCTCGGACTACATCACCTGCGCGCTTGCTGCCAATGCCATGTACGAGAACAAGTATCCGCTGCTTTCCGCGTTGTCCCGTCCGTTGATCTCCAAGCACCTTGTTGAGGTGGCTCACAAGTACGGCGCGGCGAGCGTTGCCCACGGGTGCACCGGTAAGGGCAACGACCAGGTGCGCTTCGAGACCTCCATCACGGCCCTCGACCCCTCTCTCAAGGTCATCGCCCCGGTGCGTGAGTGGGACCTCGGCATGCGCCCCGACGAGATTGCTTATGCCCAGAAGCATGGCGTGCCGGTTGCGCAGAGCATCGAGAAGCCGTATTCCATCGACGATAACCTCTGGGGCCGTGCCATCGAGGCCGGCGTCCTCGAGGATCCGTGGGCGGAGCCCCCGGCGGACATCTGGACGATGACCGTCGACCCCGTTGACGCGCCCGACGCGCCCACCTATGTCGAGATCGGCTTCGTCGCTGGCGTGCCGGCGAGCCTTGACGGGCGGGAGCTGCCGCTGGCGGAGCTCATTGCAAAGCTCAACGCCATCGCAGGCGCGAACGGCTACGGCCGCATCGACATGATCGAGAACCGCTACGTGGGTCTCAAGTCTCGCGAGTGCTACGAGGTCCCGGCGGGTCTTGCGCTCATTCAGGCTCACAAGGCGCTTGAGGATCTGTGCCTGGAGCGCGACGTGCTCCACCACAAGCTCGCCCTTGAGCAGCTTTGGGCCGACCAGGTCTACAACGGTCGCTGGTTCAGTCCCTTCAAGCAGGCGCTCGACGCCTTTATGAGCGCCACGCAGCAGGATCTCACCGGTGCGGTCAAGCTCAAGTTCTACAAGGGCGGATGCGTGGTCGTGGGCCGCAAGAGCGCCGCCGCCCTGTACGACCCCGCGCTCGCCACCTACGACAACGACGACGCGTTCGACCAGAAGGCCGCCAAGGGCTTCATCGACATCCAGGGCCTCTCCATCAAGACGTGGGCCACCAAGCAGGCGCAGCTCGCCGGTGCTGGTCAAGATGTCCATTTCGAGGTCGTGGCGGATGCCCAGTCCACTGCTTGCGACCAGGTCGTGAATTACTAACGAAACCGCATCGAGTTTACCTAAGGAGAGCGGATATATGGCACTTTGGGGCGGACGGTTCGAGGGCGGCGTGGATGTGTCCACGCAGGAGTTCGGCGCATCGCTTCCCGTCGATAAGCATCTGTATAAACAGGATATCGCCGGTTCGCGCGCACATGCCGCGATGCTCGCTAAGCAAGGAATCATCACCGAGGCGGATTATGAAGCCATCGCCAGCGGTCTCGCGGCGATTGAGGCCGAGATCGATGTGGGCGCGTTCGTCTTTGACATCAATGACGAAGACATCCATATGGCCATCGAGAGCGAGTTGACGCGCAGGATAGGCGAAGCGGGCAAGCGCCTACACACGGGTCGCTCGCGCAATGACCAGGTGGCCACCGACACGCGCCTCGCCGCCAAGGCTCTTTCCAAGCAGCTCATGGAGGCCAACCTCAAGCTTCGGCAGGTGTTGGTGCGCGTGGCGAACGATAATGGCACGGTGGTCCTGCCCGGCATGACGCACCTGCAGCACGCGCAGCCGGTCTTGCTCTCGCATCATCTGCTCGCGTATTACTGGATGTTCACGCGCGACTTCAAGCGGCTCGATGCGGCGTTTGAGGCCGCGGATGCCTCTCCGCTCGGTGCCGCTGCGCTTGCGGGCACCACGTATCCGCTCGACCGCGTGGCAACCGCTTACGCCATGGGTTTCACGCGCGTGATCCCCAATTCGCTTGACGCCGTGTCCGATCGAGATTTCTTCTCGATTTGCACTTTGCCTGTTCGACCATGGCCATGCACCTCTCGCGTCTGGCCGAGGAAATCGTGCTGTGGAGCAGCTCCGAGTTCGGGTACATCACGCTGTCTGATTCCTTCTCGACCGGCTCGTCCATCATGCCGCAAAAGAAGAACCCCGATTTCGCCGAACTTATCCGCGGTAAGACCGGGCGCGTGTACGGTAACCTCATGCAGCTGTTGGTGACCTGCAAAGGTCTGCCGCTTGCGTACAACAAGGATCTCCAAGAGGACAAGGAGGGGGCGCTCGACTCCGCTCGTACGCTTAGCCAGTGCCTCGAGGTGATGGCGGGCATGGTGGACACGATGCACATCAACGCCGAGCGCATGCGCGCCGCCTGCAGGGTCGGTCATTTGGCAGCCACGGATGTTGCCGATTATCTCGCCAAGAAGGGCATGCCCTTTCGTGAAGCCCATGCCGTCGTGGGGCATTTGGTGCTGGAGTGCGACCACCGCGGATGCCAGCTGGAGGATCTGCCGTTCGAGGTCTTCCAAGAGGCGAGCCCGTTGTTCGCGCCCGACATTACCTCGGCACTCGATATCGATGCGATTGTCGCCGCGCGCACCACGGAGGGCGGGACGTCGCCTTCCGCGGTGAAGGAGCAGCTCAAGTTCGTTCGCACGTCGCTCGTGGGCGACGAGGCGCGCGTGGGCGGTCTGGGCTATGTAGTCTCCATGGGTGCGGGCGCGTAGGGACCCTTGGGCTCCGGTTGAAGGCGCGGTTGCGGCTCCTGATGCCGCTCTCGCTGGCCACCCGACCGAGGCCGCGCCTCCGTCGGGTGGCAATTGCGGCAAGACACCAGCTCCGGGTGGTCGCTGCGTCCCGGATACCGATGCGACCCGGATGGCGCCTCTGCCCGAACACCGTTGCGGTTTGGACGTCGTTGCTGCATCGAGAGTTAACTCTCGATGGTGATTTCCCGCAGATAGCTGAATTGAAGCGTTCCAAAGTGAACTTTGGGAGAGGGTGGAGAATCGTCAAGGGTGGCATGGGGTAAGATGAGGCCAGCGCGTCGCCGTCAATGAAGGCTCCTCATGGGTGCCCGACCTGCGCGCACCGTTGATACCTGTTGAAAGGGGACGTCATGCCCGCTATGGAGCAGACCTTCATCATGATCAAGCCCGATGCCGTCCGCGATCGCAAGACCGGGCTCATCATCGACCGCATCGAGCGCTCCGGTCTTACCATCGAGAAGATGGAGAAGTGCGTGCTCGACGACGAGACCGTCAAGGTCCACTACGCCCACCTCGCCGACAAGCCGTTCTTCCCCAATCTCGTCGCGTTCATGACGAGCGGTCCCGTGGTCAAGATGGTCGTCTCGGGCCTCTCCGCAGTCTCCAAGATGCGCACGCTCATGGGCGCCACCAACCCGCTTGACGCCGCGCCCGGCACCATCCGCGGTGACTTCGCCGTCGATGTGAACGCCAACGTCATCCACGGTTCCGATTCGCTGGAGAACGCCGCCATCGAGATCGAGCGCTTCTTCGGCTAGTTTCCCAGTTGGAGACGTAGTCCAATTGCAAGCCGTGTCGGGGGTCGAATCGCACGGTACCCCCTAACGACCCCGCGCCATCTGCCTAACGGCGGACGCGCGGGGTTTGTTATGGCGCGGAGCCGCTCGGGTTCGCTACACTGAAGAGCATCGGACATACGAACGAGGGGGTTCCCGTGGCAGAGAAGAGCGTAGACGAGATGACGGTTGAGGATCGCGACGCCGCGTTGGGCGACCTGTTGAACGGCGAACTCATCTGCGCGCTGGGATGCACGGAGCCGATTGCGCTGGCGTATGCCGCCGCCCTTGCGCGCCTGGTGCTCGGCTGCGAGCCCGAGAAACTCACGGTGGGCTGTTCGGGCAACATCATCAAGAACGTTAAGAGCGTCACGGTTCCCAACTCGGGCGGCATGCGCGGGGTCGAGGCTGCTGCGGTCTTGGGCGCCGTGGGCGGTGACGCCTCGGCCGCCCTTGAGACGCTCGAGGGTGTTACCAATGCCGACATCGTCCGCACGCGCGAGCTGCTCGCCCGAGAGAGCTATACTGATATCTCCCTCATCGAGGGCGTGCCCAATCTGTATATCGAGGTGCGCGCCGAGGCTCTCGGGCATGCGGCGGAGGTCGCCATCTCGGAGCACCACACCAACGTTGTCCGCTGTACGCGCGACGGCGTACCCGCGATCCAATTGTGCCCCGCCGCGCGAGCCGAGCGTGACGTCGAGGACGCGTGCTCGGGGACGTGCGCGCTCATGAGTGCCGTCTCGGTTCAGGAGGCTGCTGAGGACGAGTCCCAGACGGCTCCGGTGCCGGGGCTGTCGCTCGACGTCATCCTCGATTACGTTGAGTCGGGCGATATCTCGCATGCGCGTGCCTCTCTTGAACGCCAGCTCACGCTTAACGCTGCCATATCCGCCGAGGGTCTCGAGAACGCATGGGGCGCCGAGGTCGGACGCACGCTGCTCGCCACGCGCGGCGACGACCTCGCCTGCCGCGCCCGGGCCCGCGCCGCCGCTGGTTCCGACGCCCGTATGAGCGGTTGCGCCCTGCCGTCGCGATCGTATGCGGCTCGGGCAACCAGGGCATCACGTGCGCCCTGCCGGTGCTCACCTACGCTGAGGAGCTCGGCATCGAGGGGAGCGTCTCACGCGCGCCTTGCGCTGGCGGACCTCGTCACCATTCATACCAAGAGCTATATCGGAGCCTCTCCGCGTTCTGCGGCGTGGTGTGCGCCGCGTGCGGTGCGGGCGCGGCCATCTGCTGGATGCGCGGCGGCACGCGCGAGCAGATCGGCGCGACGGTGGTGAACACCCTCGGCAACGTGGGCGGCATCGTGTGCGACGGTGCCAAGGCGAGCTGCGCGGCGAAGATCTCCGCCGCAGTGGATGCCGCCATCCTGGGATGCGACATGGCGCTCGCCGACCGCGGCTTCCGCGCGGGTGAGGGCATCGTGCAAGACACCGTCGAGGAGACCATCGCCAGCATGGGTTACGTGGGCCGCGTGGGCATGAAGGACACCGACGTCGAGATCTTGAAGATCATGACGGGCGAGACACGGTTGTAAGCGTGCTGCCTCTGCCTATGTGGCAGCTTCGCTTACAGAGATGATCCGAGCGCGTAATGTCGAAAAATGAGGACTGTGAAACGCTTCATTTTCTACATTCCGCTCTCAGCGCAATATTGGTCTTCGTTTGAGTTCGATGCCGCTCCTGGGGTGTATTCGGGTGAAGGCTCCATGGCGTCAGTCGCCCGTGCAGAACTGCTCTTCGATCTCGTCAAAGCCCTTGGCGAAGTCCGCCATGCTGCCGCACCAAAGGGCGCGCGGCTGGTTGCCGTTGCCCACGTAGGCGGTCTTGAGCCCGATTGCGGGGGAGGGGAAGTCGCGCTTGGGGTCGTTGCCCACCATGAGCGTCTCCTCGGGGGCGAGTCCGAGTTTGCCGAGCGCCTCGAGGTAGTAGCCGGAGCACGGTTTACAGCGCGTCGAGTTCTCCCAGGTGGTCACGAGCTCGAAGGGCATGTCGAGCATGTCGTCCCAGCCCATGCGACACTCGATGCAGGCGCGCGAGAAGCTCGGGTTGGTAAGAAGGGCGATGCGCATCCCGCGATTGAGTACGGCCTCAATCGCCTCGTGGGCTCCCTCGCGCGGACGCGCGGCGATGAGGCGGTCGTTCTTCTTGGGGAGGATCTCGCGCTCGTAGAACTCGAGCATGTCGAGGATTGCGGGCTCGAGCAGGGGCACGCCACAGCGGCGCTCAACCTCATCGGCGAAAAACCGCTGGTTCGTCCGTATGTCGCCCTCGGCGCGCTCTCCGTTGTTGAGCTCCAACATGGCACTTCCCACCGAGGTGAAGAGCGCCACGGTACTCTTGCGTGCCGCTTGGGCGAGAAGGTTTGCCTCATCAAGTGCGAACATGCCGATGAAGGCGTTCAGGTTGATGCTGAGCAGCGTGTCGTCCATGTCGAAAACAACCGCTTTGAGAGCCGTCATGAACGCCTCCTTTCCGTTTATATGGGCATGTTTATGAATTATGCCCATAATCGCTGCGTTCCAGCCATGGAAATGAATGAGGGCTGCAATCTCCTTGTGGCATGGCGGGGGAGGGTGGCCTCGAAGTACCTGAGCCACGCTTTCCCGCCGTTGCCCTGCATCGTCCCTCGTACCTTCGCATCGCCTTAGCCGCGACCGGGCGGGGCGTCGTCTCCCTCATGGCCCTTCGCCGCCGTCGTCTCTGCGCGCGACATGCCGGTGGCTAGCCGGAGACGTTTTTCGTCGCTTGCCCCCATCCGCTCACCGGTAAATCGCTACCGTTCGCGGTTTTACTCGATTATGCAGACTAAAATTAAATCGATACAAATAGCTGGCATTACGCCAAGAAATAGCGTTTTAGCACCTGAGAGGGGTGGAGTATTCCTACTGCCGGACTCCAATTGAATCGATATAATTCCAACCATCAGATGCACACAATTGCCGTGTGCGCCGACGCAGGCCACGTGAGGAAGGACGTCCGCGTATGAAGTGGGGTATCTCCCTGTATCCGGAGCATTCGACGGTTGAGCAGGATTGCGCATACATCGAGCGCGCCGCGGCACACGGCTTTAGCCGCATCTTCTCCTGCCTGCTGTCGGTCGAGGGGGATCCCGATCAGGTCAAGCGCGAGTCTGCCGAGCTCACTCCTGCGCCCACGCGAACGGCATGGAGGTCGTCTTCGCGTCGCTCCCACGTCTTCGCCAAACTCGGCATCTCCTATGACGACCTCTCGTTCTTCCACGAGATCGGCGCCGACGGCATCCGCCTCGACGAGCCCTTCCAGCCCAGCCAGGTCGCCGACATGACCCGTAACCCCTACGGTCTCATGATCGAGCTCAACGCCAGCTGCGCCGATGGCATCCTGCCCGCGACGCTCGCGCATGATCCCGACCGTGCGCGCCTCATTTCCTGTCACAACTTCTATCCGCAGCGCTTCAGCGGCCTCGACACTGCCTTCTTCGAGCGTGAGAGCGCAATCGTCTGCGAGCTAGGTGTGAACCTCGCCGCGTTCATCGGCATCCCCCGCGCCGATGCCTTCGGCCCCTGGCCCCTGCGTGAGGGCCTCGTCACCCTCGAGTGCCATCGCGAGCTTCCGCTCGACTTCCAGGCGCGCCACCTGTCCGCCATTGGCCTGGTCGACGACATCATCATCTCCAACTGTTTTGCCACCGAGGAGGAACTGGCTTCTATTGAGCAGATCGATCGCTCCCTCGTCCAGATGCGTCCTGTCGCCGATTCCGGCTTGACCGACAACGAGCGCATGGTCGCTCTCTATCCCAAGCACAAGGTCCGCGGCGACCTGAGTCCCTATCTGCTGCGCAGCACGTGGTCGCGCGTCGAGTTCGCCGACCTCGACATCCCGGTGCGTCCGGTCGGCCGCGACCTCAAGCGCGGCGACGTGGTGGTTGTCAACAACGCCAGCCCCCGCTATAAGGGTGAGCTGCAGCTGGTGTTGCAGGACATGCCCGATGACGGCACGCGCAACGTGGTTGGCACCTTGCCCGCCTACGAGCAGATGCTGCTCGACTACCTGGATTCCTGGTCGCGCTTCGGCATCCTGCTCTAGGGAAGTACAACGTAACCCAAGAGCTGTTATTCAACCCGTCACACGCCATCGACAAAAGGCAGGACGGCCTCAAGGGCGAGCAGCCTAATTGAGGAATATCGCGTTGAGCAGATCATCCTGAACTTGTTGAAGAGGAGGAGAGGACTTATGGCAAACGGTATCAAGATCGCGACCATCGGCGGCGGCTCGAGCTACACCCCCGAGCTGGTCGAGGGCTTCATCAGGCGCTATGAGAACCTTCCCGTGGACGAACTGTGGCTCGTCGACATCCCGGAGGGCCAGGAGAAGCTCGACACGGTGGGCGCACTGGCCCAGCGCATGGTCAAGCGCGCCGGCCTTCCCACCAAGGTCGTCCTCACGACCGATCGCCGCGCCGCGCTCGACGGCGCCGACTTCGTGACCTCTCAGGTCCGCATCGGCCGTCTTCCCGCCCGCGTGCTCGACGAGCGCATCCCGCTGTCCCACGGCATGCTCGGCCAGGAGACGAACGGCGCCGGCGGCATGTTCAAGGCGTTCCGCACCATCCCGGTCATCCTCGACTTTGTCCGTGAGGTTCAGGAGCTCTGCCCCGATGCGTGGATGATCAACTTCTCCAACCCCTCCGGCATGATCGAGGAGGCCATCCTCAACTACACCGACTTCGACCGCGCCATCGGCCTGTGCAACGTGCCCATCAACATGCACGCCGGTATCGCCCGCGTGCTCGACGTCGATGAGAGCCGTCTCGAGCTCCAGCTCCAGGGCGTGAATCACTTCGTCTTCGCCACCGGTGTGTTCGTGGATGGCGTCTCCGTCATCGACGAGGCGGTCGAGAAGTACGCCCACGTCTCCGAGGACGAGGCCCTCTTCATGAAGAACTTCATGTCCATCCCGTTCTCGCCGGCGTTCATCCGCGGCATCCACGCGATTCCGTGCCCCTACCACAACTATTACTTCCATACCGACGAGATGCTCGCCGAGGAGCTCAAGGAGTTCGAGGAGGGCAACGTCCGCGGCGAGGTGGTCTCCCGCCTCGAGGACGAGCTCTTCGAGATCTACCGCGACGAGAATCTCGACATCAAGCCCAAGCAGCTCGAGCAGCGCGGCGGCGCCCGCTACAGCGATGCCGCCTGCAGCCTCATCGAGTCCATCCACACCAACCGCGGCGACATCCAGTACGTCGACGTCCGCAACGACGGCTGCATCGAGGGCCTGCCCTCGACGAGCGCCGTCGAGGTGGCGTGCCGCATCACCGCCGACGGTCCCAAGCCGCTCACCACGGGCGAGCTCAAGCCCCGCATCGCCGGCTACGTGCAGATGATGAAGGGCTTCGAGCGCATGGTGGTCGAGGCGGCGATTACTGGCGACCGCGACCTTGCCGTCGCGGCGCTCGAGATGAACCCGCTGTGCCCCTCCGACAAGCTCGCCAACATCGTGGTGGATGAGCTTATCGAGGCCCACAGGCAGTACCTGCCCCAGTTCGCTTAAGGGGCCTGCGCGAGGCGGTCCGGGCGGGCGACCCCCTGCCCACCCGCCGCTTGCGCGGCGCACGTCAACTTTCGTTGGGTATTCCTCGCTCCACGGCGTATCATCAAGGTGGGGTGATGAGAATATTGCGGTCGCATTTCCACGGCCGCGCAATGTCGTTCCCGCACCGCGCGGGAGAAGGAAAGGAGGAGAGCTCATGGTCAACATTCTGCTTTGCTGCTCCGCAGGCATGTCCACGAGCCTGATGGTCTCCAAGATGCAGGCGAGCGCCGAGGAGCGCGGCATCGAGGCCACCATCTGGGCCGTGCCCGAGGCCGAGGCTCAGGCGAACGCCGAGAAGGCCGACGTCATCCTGCTCGGTCCGCAGGTTCGTTTCCTGCTGGACAAGGTCAAGTCGGTCGCCGGCGACACGCCGGTCGAGGTCATCGACATGATGGCGTACGGCATGATGGACGGTGCCAAGGTCCTCGATCAGGGTCTCAAGCTCATCGGCCACGAGTAATCGGCCGCGCGCCCGGCGCGCCCGAACCCGCGGGGGCACCCGCACCCGTGTCTATTCGATCATCACCCCACTTTTTTAAGGAGAGACGACATGGCATCACCCATGGACGGTTTCATGCACTGGATGGAGACCAAGTTCATGCCGATCGCGCAGAGGATCGGCAATCAGCGTCACCTCGTCGCCATCCGTGACGGCTTTATCTCCATCATGCCGGTCACGATGGCCGGCTCCGTCGCAACGCTTCTGAACGTGTTCTTCCGTGACCTCCCCAACACCTGGTGGGGCGCGGGCAACGCCTTCACCGAGGCCTGCACCCAGCTCATCAACGTCAACGTGAACGTGTACAACGGCTCCATCTCCATTCTCGCGCTCTGCTTCGCGTTCACCCTCGGCTACCACCTCTGCAAGTCCTATGACGTCTCGCCGATTTCCGGCGGCGCCGTCTCCCTGGCTTCCGTCGTGGCCACGATGAACTTCGCCCCGAGCTTCGCCTACACCCTGGCCGACGTCACCCCCGATGCGGTCAAGGCTCTCGAGGCCGCCGGCCTCACCGGTCTTACGGTGACGGACGCCGGTGCGGTTACGATGGACGTTGTGGGCTCGAGCATGATCTCCACGGCGCTCACCAGCGCCACGGGCCTGTTCACCGCCCTGATCTTCGGCCTCGTCTGCACGATGATCTACATCAAGCTCATCCAGGCCAAGCTCACCATCAAGCTGCCCGATTCCGTGCCGCCCGCGGTCAACAGCGCCTTCGTGGCCATGATCCCCGGCGTCGCGGCGATCTTCGTGTCCGCCATCATCACGCAGATCTGCGTCGTCGTCTCCGGTTCCTACCCGAACGACCTCATCTCCGAGTTCATCCAGCGCCCGCTGCTCGGCATGTCCTCCGGCTTCTTCACGGTCCTGCTCGTCGAGTTCCTCGCCCAGCTCTTCTGGTTCTTCGGCATTCACGGCATGAACGTCCTCGCCCCCATCACCGAGGGCATCTACACCCCCGCTCTGCTCGAGAACCTCGCCGTCTGGAACGCCACCGGCGACCTCTCCCAGCTTCCCTACATGTGGACCCGCGGCTCCTTCGACGCTTATACCATGATGGGTGGCTCCGGTCTTACCCTCGGCCTGATCATCGCCATCCTCTTTTTCTCCAAGCGTGAGGATTCCAAGACCATCGCCAAGTTGGCCGCTCCCATGGGCGTGTTCAATATCAACGAGCCCATCATCTTCGGCATGCCGATCGTGCTGAACCCGATCTACTTCTTCCCGTGGCTGCTCGTCCCGGTGATCACCGCCGCTATCGCGCTCGGCTTCACCTACGCCGGCATCATTCCGCCGGTCTACATCCAGGTTCCCTGGATTATGCCCGTTGGCCTGTACGCCTTCTTCGCCACCGGCGGCAACGTCATGGCCGCGCTCGTCGCGCTCCTGAACCTCGCTGTCTCCTTCATCATCTGGCTCCCGTTCGTCATCCTTGCGAACAAGGAGCAGGAGAAGACCGAGGCCGCTGCCTAGGCGTTAAGGGCTTCGGCTTTCAACGATTGATTCGCGTGGCCCACAGTGGTTGCATATGCTCCATGCGGGTCACGCCCGTCGGCCGCCGGTGGTCTGCTGACTCGCCGGTGGCCCTTTTACCTAGAGGAAGGTTTGCTACTCATGGGATTTCGATCTCCTTGGGCCGTTTTCATCATGGGCCTGGGCTTCTTCTTCATCGTGATGTCGAATTTCGGTGCCGCCGCCGGCTCTGAGATGAGCCTCGGCCTGCTCGTGGGCGGCTTGGCGATCGTCATCCTGAGCGGCATCTACCTGTTCGTAAAGAGAAAGAGG
>ENA-OPZD01000365-OPZD01000365.1-human-gut-metagenome-genome-assembly--contig:-NODE-365-length-11918-cov-3.378509_pt1 | contig 11918 bp, 16 predicted proteins | sample MGYA00242479_ERZ504495 | MGnify/ENA primary metagenome ERZ504495 (study PRJEB26092, sample SAMD00036286) | human gut metagenome | host: Homo sapiens | study: EMG produced TPA metagenomics assembly of... | reverse complement strand
CCCTGCCATCTTTCTTCACCTCCGTTTTTTCATCCTGATAGTATACCGTCTTCTTTACCAACGTTCCTTCATTTACTCCGTGACTGCCTTTTACATCATGAAAATAATAAATAAATCCTATGATCACTGCTGCTGTAATAACAAAGATCAGGCACATCCTGATCTTCTTTCTGCCTTCTTCCAACATTCTCACCCTTTCTTCCCATGCTTTCTTTTACCGGATCTCATGAGTTAGTATGCCGGATTCTGACAATTCTATGCATGGATTCCATACATAGAATCGATCCTTAACGTGCCTGTTATAACTTCTCTCTTAAATTTTTAATATCTTCTTTTCCATTCTGGATACCTGAACCTGTGAAATTCCAAGTTCTTTTCCTACCTGTGTCTGTGTCTTTTCCGAAAAATATCGTAGATAGATCAGCTTTCTCTCGTCCTTATCCAGATTTTTCAGCAGTTCTTTCAATAGCAGATGATCTACAACTCTTTCTTCTGCCGCATCAGCCTGACCGACTTTCTCCATCAATGACATTTCCTGTCCTTCTTTTTACAGACAGGTCTGTGCAGTGATTCCACATCCGTACATGCATCCATTGCCATCGTCAGTTCTTCCGGTGCGACCTTTAAATCTTCTGCAATCTCTGCAACCGACGGCTCTCTTCCCAGCTCTTTTCCGAGCCTTTCCTGCGTCTGATACGCTTTGTATGACAGTTCTTTCAGTGAACGGCTGACCTTGATCATTCCGTCATCTCTCAGGAACCGCTTGATTTCACCGCTGATCAGCGGGACTGCATAAGTTGAGAATTTCACTTCAAAACTCAGATCGAACTTGTCAATTGCTTTCAGCAGTCCGATCGTTCCGATCTGGAACAGGTCTTCCATTTCTGTTCCGCGCCCTGCAAAGCGTCTTACGATACACCAGACCAGTCCCGTATTTTCCTCCACAATCTGTGCTCTTGCTTCGTCATCCCCTTCGTGAGATTTCTGAATTAAAGCGATTGTGTGGTCCATATCTTTCGTCCTTTTCCGATTGTCTTTTTCATTTTCACAATGGTTCCTTTTCCCGGTTCGGAACTCACTTCAACCTGATCCATGAATGCTGTCATAAAAGAAAATCCCATTCCTGACCGGTCAAGCTCCGGCCTGGTGGTAAATAACGGCTCCATCGCTTTTGTCACATCTTCGATTCCTTTTCCATGGTCTTCCACTTCTATCTCCAATGTGTCTTCACAGGTTGTACATCGGAGGAATATCTTCTCCACCCGGCATTCATAGCATGAATCACCGCATTCGTCACAGCCTCCGACACAGCCGTTTTTTACATCTGCAACTTCCTCAACTGTCGGATTCAGTGATGTCATAAATGCTGCAACGGCAACTCTGGCAAATGATTCATTCGAGGAATAACTGTCAAAAATAATCTGCATTTCATTGGTATTTTCCATTTATTTCTCCTCCTCATATATCTGCATGATTTTTGTTACCCCTGACATAGTCAGGATCTTACGGATCCGTTCGCTGGTATGTACCGCACAGACTTCGCCGCCCAGCATATAGATTTTACGGTAACGTCCCATGATTACTCCGATTCCCGAACTATCACAGAATTTCGTATCTGCAAAATCAAAGATCACATACCGGATATGATTATGTTCAATCAGATGATCGGATTCCTTTCTTATCTCTTCCGCATTGTGATGATCCAGTTCCCCCGGTAAAAATATAGTCAGATAATTCTCCTGTACCTGATACTTCATGTTATAACTCCCCATTTACATCTTTCTATTATTTTGCATAGTGCATAAACCAAAAAAGGACATACACCTCTTACGTGTATATCCTTCTCCTTTGTATTTCTGCCATTTCTATACCAGGACAATCCATATCCTAGTTATTATTCTTCTTACTCTTCTGTGCATTCTGCGTATCAAGTGCTTCCTGTGCATCGGTCGCAGCCTGTGTTCCCTCATGCTCTTCTATGATCTTCTGATAATACGCATTCGCCTTATCCTGCTCACCCTGTTTTCATAAGACTGCGCAAGCAAAAGCATGGCCTCTCCGTCCTGGTATCCCTCATCCATCTGTACCACCTGCTCCAGATTTGTTACCGCCGTATCATAATTTGCCACTTGATAATTCTTCTGGGATGTTGCATACAGGCTTTCACAGACTTTTGGATAAATCTTCTCTGTCAGACTGTCATATTCTTCTTTTCCGGATGTGCCAAGTGTACCTGCATTAATCTTCAGCAGTTCTTCTGCCAGCGCAGAATTACTCATATCTCCGGTTGAATAATGCGATACAACCGTCATCAGTGACTCATAACTTGACTTTGTCACCTCCGCAGTCTGTTTCTGTTCCTCTGCAGCTTTGGTATCTGTACGGTATGTTTCCAGTTCTTTTTTCAGTGCACTGATCTGTGACTTCTGCGTCGCAATCTGATCACTGAACTTCACCGTCTGCTTGTTCACCTTGCTCTGTCTGGATGCAGATACTGCCGGCATGACCAGGAAAGCCATAACCGCAACTCCGACAGCTACACCAATTGCAATATTTATCATTGTGTGCAATCCGACATTATCCTTAAGACCGGATGCGACAGGCTGGATGATCGTTTCATTTCCGATATTATAAGTTACCGTCTGTCTTCTTTTTTTCTTCTTTCCTGTATCTTTATCATCGACCAGGCGCACATTCCTTGACTTCCGCACCTGATTCAGTTCATGCATATAACGCATGGTGATATCATCTGTCTTGTCCAGCTTGTGTGCGATCCGGATATTCTTTCTCGCCTCAGAATACTGTTCATCCATAATGTAAAGCAGTGCCAGAAGCTGATATGCTTTCACATATGTCGGATGCATCTCAATTGCTTTCTTAAGCTGGAGTACAGCCAGATCCTCACAGCGCTGATAACAGTAATCCAGTGCCTGATTGTATCTTTTGATCGCCTGATTGATCTGATCCAACTCGTCTTTTTTCTCTTTTATCTTTATAATATAATAATTGGCAATGTTCTCTTTCGGCTGGAGATTCTTGCTTAACACCCATTCCGTCAGTGCTTCTACCACATCACCTCTTCCGTAATAGACAAGTCCCAGAAGATTTCTCGATGCGATGTTATCTCTGTTATATTGTAAACTCTTTTTCAGCGACGTGATTGCTCCGGTCAGATCCCGGATGTTCGCTCTTTTAAGCCCGTCATTATACCAGTAGTTCGACTGATACGCCAATTTTGTTGTATAATCCATATACTTCCCTCTATATTTCCGTTACTGTTCATACAGCGCTGAGACTTTCCATTCCGGAATTCTTCCCTGTGAACTGTAACCGCTTTTCTTTGCCGCAGTTTACTGTGGATCGTCCTGCTTCGTCTGTTCGATCACTTCTCTTAAAAGATCTGTCATATCTGTCAGATCATCCTGGTAAATCGCATCTCCCAGTTCCTCTACTTCCAGACTAGGCTGGAATTTCTTTAATTCTTCTTCAAAATCAAGCATCTATGGCACCTCCTGCCAGTAACTTTTTTATCATCCCTACAAGGTATAATGAACCAAGACAGTATATCTCTCCTGACTCCCCCCGTTTATCCAGTGCCGTTCTGACGGCATCTTCCAATCGTTCTTTACAGTACACCGGTCTGTCTGTATACCGGCGGAAGATATCTGCAAGTTCCTCAACCGGAACACCTCTCTCGTCTTCGATCTGTGTGACGATATATGCTTTCACATCCAGATTCCCGCACAGGTATTCTATCATCTCATCGTACTTCTTATCCGATACTGCGGAAAATAATAATATCATCTCACCGCGTTCAGACTCATCCAGTGCCTTTACGCTTTCTACAAACGCCTGCATTGCACCCGGATTATGCGCACCGTCTACTGTGATATGTGCTCCGATCCGTTCCATACGTCCTTCCCAGTGAAGCTGTGCAAGTACCTGCTTCCACCGATCCACATGTATCTCTTCTCCCGCAAGCAGATATTCCGACGCTTCCAGTGCAAGTTCTGCATTCATCGCCTGATAGCATCCGCACATCGGCACCTGAAAGATAACATCTTTATCATACGCACTCCGCCTGGAAAATGCAATATATTTCCGGTGAACTTCCCGGATTTCATACGCATGATTCGTGACTTCTCTACAATATACGCCCAGTTCTTCTGCTTTGGTCCGGATTACTTCTGCCGCCTCTTTATTACTTCCGTCAAAGAATACCGGAACTTTTGGCTTAATGATTCCGGCTTTTTCAACTGCGATCTTCCTGATCGTATCACCAAGAATCGCCGTATGATCCAGACTGATAGACGTAATGATGGACAGTGCCGGCTTCTCAACCGCATTTGTTGCATCCAGTCTTCCACCCAGTCCGGTCTCCAGGATAATATATTCTACATCTGTTTCTGCAAATGCAGTCATCCCCATTCCGAATAAAAATTCAAAATAAGACGGATGTTCGATTCCATCTTCCACCATCCGGCGGACTGTTTTTAAAACCTTGCGGAATACTTCAAGAAATGTCTTATTATCTATCTGTACATTATCCATCCGTATCCTTTCATTTACAGATACAAGATGAGGGGATGTAAAGAACCCGGTTCTCTTCCCCTCTGCCATAAGTATGGCCTGTAAGTATGCACATACAGACCCTTTTCCATTGGTTCCGGCAACGTGGACGATTTTCCTGTCCACTGCCGGATTCCCTAATCTTTTTAAAAACAATTTTGTGTGCTCCAGCGTATGTTTTTTTGTAAATTTCGGAATTTCTTCGATATACGCGGCTGCCTCTTCATATGTGAACACTTCTGGTTCTTTTTTATTTAACATCATATTCCTGATCCACCCAAGATTTGTTCTTATCGGTTGCTGTAGCTTCCTGTTTTACAAGCTGTCCGTTCTGATAAGTATATTTATCTGACATCCGGAAGATTGTATCACTGGAACCAACCTGTCCGACCTGTATTACATCTCCGTCTTGTAATTCTGTCTCTGATAGATTAATACGTGTATTATTCAGGAAACTGCTCTTCTGCTTTTCTCCATTCACATATACGCGGCTGTATTTTGTAAAGTTCTCGCCGTACAGACTATATCCGCTGCTGAGCTGCGGAACAATACTGCTCAATGACACATCACGGATTCCCATTACCATATGCCCTTCCGAGATCGGAGGATGATTGTTATAAACGTACTGCTTTCCATACAGGATATCATACTGCAAAAGTTCCAGGTCTGAAAGATAATTCTTCGTTCCTTTTCTCTGCTGATGGTAATTGAACACTGTACCGGAATGAATATCCAGTCTGTTCAGGATCTCTGACATCAGCTGGTAAGCAGGAATATTCTTGTCCTGTTTCTGAAGACCGACATTGTCCCAGATCACATAATTTGTATTATATAAATAACGGCTCTTTAAGTCTTCTGCTTTCAGTCCCATGGTTGGAAGATGATCCCCATAAAATACAACTACAGACGGTTCCTTTCTTGCTTCCACTGCCTTGATCAGATCACCAACAAACTGATCCATCTCATAGACCTGATTCACATAATATTCCCATTTATTTTTTAGTGCTTCATCTTCAATTCCTTCAACCTTGATCTTTGGATTTTCGATCACCTGCGTCTCCGGATAGTTTCCATGTCCCTGGACACTGACAGTGAATACAAAGTCTTCCTGATCTGATGTATCCATGGCTTCCATGATATGCTGTGTCAGGATCTCATCCTTCGCCCAGCCGTTCTCTGTCGTCTGAAGGACATTCATGAACTCCTTACTGGTAAATGTATCAAATCCCATATTGTTAAAGACATTGGCACGGCTATAGAAATTACCTGTATTATCATGCAATGCATGTGTCCCGTATCCAAGTGCGGAAAGTGCGGTTGCAGCACTCTCTGTCGGATGTTTCTTCGAGTATGTCTTATATGGATATTCTCCCGGTCCGAAGTAACGGAGATTCATTCCTGTCAGTACTTCAAACTCTGTATTTGCCGTACCGGTCCCAACGACGGTACCTTGAAATATCCGGATGAATAATTCTGGTATAAATTATGCAGGTTTGGACACGCATCTTCAGATGTGGTAAAGAACTCTGCATTTGCCACATCAAAATATGACTCCAGCTGTACTACAATAATATTCGGAAGTTCATCGGAAGAACGGCTTGTTGTGCTCTTATTCAGCTCTCCGTTTTTATTGATCTTTGCCATTTTTTTCTTTGTTGTACCGTTGGCCTTCACTGATTCCATGTATTGAACAGACTCGCCGAAAAACAATATGGAAGACCGTAATCTTCATAGGCAAATGCAATATTTCCAAAATACGTAGATACTACTCTTTTGTCTATTGCTGCATTCGTGACAAATGTGTAAAGTATGCAGCACACAACAATTCCCAACAGCGATGCTACGTGGTGTATCTTTCCTGTATACTGTCCGCCGCGTCTCCACATCGAGACCAGCCAAACCACAAGCGCAGCTGCTCCGATAGCGATCACAACGACTTCAAAGCCATTACAATAGTTATTTGATCAGCGCGATTCCGTCTCCTGCGATCTTAAGATCCTGTGCATTAAATGGTGTAACCCTCTTTAGCAGGATATATCCATTGGCAATTCCGAGGATAATCCACAATGCGCTGATAATGATACGGACAAATATCCTTCGCTTGAACAGATATACAATAGAAAAGGTTACGAAGATCATAAACGCATTGTACAAAAATACCAACGGTGTTCCTGTCATATAGTTCCAGGCAGCGGCGAGCGAATGTCTGGAAATTGCTTCTATTGTAAAGTTAATGATGCACGCAAGCAGTGCATGAAATATCAAAGAGAATCGGTTCATGAATGCATAGACCGGCTGCATCTTCTTTGCAAATGCACTGTTACGTCTTGCTTCCAGTATTCTCTCGCGTCGTTCATGTCTGCCTTTCCAGTATGCAATGACATCCTCTTTCTTCAAATTTCTTATTTTGCGGATTTTCCCCTTGATATCCGGTTTCTTTAACTGAAATTTTTTCATATAATCCCCTTTGATATCTAATCCGCAGCTATCCTGTTACTGATAACTGCGGAAATATATGATTGTCTATAGGTTTTAATATTTATAACTTTCTTCTCTTAAGACTGTTTGCTTTTAATCCTTCCAGCCTTTCTTTTACCTGAGCCATCATCTGCTGATAAGTTTCCAGTTTTCTCTTTCTTCCTGAACCTTTGCAGCCGGTGCTTTACTTACAAATTTTTCGTTATTCAGCATTCCGTTTGAACGTGCGATCTCTTTTGTCAGTCTTTCCTCTTCTTTTGTCAGACGTTCGATCTCCTGTTCAAAATCGATCAGCTCTTCCAGTGGAAGATATACCGTTGCATCCGGAACTACAATAGATACTGCGTCTTCCGCAATGCCTTCTGTCGTCTTCTGAAGTACCAGTTTGTTCAATGCTGCCATATTCTGAGCTGCATTACTTAACATTGCAAGTCCTGATCCGAGCTGTTCATCTTCACATACAACATAAGCAGTTGCTTTTCTTGAATTTGGAACATTCATCTCTGCACGTACGTTACGGATACCGCGGATGATCTCTTTGTAGTGATCAACAATGTTCTCTGCAATTGGGAAGTTCCAGTCTTTTCATATACCGGCCAGTCAGACATCATCAGTGACTCTTCTTCCGGTACCAATTTGCTGTATATTTCTTCTGTAACGAACGGCATATATGGATGAAGCAGTTTCAATGATTTTTTCAATACTTCTTTTAATGTCCATAATGCATCGTTTGCCCCCTGTGGATCTTCCTCTGCATGATAGATACGGTATTTTGCAATCTCAATGTACCAGTCACAGAACTCATCCCACATGAAGTCGTATATCTTGGAAAGTGCGATACCAAGTTCGAACTTGTCCATATTTTCTGTTACATCTTTTACAAGGTTGTTGCACTTGGACATGATCCATCTGTCAGCCGGACGGACAGTAAAGTCAGCCGGTTTTTTCAGTTCTTTATCGCCCAGATTCATCATAATAAATCTGGAAGCATTCCATACTTTATTTGCAAAGTTACGGCTTGCTTCTACACGTTCATTATAGAAACGCATATCATTACCAGGTGCATTACCTGTCATTAATGTCATACGAAGTGCATCTGCACCATACTGATCGATGATCTCCAACGGATCGATACCATTTCCAAGGGATTTACTCATCTTGCGTCCCTGTGAGTCGCGGACCAGACCATGGATAAATACTGTATGGAACGGTGCTTTTCCAGTATGTGCATATCCTGAGAATACCATACGGATTACCCAGAAGAAGATAATATCATAGCCTGTTACCAGAACATCTGTCGGATAGAAGTAATCCAGATCCTCTGTCTTATCCGGCCATCCGAGTGTTGAGAATGGCCACAGTGCTGAACTGAACCATGTATCCAGTGTATCTTCATCCTGTGTAAAATGTGTGCATCCGCATTTCGGGCATTTCTCCGGTGCGCCGTGTCCAACTACTACTTCACCACACTCGTCGCAGTAATAAGCCGGAATTCTGTGTCCCCACCAGATCTGACGGGAAATACACCAGTCACGGATATTCTCAAGCCAGTGCAGGTAGATCTTATTGAAACGTTCCGGAACGAATCTTAAGTCGCCGTTCTTGATCGCTTCAATCGCTGGTTTTGCAAGGTCTTCCATCTTAACGAACCACTGCTGCTTGATCATTGGCTCTACGGTTGTATGGCAGCGGTCATGTGTTCCTACATTATGTGAATGTGGAACCACTTTTACCAGGTATCCCTGCTCTTCCAGATCAGCTACCATCGCTTTTCTTGCTTCGTAGCGGTCCATTCCGGCGTATTTTCCACCGTACTGCTCGTTGATCGTTGCATCATCGTTCATGATGTTAATCTCTGGCAGGTTGTGGCGTTTTTCCAACTTCGAAGTCGTTCGGATCATGTGCCGGTGTGATCTTAACCGCACCTGTTCCGAACTCTTTGTCTACATAGTAATCGGCAACGATTGGGATTTCTCTGTCTGTCAGAGGCAGTTTACACATCTTTCCTACAATGTCTTTGTATCTTTCATCATCCGGATGAACTGCGATCGCAGTATCTCCAAGCAATGTCTCCGGACGTGTCGTTGCGATCTCCAGATAGTCATCTGTTCCAACGATTGGATACTTGATATGCCAGAAGAATCCGTCCTGCTCCTCATGTTCAACTTCTGCATCAGAAAGAGAAGTCTTACATACCGGACACCAGTTGATGATTCTGGAACCTTTGTAAATATATCCTTCGTTATATAATTTGATGAATACTTCTTCTACCGCCTTGGAACATCCTTCGTCCATTGTAAAACGTTCTCTGTCCCAGTCGCAGGATACACCTAATTTTTTTAAGCTGTCCCTCGATCGTTCCGGCATATTCTTCTTTCCACTGCCATGTTCTTTCCAGGAATTTCTCTCTTCCTAATTCTTTCTTGTCAATTCCTTCTTCTTTTAACTGGTTTGTAACCTTAACTTCTGTCGAGATAGCTGCATGGTCTGTTCCCGGAATCCAGAGTGCATTGTATCCCTGCATTCTCTTATAACGGATCAGAATATCCTGCAGTGTATTATCAAGGGCATGTCCCATGTGAAGCTTACCTGTAATGTTCGGTGGCGGCATTACTGTGGTAAATGGTTTCTTACTTCTGTCAACTTCGGCGTGGAAATATTTGTTATCACACCATTTTTCATATAACTTTGCTTCAATCGCTTTGGGATTGTAAGTCTTTTCCAGGTTTTCGCTCATAGTTTCCTCCTCATTTCACACTTTTTCACATTTTTTATTACATGAAAAAAACCCTTTACATTACGTAAAGGGCGATTGTAGTCGCGGTACCACCTTCATTATACAGGAAAACTCTTCCCCATATATCTCATCTTATTCTTTAACGGGAACGACTCCGGGATGAACTACTACCGTCTTATCATATGTCTCAGGTTCACTCATCCGGCTCCGAAGCTACCTTCCTACGTCTCGTATTCCTTAAGTGTCTCTCAGCCGATGGATCACTCTCTCTGGTATGGACGAACTTACGTGTACTCCTCTTCATCAATGCCTTTACGTATAAACTACTGAATATGATAGCCATCGAATCCCCATTTGTCAAGGATTTTAGGGATTTTTCAGAAACTCTTAAGGAGTTACACCAGACCGAAACATTTCATAATGAAAAGCCATCCCGTTAACGTAAATGCACTGCACATCGTCGTCAGCATAACTACACTTGATGACACGACACCTTCATGTCCCATATTCTTAGCCATGACATAACTGCTGACCGTAGTTGCTGAACCAAGCATGACTAAGATTGCGATCAGTTTCTCTCTCCTGAATCCGATTACTACCGCAAGCGGCATGAACACTGCTACAAATCCCACTAATTTGATAAATGCGGCGATCACGGTCGGTTTGATCTTGCCAAACGCTTTCTTAATATCAAAGGTTGCTCCCATTGCCATCAGTCCCATCGGTGTTGCTACGCCGCCGATACTGCTGACCGCCTTATGTAAGATCACAGGCATCGGAAGTTTCAGCGCTGACCATAACAGACCTGCTGCAATACCGATAATGATCGGATTCGTAATGATACCGGTCAATGTTTTTTGAGCAGTGCTTTATCCATACCATTTTGTCCCGGTTTGAAAAACGACAGCACAACCACCGCCATAATATTATAAAGTGGTACACTTCCTATGATCATAAGTGGTGCCTGTCCGGAATTACCATAGATATTCTGGATAAATGCGATTCCCAAAAGCGCCGCACTGCTCCGGTAAGCCACCTGGATAAATTCTCCCTGGATGTTTCTGTCTTTCAACAGGCAGGAGATTCCAATTGCGATCGTGATACTGATCAATGTAATAATAAAACAGAAAATTACGAATTTCGTATCCCACGCTTCCTTGATATCTACGACCCCCAGATCGCCAAATAATAATACCGGCAGTGGTATCCGGAAGACGAATTTGTTCATCTTATTGGCAAACTCTTCGTCCATCCACCCGATCTTATTGAAAAACAGTCCCAATACCATCATTAAGAAAATGGGAACTGTTGCATTTAAACTAAACACCAGATTGTCCATTATACTATATCCTCTCTTGCTTTGAAATCAGAAAATATCTGACTCCTTATTCCAGATATTTTCTGATTTCAAAATATGCTTCATAGAGCTGCTCATACGATGTTCTGCAGTTTGCCGGCTGGTGGATGGTAACCCGATTGCCATAATCCCAGTCTTCGGATAACAGAACTTCTTATATAATTGGAACGCTTTCGTTCCCGTCGTGAAGATTGCTTTGATATCAGCACATTCAAGTATCCTGCTCATATCATTCGGCTGTGGATTGCGGATACTGCTGTCATCTGCTCCTTTGATATCACATCCCGCCAACACATCCCATACTGCAATACCATTTCTTAATGCAAATGTAATCTTATCTTCTCTTGTCTCCGGATATGCTTCTCCACAGACATCCGATACAACTTTCCAGAATCTGTTTCTTGGATGGCCGTAGTAGAAGCCGACTTCACGGGATTTCGGAGACGGCATAGTTCCGAGCATCAGGATTTTGGAATGTTCATTGTAGATTGGTTCGAAATTGTGGATGATATGTTGTGTTTCCATGTTTGAATCAGCTCCTATTCGTGAACTACCCATTGTCTAAAGCCAATGGGCTTCCTGCTTCGCAGACCTCGTAACCTACTATCTCCACAGGCGTTAATTCGGGCAGTCCCTGCCCTATATTGTTATTTTATGCTATTTGTCTTAATCCTTCTTCCAGTATATTTTTTGCTGCGTTGATATCCCTGTCATGATTTGTTCCACAGACAGGACATGTCCATTCCCTTACTGATAGATTTTTTGTCTCTGTATTTT
>ENA-OPZD01000364-OPZD01000364.1-human-gut-metagenome-genome-assembly--contig:-NODE-364-length-11960-cov-8.643455_pt1 | contig 11960 bp, 11 predicted proteins | sample MGYA00242479_ERZ504495 | MGnify/ENA primary metagenome ERZ504495 (study PRJEB26092, sample SAMD00036286) | human gut metagenome | host: Homo sapiens | study: EMG produced TPA metagenomics assembly of... | reverse complement strand
TTTTAAATTAGCAAATAAAATTTGTAGTGAATATGCTTTAATCTGCATAGAAGATTTGAATATAAAAGGAATGCAAAAACGTTGGGGTAGAAAAATATCTGACTATGGATTTAGTGAATTTATAAAATTCTTGAATATAAAGCGAGAGAAATTGGCTCAATAGTGCAAAAGATAGATAGATACTATCCAAGTTCGCAAATTTGCCATGTTTGTGGTACAAAAATCCTGAAACTAAAAATTTGGCAATTCGTGAGTGGATTTGCGCAGAGTGTAAAACCAGCCACGATAGAGATAGAAATGCTGCTATAAATATATGGAAGGTTGGGACATCAACCTTCTTTGGAGAGATATAGTAAGACCTGCTATTTTAGTAGGCAAGTATCGTTTGTATCCAAGAATCCCCTGCATTTAGGCATGGGGAGTATGTCAAAAGAACATTTCCACTTTATTTAGAAGATGATACAAATGCTAATCCGACTGGTGGCATTTGTGAAATTCAATATAAATTAGTTGATGGTGAAGCTTGCCGAATTTTAAAACCTGTTAAATACACTATTTATAATATTGTAGATGAAAAAGTAATGAAATAATAGATATTTTGTCAAAAAGTAATAAAAGATAGGTTTTACCTATCTTTTATTATTTTTCTTCTAAATAACATCATATTTAATTTGTATCTATAAGGTTTAATTTTATTATTAATAATTAAGCGTGTTTTAGGAATATTATCTAGTCGATTTTGTATTGTACCCCTAGATTTTTTAGTTGTTTTCATGATTTCTGAGATAGTTGCACCTTCACCAAAAAGAGAAGACTTGTAATAATATAAAATAAATATTTTTGGTAATATCATCACTTATAATAATTTTATCCAGTTTATCTGAATAAGTACTTAATTGAGATAATTTTTTCTGTAAGATATCAATAGCTTCTTTTATAGCTTTATTTAACATTTCTAAGAAGGTTTGTACAAATACAGTTAAATCGCCTCTGTTATATTCATTATCAGTATCTTGAAAGATTTCATAGTATTTTTTTTGTATCTTTTTATGATAACAGATAATCTTAGTGCTATTATTTCGTCAAATTCTTTTGCTAAATAATATGAAATATAAATCTTGCTGTTCTACCATTTCCATCATAAAAAGGATGAAGATATCCAAAAAAATAGTGAAAAACAATTACTCTAATTAAAAATGGTATCTCTTTATCGTTTAATATATTTAAAGCAATAGACATATTATCTATTAATTTTTCTTCTGGATATACTCCTTGGTGTAATATTTTATCTGTAGCAGATGTTATTTCTACAGGATCTTTTCTAAATATTTTTCCATCTGGTTTCCAATCAGAATGTTCTGTTAAGACTTCATCAAGAGCAAATGTATCGTAAAATTTACGTATATCTTGACATGATTTAAAACAAATATTTTCATTGTTAATAATTTTATTGTATTTATCAACAACACTTTTTAAATGTAAAAAATCTTTTGATATAGGCTGGCTTTCTAAAATATCTTTTATTTGTTTTTTTGTACTATGTACACCTTCAATATCATTTGTAGATTTTATTTCATCAATTAACGAAGATAAAACAAATTGTCTTAATAAAATAGGTGGAGCTTGTTGCTTCATCTTGAATAAATTGAAATAATTTTTATAGAAACGTTCTATTAATAATGTAATTTCTTCTGTATAGCATAAAAAAGCAGGATAAGCATTTTCTCTATTATATTGTTTTATTTCTATAGGAAAATGTTTTGTTGTTACAGCTTCAAATCTTTTGTTATATTCTATATTATAGTTATTAGCATCTGTATAATAGATTTTTTTTAGACTTATGTATTTCATAGACAACACCTCAATACATATTATAAAAATTGGTTATTTTATAATATCATTATAATTCATTTTACAAAAATCGGCTATTTTGTAATATCATCATAATTCATATTATAAAAATCGGTTATTTTGTAACATCGGTGTAAAAATAGTTTAGTTATGTTTATAGAAAAAGCCAGCAGATTAATCTGCTGGCTTAATTTTTATCTTGCCATCAATTCAGCGATTTTATTAGCAATTGCAGCTGGGTCTTCTGGCATCATACCTTCAATGAGAAGTGCTTGAGCATATAAAAGTGAGCAATAATCTTTAAATGCAGTACTTTCTTTACCTTGTTCATGTACTTTTTGTAAACGAGCAAATAAGTCATGTTTTGGATTGATTTCTAAAATACGTCTAGCTTTGAACATTGGATTATTTGCATCAGCAAAAGCTTGTTCCATAGCGAAGCTTGGACCTTGTTCGTCAGCTACTAAGCAAACAGCGGAAGATTTTAAACGGCTACTGATTTTTACTTCAGCAACTTTATCGCCAAGAGTTTCTTTGATATCTTTGATTAAATCTTCATTGGATTTTGCGATTGTTTCAGTTTCTTTTTTTACTTCTTGAGATTCAACATCATCAAGGTCTAAATCGCCACGGCTGATGGAGTGGAATGGTTTACCTTCATATTCACGCATAACTTCAATAGCGAATTCGTCAACGTTATCAAGGAAGTATAATACATCAATACCTTTATCGCGTAGAATTTCCATCTGTGGTAAGCTATCGATGCTTGCACGGTCTTTACCTGTAGCATAGTAGATTTTTTCTGGCTTTCAGGCATATTTTCTACATATTCTTTTAAAGTGATGAGTTTATCTTCTTTGGAAGTTGTGAATAAGAGTAAATCTTTTAATTTATTTACTACATCACTGCCACCATTATAGACACTGCCATAGATACCGATTTTTAAGGATTTACCGTATTCTTTCCAGAATTGTTCATATTTACTGCGGTCTTTTTTGAGTGTATTTGCTAATTGTTTTAAGATAGTTTTTTCTAAGTTTTTACCGATTAATTTTAATTCACGACTCTGTTGTAAAAGTTCACGAGAGATATTTAAGGAGAAATCAGGAGAGTCAACTAAACCTTTAACGAAGCGGAGATATTCAGGTAAGAGGTCTTTGCATTTATCCATGATGAATACATGGCGAGAATAAAGCTGTAAACCTGGTTCATAATCGCTATGATAAAGATTGTAAGGAGCATGTGCAGGGAAGAATAAAAGGGAAGTGTATTCGATATTACCTTCGATTTTATTGTGCATTACTTCCATTGGTTTTTCCCAGTCATGGAAAAGATTTTGATAGAATTCAGTGTATTCTTCTTCTTTAATTTCAGATTTATTTTTAGCCCAAAGTGGTTGCATGGAGTTTAAGATGCGAATTTCATTTTTCTTGATAGTGCCAGCACCTTCGATTGGTTTACCATCAGCATCTTTTGGCTGTTCTTCAACGACAAAGTTCATTTTGATTGGGTAACGAACATAATCGGAATATTTTTTTACAAGAGATTGTAATTTATATGTGTCAGTGAAGTTTTCTTCAGCTTTATCACCATAGAATTCAGGTAAAAGTGTGATAGTGATATTAGTACCACGGCTATCTTTAGTGCATTCTTCGATAGTGTAAGAACCATCAGCTGTGGATTCCCATTTATAAGCTTGAGTTTCGCCAGCTTTTCTGGAAACTACAGTGATTTTTTCAGCTACCATGAAAGCGGAGTAAAAACCTACACCGAATTGACCGATTAAATCTTTTTGAGTGTCATTATCGCCTTCTTTAGCTTGTTGAAGTTTTTCTAAGAATGCTTTTGTACCAGATTTTGCGATAGTACCTAAGTTTTCAATGAGTTCTTCTCTATTCATACCAAGACCATTATCAGAAATAGTCAATGTATGGCTAGCTTCATCAGGAATTAAGAAGATTTCATAATCGCTATTGCCTTCGAGTAAATCACGATTTGTAAGTGATTCAAAATGTAATTTATCAATTGCATCAGAAGCGTTGGAAATTAATTCGCGAAGGAATATTTCACGGTTTGTATAAATAGAATGTATCATTAAATCGAGTAATTTTTTAGTTTCAGCTTGAAATTGATGTGTTTCTTTAGCCAAGATTTGTCACTCCTAAATTTAGATTAAAAATGAATTATTAGCACTCTGATACAAAGAGTGCTAACCGTTAATTATTATTATATAATTATAGGTCAAAATGTCAATAGAGAATAAAAGAAAAAGCCAGTTATACTGGCTTTTTCTCTATTTTTAAGATTATTTATCATTGAAGGATAATAAACCATATTGGTAATTGTTAATATCATCTTCAGTTAATGCTGATTTTGATGATAAAACGATACAGTAATTGGATTTTGCACCTTTAAAATATGTTTCGATATTTTGTCCTTCTTGTTCAATTGTTTTATCTACTTGACCATCTTTATCTGTATCGATTTGGATAGTTTTTGCAGTAACAGCATAAATAGCATTATGTCCTTGAATTGGAACAAGAGAAATCGCTTCATATCCACGTTCAATAGCTAATCGAGTAAATAAATCTTGTCTAGCTTCATCAGTTAAATTATCAAGGTCAGGGAAAGTATCATTACTGAAAGCATTTGGAGAAACAACCCAATATTTTGTAGGGTTATGACCATCTGTTTCAAATATGAGAACATCTCCTTGTTCTTGAGGGGAAAGAATGCTCAAATTAATTACAGCGAGAGGTTTTTCAGGACATTTTATACTGTAACCGAAGCGTTCACTAGTATATAAATATCCGTCTGCTGCAAAACTTGTGCCTGGCATAGCTGCTACAGCTAGTAGTGTAAAAATACTCATAAAAGTCAGAAACATTCTTTTTAACATCATAAGTATATCTCCTTAAATTATAGAATAAGATGCTATAAATTTATAGCATCTTATTCATAGTATTTATTTAGCCAATTATATCATAGATAAGCATAAAAAGCGATTTTTATTTTATATCAAAAGATAATATTGGTCAAAAAAATTACATAAATTTATCGACTTCGGATTTTGGTTTAACTTTCTTATCTCCAGTGAGCCAAGAAGTTATTTTCATAACAACAAGATACATAACAGGGATTAAGAATACACCTAAGATAGTGGCAAAAATCATACCACCAACAACGGCAATACCCATGTTATTACGAGCAGCAGCACCAGCGCCAGTTGCTACAGCAAGTGGTAAACAGCCGATGATGAATGCAAGAGATGTCATTATGATTGGACGAAGACGAAGTTTTGCCGCTTCTAAAGCAGCCTTTAATGGTTTCATACCAGTATCAACACGAACTTTAGCGAATTCTACGATAAGAATAGCGTTCTTAGCTGCCAAACCGATGATAACGATGATACCGATTTGCATATAGATACTGATTTGCATATTTAAGACATATGCAGATAATAAAGCACCAAAGATACCAGTTGGAACAGTCAACAATACAGCATATGGTACGCTCCAGCTTTCGTATAAAGCAGCAAGGCATAAGAATACGAATACAAGAGCAAGAGCCATAACTTGAGTTGTAGAGCTTGTTGCAGCACGTTCTTCACGGCTTTGACCAGACCAGTCAATATTAAATCCAGTAGGTGCCACTTCTTTTACAACTTCTTCAATAGCAGCCATGGCTTGACCAGAGCTATATCCATCTTTTGGACTACCTTGAATTGTAACACTTCTGCTAGCATTGAAACGAGAGATGATAGCAGGACCTGAATTTAATTTTGGTTTAATTATAGTATTTAATGGAACCATTTGACCATTAGATCCGCGAATAAAGATGAAACGTGTTGTATCAGCTTCATTACGGAAATTGCTATCTGCTTGCATTACTACTTTATAAGTACGACCAAATTGGTTGAAATCGTTGATTTCAGTACCACCAAAGTTTACTTGGAGAGCAGTGAATACATCAGAAATATTTAAACCTAAGTTTTTAACTTTTTCACGGTCTACTTCAAATTCATATATTGGTGATTTTATACTGTAAGTAGTATATACACCTTGAAGTTCTGGACGCTGATTAGCGGCAGCAACGATTTTTTTAGTGATAGTATCTAATTCTTCATTAGTATGACCGCTCATATCTTGTAATTGAAGATTGAAACCGCTGACCATACCAAGACCTGGAAGAGATGGTGGGTTCATAGCGATGATAGAAGCTTCTGGGTAATTCATACCTTGCTTAAATGCCATACCAACTTCAGCATCGATACTTGTTTCTGGAGTAGTTCTTTCACTCCATGGTTTTAAACCAACGAAGAAAGTAGCTGCACTGGATTTTGCACCATCAGATAAAATATCATAACCAGAAATACCCATAACCTGGTCAACACCTGGATTTTGTCTGAGTTCTTGGGATAAGGCATCCATTATTTCTTCTGTACGATTTAAAGAAGTACCTTCTGGTAATGTTACAGAACCAAGATAGAAACCTTGGTCTTCCGGAGGAATGAATGTAGTTGGTAATATTCTAAATAAACCAGCCATAAGAGCTGTGATAATTACAAGGAATACTACGCAAAGTTTAGCTTTACCAATGAGGAAAGCAATACATTTTACATATCCTCTAGTCATCCAATTCATGAATTGGTTAAATCTAATAAAGAAACTGCCTATAGTAGAGTCTTTATTTTCATTAGGAGTATGTGGTTTTAACAAAGTAGCACAAAGTGCAGGTGTAAGTGTTAAAGCCACAAAGGCAGATAATGCCATAGAAATAGCAATAGTCAAAGCGAATTGACGATATAAAACCCCTGTCATACCGCCTAAACCTGCTACTGGTACGAATACAGAGGCAAGTGTGAAGGCAATAGCGACAACTGGACCTTGTACCTCGTCCATAGCACGACCTGTTGCTTCTTTAGGGTCAAGACCATCTTCTGCCATATGACGCTCAACGTTTTCGATAACAACGATAGCATCATCGACAACAAGCCCGATGGCAAGAACCATACCGAATAAGGTAAGTGTATTAATAGTAAAGTCTAATACAATGAAGGCTGCAAAAGTACCGATAAGGGAAACTGGTACAGCGAGCATTGGAATTAAAGTTGCACGCCAGCTCTGTAAGAAGATATATACAATGAGCATAACGAGTAAGAGGGCTTCAACAAATGTTTTAACAACTTCCTGAATAGATTCGCTGATATATGTTGTATTATCTACAACTGCTTCATATTCTAAATCAGGAGGGAAATCTGCTTTAGCTTCTTCAAGGATTTCTTTTACTTGGCTTACAGTTTCCATTGCGTTAGCATCACTTGTAAGCTGAACACCGAAACCTACAGAATTTTGATTATTATGTTTAGCAGAAATATTATTTGTACGAGCGCCAGTTTCTACTCTAGCAACATCTTTTACACGAACGAAGGAACCACTATTATTATCAGAACGAATAATAATGTTTCCAAATTCTTCAGGTGTTATTAAACGACCTTGAACTTTACCTGTATATTGGAATTCTTGGTCTTTTGGTGCAGGCATCTGACCGATTGTACCAGCAGGAGCCTGAATGTTTTGTTCTTTTACTGCACTGACAACATCAGCTACAGTAAGACCAAGTTCCGCTAATTTATCAGGATTGATCCAAAGACGCATTGCATAGTCAGCACCGAATACGTTTAAGTCCCCAACACCTGGAACACGTTTAATTTTATCTACGAGATAAATATCAGCATAGTTTTTTAAGAAAACACTATCATAAGTACCATTAGGTGATGTTAAAGTCAATACCATTGCCATATCACTAGAGGCTTTACGAGTAGTAAGACCATATGTTTGAACATCAGTTGGTAAGCTTGGTTCAGCAGTAGAAGCATTGTTTTGTACTTTTACTGAGTCCATATCACCATCAGTACCTAATTTGAAGACTACTTGTAAGCTATATCTACCATCATTTGAAGCAGTAGAACTCATATAATCCATGCCTTCAACGCCGTTTACTTGCTGTTCAACTACTTGAGCGACAGTTTCATTTACGGTATCAGCATTGGCACCTGTATAAGTTGTGCTTACAGTAATTGTAGGTGGAGAAATCTGTGGATATTGTGCTATTGGTAAGTTAAAAGCAGAAATTGTACCTAAGATTACAATGATTAAAGATATAACAATAGCAAATATCGGACGATTTATAAAGAATCTTGACAATTATAGCACCCCCTGATTAAAAAGTTAAACCTAATTCTTCAGGAGTTACCATAGTGACGTTAAGAGGAACGCCTTCTTGTAATTTAGTAAGACCTTCAACAACAACAACGTCATTAGCATCTAAACCATCTTTAACAATCCAATAACTACCAACTTTATCACCTAAAGTAACAGCTTTACTTACAGATTTATTGTCTGGACCTACTACAGTTACGAAAGTTTTTTCAAGAACTTGTTGTACTGCACGTTGTGGAATTAAAGTAGCATTTGGAATTACTTGTCCAGAAATTTTTACACGAGCGAACATACCAGGAAGTAAAAGACCATCTGGATTATCAAATAAAGCATTGATTGCAAGTGTACCAGTATTTGTAGTTAAAGAACGGTCTACTTGCACAAGGTGACCAGAAACAGGATATTCTGTACCATCACTTAAAGTGATAGTTACATTGTTAGTATCACTATTAAAGAAAGATGCAAGATTTAAATATTCATTTTCACTTACATTAAATTGAGCATATACCTGGTCTACAGAGCCCATTGTTACAAGAACTGTACTTCCAGCAGTAGCATAAGCACCTACATCAATATCATTGATATCGAGTTTACCAGAAGTTGGGGCATAAACAACTGTATCATCTAAATCTTCTTGAGCTTTTTTTACAAGAGCAGCATTGGAATCAATGATTGCTTGCTGAGCTTGCAATGATGCAGTTAAAGCTTCTACTTGAGATTGTTGAGTTGCAGCTTGTTGATCGGAAATTGCGTTTTGAGATAATAATGTTTGGTAACGGTTATTATCTACTTGAGCATTTTGTAATGTAGCTAAAGCATTTTGATAATTAGCTTGAGATTGAGCTAATGTTGCTTGAGCTGAGAGCAATGTACTTTCATATTGACGACTGTCAATTTTGTAAAGTGGTTGACCTGCTTGTACGAATTCGCCACCTGTAATATATTTTTCAACAATTGTGCCTGAAACACGAGAAGTGATTTTTACTTCGTCTGTTGATTTGATATTACCAGCATATTCATAATTAAGTGGTGTATCACGTTTGATTACCTGCATTGCTTTTACAGTTGCAGGACCACCTGCTGTTTTGTTGCCCTGTGATGTAGCTGTTAACTTAGAATATGCAAGATATCCAATAAGTGCTATAACTACTATGGCTACAACTAGGATAACAGCTTTTTTCTTTGATTGTGTGGCCAAAATTATTAAACCTCCTTTGATAAATTTCAAAAGCTGTGCTTTAGCACAGCTTTATAATCAGCTTTTTAGATTTTTTATAAATAGCTGATAGTACACAAGTATTTACTATTATCGTGTTCTATAGTATAGTATATCTATTGAAAAGTCAAGAATTTTGCACTCTTGAAGACAGTTTTTAATCTGGTTTTAATCTTTGAAAAAATAAAATTTTTTATTATTAAATTTTGACAAAGGGAGAGAAATTTTTGGAGAAGAATAGCAGAAAGATATCAGATATTTATTTTGATTTGTTTGATATTATGATGACTTATAATCACAAATTATGGCGAACTGCAGCTTTGCCATTACCACTCAATCACTTTGCAGTGATGTATTATCTTTTTGAAAAAGAGGATACATTTGCTACTGTAACAGAGCTGGCAAAACATTTATCTATATCAAAACAACAAATGAGTCCTATCATTGATAAATTAGTGAAAAAAGAATTTATTAAAAAGACTTGTTTAAGTAAGGATAGAAGATATAGTCAAATTTCTTTGAGTGAAAAAGGTAGAAATTTTTTAAAGGAACATCAAAAATCACAAAGACTTATTTTTATGGAAAGTACGACGACTTATTTTTATGGAAAGTACGACTGATTTATCAGATAGTGATACGGAAAAATTTGATCAAAGTGTAAGACTTGTAAAGAAAATGATGGCGAAAATTTTTGAAAAGAAAAAAGACTAAACTAGTTTACATGTTGACAATGAAGATTATTTGCTATATCATAAAAAATCGAACCATTTATTTAATAAAATAAGATTAATGGTTTTGTGATATGGGGGTAATTAGAATGAAAATGAGTAAATTAGCAATCATAGGTCTTGGTCATGTAGGTTCAGCTGTATTAACACAAGCAATGGCAATGAATTTAGCTGCTGAAATTGTATGTATAGATATTAATGAAAAAGTAGCTCATGGCGAAGCTTTAGACGCAACTCATGCGACACCTTGTACGTATGTACCAGGTATGAAAGTTTATTCAGGCGATTTTAGTCAGTGTAAAGATGCTGATATAATTATTTGTTCTGGTGGCCCTAGTATTTTACCTGGGGAAAAATTAGACAGATTAATACTTGCAGAACGAAATGTAAAAGTTATTGGTGAAATCATGACAGAGGTTACAAAATATACAAAAATACACCTTTTATCATGATTACTAATCCGCTTGATGTAACTACATATTTGGCAGCTACTAAATTTGGTTATGAAAAAGGAAAATTATTCGGTACAGGGACTACTTTAGAAACACTTCGCTTAAAACGCATCATAGCAAATCATTATAATGTTGATGCTAAAGATGTTCAGGGCTTTATGCTTGGTGAACATGGTAATTCTGCTTTTCCTGCATGGTCTACAATTAGCATTGGTGGTGTGCGTTTAGCTGATTTAGATAAATATTATGATCATAACAGTGATTTTGATAAAAAAGCTATAGCTCAGGAAGTAGTAAATACAGCATATGATGTATTATTGTCTAAAGGTTGGACAAATACTGGTATAGCAATGGGTGCTTGTAGACTAGCTCGTGCTGTTATGTTTAATGAACGTTGTGTAACACCAGTTTCTACTCCACTTGAAGGCGAATATGGCTTAACAGATGTAGCACTTAGCTTGCCAAGTATCATTGGTGCAAATGGTGTAGAAAAACGATTAGCTATAGATTTACCAGAAGATGAATTAAAAGCTCTTCATTTTAGTGCAGAAAGTATAAAAACTGTACTTAGAGCAAATAAATTGATTGACTAAGTATGAATATGAAATAAAGCTACTTTTGATTTAGAGATAAAATCGAAAGTAGCTTTATTATTTTGGTAAGAAAATAAAGTTGTTTGCAAGAAAAACCATAGATATAAAAGACAAGTATCTTTAGATGTGATAGAATAACATAGATATTGTAAAAAATAATGATAGATTTTAAATAACCTAAGGGGATTTTTAATGGAAAAAAGTAAATTAGTTATTTGTGATTTAGATGGTACCTTATTTGATACGCGTAGAGTGAATTATATGGCATATCGTGAAGCTATTGAAAGAGCTGGATTACCTGTGATTTTTGATTACGATATATATGTTGAAAAATGTTGGGGCCCTACTTATCGTGGATTTTTACCGATAATGGGTGTTCCTGAAAATCGTTTTGAAGAAATTCATGATGCTAAGAAATTATATTATGAAGAAAATCTAAAATATGCTACAGAAAATACTCATTTGTTTAATATTATTAAAGCTATGAAAAATGAATATCATACAGCTGTAGTAACAAGTGGTTCAAGTAATTCTAAAGATATTTTGCGTTATTTTGGCAGATTAGAATTATTTGATGTTATTTTTACTATTGATGATGTGAAAAATGGTAAGCCAGACCCAGAAGGATTTTTAAAAGCAATGGAATATTTTAAGGTTAAGCCAGAAGATACCATTATTTTTGAGGACTCTGACGTAGGCTTAGTCGCTGCAAGAAAAACAGGTGCTAGCATTTGCGTAGTTGATGATTTTAAATAATATGATTAAAATGGATTTTTGAGGTGAAATATGTTTACAATAACTACAAATTCACCTGAACAAACAAGTCTTTTAGGTGAAAAGATAGCAAACTTAATTCAAGATAATTTGATAATTTGTCTTGAAGGTGATTTAGGTGCAGG
>ENA-OPZD01000363-OPZD01000363.1-human-gut-metagenome-genome-assembly--contig:-NODE-363-length-11998-cov-2.869935_pt1 | contig 11998 bp, 16 predicted proteins | sample MGYA00242479_ERZ504495 | MGnify/ENA primary metagenome ERZ504495 (study PRJEB26092, sample SAMD00036286) | human gut metagenome | host: Homo sapiens | study: EMG produced TPA metagenomics assembly of... | reverse complement strand
TGCTAATGTATGTGTCTTCCTTTTCGTTTAGTTGTAAAAATACAAAATATAGTGGATTTGGAAATTATAACACAAGATATTGGATAATTCTAGTCCGGATTTGAAAAAAGTGATCAGTGAGAAAAATAATTGAGAACACAAAAAACCTCTGCAGATATCCTGCAGAGGTTAGCGTGCGATAGAAGATTCGAACCTCCCGACCTTCTGGTCCGTAGCCAGACGCTCTATCCAGCTGAGCTACGCGCACATATTCATTTTACTGTTTCCGAAGTTTTTGTACCTCAGCAACGAAATTAAGTATAGCGCAATGTATTCCATCTGTCAACAACTTTTTCAAACTTTTTTATTATTTTTTACCCGGAAGATTTCTTTCTTCTTTTGTTAAGGCAAAAACCCCAACTATGATATAATCAATACATGTTTGTAAATATATTAGGAAACGAGGATTTCTTTATGACAATGACAAAAAAAGTTGCTGTAATCAATGATCTGTCCGGTCTTGGACGATGCTCCCTGACTGCCGCCATCTCTGTATTATCTGCGATGGGCATCCAGACCTGTCCGCTCCCGACAGCCATCTTAAGTTCTCAAACAGAATATCCAAGCTACTACTGCTATGATTTTACCGATAAGATGGATTATTTCCGTCAGGATGGAAGAAACTCGGCACTTGCTTTTCTGGGATCTACACCGGTTACATTGCCAGTGTACCTCAGATTGAAGAGATTTTTCATTTTCTGGATACGTTCCAGACACCAGATACTTTTCTTCTGGTTGATCCTGTAATGGGTGATGACGGCATGACCTATGATATGTATACTTCCGAATTTCTGTCTGCCATGAAGGAACTGATCGCACGTGCAGATGTTATCACTCCAAATATTACAGAGTTCTGTCTGCTGACAGATATGGATTACAATACCCTGCAGAACTCCTCTTTGTCCCTGCATCAGCTCATTTCATGCCTCAAAAGATGCAAGCCATACATTATTAACAGCAGAACGTGCGAAAAAGATCCTTATCACAGGAATTCGCTTTACTACAGATGATGGAATCCCTAAGATTGGGAATCTCCTGTTAGACGGCTCTTCGCATTTTCTGTCGGCATTTCCCTGCTGCGATGGAAGCTATTCCGGTACCGGCGATCTCTTTGCCTCCTGTATCACAGGTGGACTTGCCCGCGGAACTTCCCTTACAGAAATGATGCAGACTGCCGGATCTTTTCTCGAAAAAGCATTAGCTGATTCCGTAAAAGAACAGGTCCCTGTAAACGAAGGAGTTAACTTCGAAAAATATTTATATCTCTTGCATTAAGAAAAATCACCATATATCCCGATAAAATTTCTCTACTGAAATTTTTCCTTTTGATATATGGTGATTTTCTTTCTATAATGATTCGTATCTTAAATTCATATTTCGTTACATAATTTCTGACAATCTAATCTGTGCTTCCACAGCTTCTGCCAGTAATTTATGATTTTCCGGATAATATCTTGTCGAAAATACATACTCTCCATTATTCACAAATACTTCTACCGATGATCTATCAGCCAGAATCTTCAGATCCTTCACTTCATCCACTTCCACATAACGCATGCTTCGTCCTGCAGATACAGAAGTCTTGTCCTGACTTATAAGAAAAAAATGCCATTTGTAAAGATGGCATTTTTACTGATTATTTCACATTCATTTTTGTGCGCGTTGCACGAAAAATTGATAATTTCTTACGTTTTTTACCCTTTTTGTTTCTGGTATGCGCTATATTTCTTCGTTATTTTCTCCACATTCTTCCGGATCTTCGATTTCAGACAGGCGGTAACCTAACTTAATCTCAACTGGTATGTTTCCGCCCCGTTCTATCACATCCAACAAGAGTTCCGCTCCCCGGATTCCGCTGGTTTTATCCCCAAAATGTACCGTTGGTATCCCTCCGGTTACTGCCTTCAAAAGCTGGTTATCGCCAAATCCGGTAACCTGGATTGCCGTATTTTCCAATATATAACGGAATCTGGAGCCTGTATCTTCCACATTCTTCGGTATCTGACTTCCTACATATGTATGAATCGCTTCAATTGCTCCGGCCGCAATCGTATCTGTGGCACATGATATGATATCGATGTCATGTTTTCATTCAATAATTCCAGAACCTTTTCATATCCGGATTCTGTCGTGAACTCTGCCACCTTATAGTATTCGTCTTTTAACTCTCTTCCCGTCTTTTTCAGGCCTTCCCTGAATCCATCTTCTCTGGCTGCTCCGGCTGCCTTGTCTTCTCTTGAAACTCCGATATACGCAATCTCTTTCCTGCTCTTCATCGCAACCGCATGTCCCATGGCCTCCCCAGCACCGTAATCATCATGATAGATGCAATTTGCAAACTTCGTACGCTGTCCGATCACGACAACGGGAACCTTGGATTCTTTCAGAAACCGTCTGTGTTCCGCTGTGATCATCGTACCAACCAGAATAATCCCGTCCACCGGATAATTCTCAAACAGACGCATATATTCGATCTCCTTCGCCGGTGTATTATCCGTTCCTGCAAGCAGCATCTGGTAATTTCTCTCTGAAAGAACTTTTTTCTATCCCTGCCGTAACCCTGCTGATAGATTCAGAATTAATCTTCGGCACAACTACTCCAATCAGGCAGGCTTTCTTCGTCCGAAGCATCCTTGCCTGCGCCGACGGCTGATAGCCGGTCGCATCGATTACTTTCTTAATCTGTTCTTTCTTCTCATCACTTACATATCCGCCATTCAGATATCTTGACACTGCGGCACTGGATACCCCCGCCAGCTTTGCAATTTCTTTAATCGTCATATACTACTTACTCCCTCTGTTATAATGTACTTCCGTTTTCTTTAATTATTTTCTGATACCAGTAAGCAGAATCTTTCAGAATCCTCTTCTGTGTCGGATAGTCTACATATACCAGTCCGAATCTCTCAGAATAACCTCTTGCCCATTCAAAGTTATCCATCAATGACCACTGGAAGTACAATCGCTGTTTTTGGAAATCCTTCATAGTGGCTTACTGTTTCCGACCTTCCGTCTTCTCCCATCCGCACACAATATCCATTATATATATTCTGTCCATATATATCGATCGGTTTTCCGTCTTCTTTCACGGCACCTTCTATCTGATATGCACTTGCTGCTACTCCCCATACAAAATCTTTTCTAAAATCCATGCTTATTCTCCCTGTTTTCATTATACTGTAATTGTATTATACCGCAAAAATTCATACTGTGCATTATAAGTGAGGCCGGAGATTTCAAAAACCTCCGGCCTCACTTATGTTACATTGATATATTAACTTTCAAACTGGCTGTGATACAGTTTATGGTAAAATCCACCTTTTTTCAGCAGTTCTTCATGATTGCCCTGCTCGATGATCTTACCGTCTTTCATAACTAAGATCAACGAAGCATTCCGTATCGTGGAAAGTCTGTGTGCTACGATAAAGCTTGTTCTGCCCTTCATCAGTTTATCGAATGCTTCCTGTACCTGCAGTTCGGTACGGGTATCAATACTCGATGTCGCTTCATCTAAGATCAGCATCGGCGGCAGGCAGAGCATGACTCTTGTGATACACAGAAGCTGCTTCTGTCCCTGACTGATACTGTCTTCATGGAGCGCGGTATCCAGACCTTTCGGAAGTCTGCGGATAAATTCCCAGCTTCTTGCTTCTTTTGCCGCACGGATGATCTCTTCATCGGTTGCATCCGGCTTTCCAAAACAAATGTTGTCTCTCACGGTTCCGCTCTTGATCCAGGTATCCTGCAGTACCATACCAAAGCTGCTTCTTAGCGTATGTCTTGGAACTTCCCGGATATCCTTACCGTCAACCAAAATCCTGCCTGCATCCACATCATAAAACCGCATCAGCAGATTGATGAATGTCGTCTTTCCACATCCTGTCGGACCGACGATCGCAATCCGCATTCCAGGCTTAATATCCAGATCAAAGTTCTCGATCAGCTTTTTCTCTTTATCGTAACTGAATGCCACATCTTCAATCTGAACTGTTCCGTCAACTGACTTGAAAGTGCCATCCACGTCCGGTGTCTCTTCTTTCTGCTCCAGCAGATCAAAGATACGGTCCGCACATGCCAGCGCATTCTGCATCTCCGTAATTACCGAACTGATATCATTGAACGGCTTCATATACTGGTTCGCATAGGATAACAGTACAGAAAGTCCTCCAACCGTCAGCGTTCCACCCGGTATCAGAAAAGCTCCAAGAAGTGCTACCCCTGCGTAAATGATATTGTTGACAAATCTGGTAGACGGGTTCGTCAGGCTGCTGTAAAATACTGCTTTCTGGCTATATGTCTGCAGTTCTTTATTAATCTCGTCAAATCGTTTTGAGGACTCTTTCTCGTATCCAAATGCTTTGACTACCTTCTGTCCGCCGATCATTTCTTCGATCAGTGCAGTCTGACGTCCTCGGGTCTCGCTCTGTTTCCGGAACATCGTATAAGATCTGGAAGAAATAAATTTCGCTACTACGAAACTAAATGGTGTCAGAACGATCACTAAAAGCGTTACCCACACATTCTTGGAGAACATGAAGATCAGCGTCACAACGATCGTCACAATTCCGGAAAACAGCTGTGTAAATCCAAGCAGCAGACCATCGGATAAGATGTCTGTGTCTGCAATAACACGGCTTACGATATCTCCGGTACTATGCTGATCCAGATAAGACAGTGGCAGTACCTGGATATGCCGGATTGCCTGTGACCGGATATCCTGTACAATACGATAGGTCATACGATTGTTCAAAAGATTCATGAACCAGGTAGCAAGTGCCGATATCACAATGAATACCAGAATCTGTTTCAGATAATACCACATCGCATCAAAGTTAACCTCATGCGCAGCCACAACCTCATCGATCGCATCTCCAAACAGCACCGGCACATACAACTGAAGGATCACAGAAATAGCAGCAAAGATCACGCTGAAGCCAAGAAAAATCTTGTATTTTCCAATGAGTTTTAATAACTTTTTCATTACTCTGCCACTCCTTTCTGATCTTCTTCCAGACGTTCTTCCGGGAACTGTGAGTAGTAGATTTCCTGATATGTCTTACAGTTCATCATCAGTTCCTCATGTGTTCCTTGTCCTGCCAGTGCGCCGTCTTCCATAACCAGGATCTTGTCTGCCTGTCGGATGCCGGAAATTCTCTGGGATACCAGGAATGTCGTCATGTTTCCTTTCAGGCCGCCGATTGCTTTGCGAAGTGCCGCATCGGTTGCAAAATCCAGCGCACTTAAACTGTCATCCAGTATCAGTATCTTCGGATGTCTCACCAGTGCACGTGCAATCGTCAGACGCTGTTTCTGTCCGCCGGACAGGTTACGTCCGTTCTGCTCCACCTCAAAATCAAGCTTTCCAGGTTTGGATTCTACTACATCTTTCGCCTGTGCGATCGTAATCGCATTCCACAATTCTTCATCGGATGCCTGCTCATTGCCCCACTTCAGATTCTCACGGATACTTCCCTTAAAAAGAATCGAACGCTGCTGTACCACACCGATTTCTTTGCAGAGTTCTCCCTGCGGATACTTTGTCACTGGCATGCGTCAACTTTTACATTTCCTTCCTGCGGATCATAGAATCTCGGAATCAGGCTTATCAGTGTACTCTTACCGCTTCCGGTTCCTCCGATGATTCCGATCGTCTGCCCTTTCTTTGCCTGGAAACTGATGTCTGACAGACTGGATGCACCGGCTCCTTCGTAAGTAAATGTAACGTGATCAAATTCCACTGCCATATCGGAATCTGTGTTTTCTACATTTATAGTACCATTTTCATTCTTATATCCCATGCTGGACTTCACATCCAGAATACCAGCCACACGGTCTGCACAAGCCATCGATTTATTCAACGTAATGATCAGAGAGGCTAATTTGATCAGCTCTACGATGATCTGTGCCATATAGTTATACAATGCCACAACCTGTCCCTGCTGCAGATTGCCGATATTAACCTGTACACCGGCTCTTGCGATCAGAAGCACGGTTGCACCGTTGATCAGTACATACGTAACGGGGTTCAGAAGTGCCGAGATTCTGCCTACGAATTCATTCAGTCTGGTGAGTTCTCTGTTACTTTCTTCGAATTCATCCACTGACTGCTCTTCCCTGCAGAATGCACGAATCACACGGACACCGGTTAAGTTCTCCCTTGTAAGTCCGGTCACACGGTCAAGACCTGCCTGCACTTTCTTAAACAGCGGGATACTGACCAGCATAATGGAAAATACAACCACGAACAGAATCGGTACTGTCACGACAAAGATCAGTGCGCAGCGCACATTGATGGTAAATGCCATCACCATCGCTCCGATTACGACAAACGGACTTCTGAGTAGGAGTCTTAGTCCCATATTAATTCCGTTCTGTACCTGATTCACATCATCCGTAAGTCTGGTGATCAAGGTATCCGTTCCCAGCGTATCCAACTCTGTAAATGATAATCCCTGGATATGGTCAAACATCGCCTGTCTTACACTGGTCGCAAATCCAACACTCGCCTTCGCAGCAAAAAACTGTGCGGTAAAGCTGCATGTCAGCCCGACTGCTGCCATGAGCAGTAATACAAAGAACATTTCCACAATATATCCACGGTCATTCTTCGCAACGCCCACATCAATGATCTGAGCTACCACAACCGGAACCATAAGATCGAATACCACTTCTAATAATTTAAAAAGCGGCGCCAGAATGCTTTCCTTACGGTATGGCCTCAGAAATTTCTCAAGACGCTTCATTTCTTTCACTCCATTCCTTTATTTTCTTGTCTCTTCTTATTATTAATGTCCTTGACTGTTTTATTATAGTCCGTTATCATTGATATGAATAATATTGTTTTTATAGCTCTGTAATACAAAATAAATATAAGGCAGGTAATCCACATGGAATTAAGGCAATTAGAATATTTCCGCGAGATCGCATCCACCGGCAGCATCAACGAGGCCGCCAGACACTTAAATATGTCCCAGCCTCCACTCAGCTACCAGATCCGTCAGCTCGAAACCGAACTAAATGTAAAACTTTTTGACCGCACAAGCAAAGGGGTCACTCTGACAGAGGCCGGCAAGGTTCTCTATGACCGTTCCGGCAACCTCCTGGAATACGCAAGATCCACGGAACTGGAAGTGTCTAAGACCGGTAAAAAACGGATCTTGCGTATCGGTCTGACACCGACCACTGTCGATACCATCATGCCTTATATTGCCCGGTTTTCCAAAAAAAATCCCGACGTGAACTTTGAAGTCCACGACGGGATCACTTACTCGCTCTATGAGTATCTTATGGATGGAATCATTGATATCTCTGTTGCCAGGACACCACTGCGTCTGGATGAGGTGTCTTATATGGAATTGTGTTCCGAGCCGATGATCGCGGTATCCGCGCCGGAAAATGCTGCCTCTTCCTTAAAACTTGCTGATCTTCTACACCGGCCACTGATTTTATACCGCAGATACGAAGAACTCATCATGAATACCTTTCATGCCCAGAATATGAATCCGGACATCTTCTGTGTCTGCGATGACCCGAGAGGTGCTATGCTCTGGGCGAAGGAAAATCTTGCGACTGCCATCTTTCCTCAGTCCATGGCCAGCCTTTGTGACGGACTTTGTATACAAGAATTGGATGAACCGGCTCTTGTAACTAAGATACTTCTGATCTGGGCTAAGGGTAAGAAACCAGTGCCGCTGGTGCAGGAGTTTCTGGATGTGTGTGGAGAGCGTTAGCACATTAGAGCTTACGGCTCACCCACCATATTCCAACCACAATATATGCCGCCATCACTCCTAATATGGCAGATGCTGCAACCGGTTGATTCCTGTTTTCCAAAGCAATGTCAACAACAGAAATAGAATTTCACCGCACCAATAAATCATACGCTAATAACAATATGCCATTTCTTTTCACTGATTTGATACTTTTCTGCATATCCATGTCTCCTCTCCAAATACAAGTCTTAGATAAACCCATCCACTTCTTCCTGCAGACTTACTCCATAAGAGAATACATAAGCTAAACATAAAACAATAATTCCAAAAATGAATCCTCTCACTTCAAAATTTGAACATCTTTCAGTCCGTTTCATTTTAATCAATTACTCCGCAAATATAAACGACCACATTCTGAATCGTCGGCATTACTATACTGTAAATTCCTATTTTCTTTACTCTTTCTACATTTTCTGCTGTAAACGGTGTGCCCATTTCCGGTTGTTCCTTTGTACCTTCCAGTGACTTCAGTATTTTATAAACGTTGCGAAAAATCAGGGCCAGTAATATAGATGTTGCTCCCAACAGCAGAAGCCACACGGATACCAGATGCATCCGCATATTTCCCTTTGCATCAATCAATGTAAAGAGCATCCCGTAGGCATTCATCATGGTATCCTGTTTGACACCGAAGATGGCTCCGTTAATGTGCACACTGTGCATAGGTATCGCCAGCCCCGCCCAGAGTAATACCGCACCATCGAACCAATGTAAGATTTCCAGGAACCTCGTCAGACTGGTCAGTGGTTTCCGGAATTTTCAAAACTTTTCATCTTCATATTATTCGCCCTCCTCATCCAGATTTCCATCAAATTTCAAAATATCACCTACATCACATTGAAGGAAATAACAAATCCGATTCATCGTATGCAGACGGACGCCTTTGGCTTTCCCGCTTCGGAGTACCGATAGATTGGCTTCGGTAATACCGACTTGTCTGCATAACTCTTTTGAAGTCATTCCCCCCTTTTTCAGGACTTCATCCAGGCATATACGAATTCCCATAGTTTCCCTTTCCGTGTTTAAAAAATATTGTTTTTCGATAATTTATAATTTTATTATAACAAGGAATTATCGTTTGTCAATAATTTTGATTGTTAAAAATCCCGACATGAACTAAAAAGTCCATATCGGGATCACATACCTTATTATTAACTTTGATTCTTAAATCATCCACACAGATTCATACACCATACGCAACTTATCCAGTTTCTCTTTTTCTACCTCCATTACATTCCACTTAAATCCAATTTATACACCAACTTATCAATCTCTGTATTTTCAAAAAACATAATCATATAAATCGGTATATAGATTTTCTTTTCATCAACCTCAACATTTCCCTCAGACAGAATGTACGCTCTCTGGATTTCATATTCTTCATTTCCAAGTACATTATTTAATGCAGAATGTCTTTTATAATCTTTTCCCGATTTTATTTCAAGCGGTGTAACCTCTCCATCCAGCTCTATCACAAAATCAAGCTCTCCTTGTTTTTTACTGTTAAAATAAAATTCTTTGTGTCCTTTTGCCAGTGGTTCCTGGGCTATTACATTTTCAAAAAGTGCTCCATTATTAATTGATTTTTCTTTATTTAAAATTGCTATCTTAACCTGATTAGAATAGCAGCTTGTAAGTAATCCTACATCAGATAAAAATAATTTAAATAAATTACGGTTTTCACTGATAACTAATGAAAGTTTCGGTTCGCTGATATTATATACAGGTATTGCTACTCCTGCATCCTTTAACCATAAAAATCATTTTCCATTCTATCGTAGCTCATTCCCTTTCCAATTCGGTTAAATTGAAATCTCTTTTTCTTTTGATCCAGCGGTCCCGGCATCGCATCGTAAATTTCCTGCAGTTTTAACTTGTATCCGATTTCATATTTTGAAAATCTTTCTTGTATAATCTTATTATTTTTCATGAATTCTGGCTACTTTTGCAAATCATTTGTCTTATTTTCTATTTTCCAACCATTTCTTTTATAATTATGTGATTTTTCCAACCTGTTTTTCTTTATTTTTGCGATTTTTCCAACCGCTTTTTAGCCTTTTTTGTGATTTATCCAACTTTTCTTATATTTTTAACTCCGAAGAATCTTCTGCCGGCATCTACTTATAAATACATGACACAAAAAAGATTACCCGGATACTTCCCTTCCTCCAGATAATCTTTCTCTATGATTCACTATTCTATTTTATATTCTTCCTTACTCCACCTTTGCTTTCTTCGGCAAAAACAGGCTCAGAAGCAATGATACCACAAACACACCAGCCACTGCATTTCCATTAAACACATCTCCTACCGCACTTGGAAATGCTGCAAAGAAGTTCCCTGATGTCTGTGTCAGTCCGACTCCGATACTGAATGACAATGATACGATGATCATCGTTCTGTCATCGAATTTGCATTCTTTCAACATCTTGATTCCTTCATACATAATTGATCCAAACATCATAACCGTGCATCCGCCAAGCACCGCCTGTGGAAGCGAATTGAAGAACGCTCCAAGCGGTGGAAATAAGGATGCAAGGATCAGAATCAATGCCCCCATCAGGATTGTAAAACGGTTAATCACCTGTGTCATCGTCACAAGCCCAATGTTCTGACTGAACGATGTCAGCGGCAGACATCCGAAACATCCGGAAATCGCACTGGAGAATCCATCCACGGCCAGTGAACCGCGAAGTTCTTTCATCTTAAGATCACGTCCAAGTGCTCCCGTACAGACTGCCGTCGTTGCACCTGTCGTCTCTGCTGCCGATACCAGGAATACGATTGCGATCGTGAAAAATGCTCCCAAATTGAATACCGGCTTATGACTGGTCAGGAACACAAGCTTCGGAATACTGAATACGCCGACCTCCTGAATCGTCTTATGAATACCGGAAAAGTCAACCATCGGCGCGATTCCTGCTACAGTAAATATGATTGCAAGTGTATACCCAAATACAAGGCCGACCAGCACATTTAAGTTCTTATATACGCCTTTCAGCACTTCTCTGGATACCAGACATACAATCAACGTAAATGCACCAACTACCAGATGATACCAGGAACCGAAATCCTTCACTCCGTTTCCTCCACCCCAGGAGTCCATCCCCACCGGAAGAAGTGACAGCCCAATCGCAATCACTACACAGGCTGATACAACCGGTGTCAGATATTTTCTCCAGTATTTGGCACTCAGTCCAACAAAACCTTCAAAAATACCGCCTAAAATAACCGCACCTACCATCCCTTCATATCCCAGATCCGGATTCGTTGCAATGACCAGCAGACTTCCAAGAAACGTAAAACTGACTCCCATAATAATCGGAAGTCCGGATCCGATCACTCCTATCGGATATAACTGTAAACAGGTTCCGATTCCGGCTACAAACATCGCACACTGCAATAACTGTGTAATCTCCGCCGAACTTAAATGTGCCCCATTACTTCTAAGTACTGCCGCACTACACACGATCAGTACCGGAGCCAGATTCGATACGAACATCGCCAGTACATGCTGTAAGCCAAACGGAATGGCTTTTCTAAGTGGAACTCTTCCGTTCAGCTTATAGATATTCTCTTCACTGACCGTCGTTATCTGTGCTTCTTTGTTGCTTTCCATGATATTTCCTCATTCTCTCTGTAAAATTTTATTTATTATAAATTTAACTTATATTTTACCAGAAAGCAACCGTGGAAGTAATAAATCCATTTATTACTTTTAAAGAAGACTATTGCATCTGCAACAGCCTTCCTGATTTTGCTCAATTTCTTTTTTGTTTCTTCTATAATTCGTTGAATTGTAGTTACCGCTTCCTCCAATTCATCCGCAATTTGTTCTATAGACTTTCCTTTTTTCAACTTCTTTCTAATCTGATTTTTCAGAAAACTCCGTTCTCCAAGTTCAATTCCAGCTTCTACCCCAGCCTCATACTCCGCTTTCCGTAATTTTTTCTCGTGAACTCCCCATTGTCTAAAGCCAATGGGCTTCCTGCTTCGCAGACCTCGTAACCTACTATCTCCACAGGCGTTAATTCGGGCAGTCCCTGCCCTATATTGTTATTTTTATGCTATTTGTCTTAATCCTTCTTCCAGTATATTTTTTGCTGCGTTGATATCCCTGTCATGATTTGTTCCACAGACAGGACATGTCCATTCCCTTACTGATAGATTTTTTGTCTCTGTATTTT
>ENA-OPZD01000362-OPZD01000362.1-human-gut-metagenome-genome-assembly--contig:-NODE-362-length-12013-cov-2.352936_pt1 | contig 12013 bp, 15 predicted proteins | sample MGYA00242479_ERZ504495 | MGnify/ENA primary metagenome ERZ504495 (study PRJEB26092, sample SAMD00036286) | human gut metagenome | host: Homo sapiens | study: EMG produced TPA metagenomics assembly of... | reverse complement strand
ATCAATGACCCTGACTTCAATATCTTTTAACAGATATGTTTCCAGATCTTCGATATAAGAAAGAGATAATCTGGATGCAGGAATGAATCCGCGGATTCCCTCGATCATGGCAATGGCTCCGCCGTTCACGATTCCTTCTACTTTTACAGGCAGGATCGTGCCTTTTTCCATATAAGATTTTACTACGTTCCATGGATTTGCATCATCGAAATGTTCCTCAAGGTCAGCCATTGTAACAGCTGCTTCTGTCTGTGTTTGTTCGTGTAATAATTCTTCGCTCATAGTGTAATAATTCCCTTCTTAGTAATAGTAAGAACATGCAAATAACATGTTCTCCAATATTAATTTCAGTATAGCATAGAACCATAATATTGTTCAAAGAAAAATACGAAATACATGGAAATAAAGGTTGACGAAACTTCAAAAGATGGCAAGCTTAATACTTGAAGGATATAAGCAAAAGGATGTGAAAGGTAAAAGATGGCTAAAAAAGAAGAAAAATATACGTTGTAGGACATAAGAATCCAGATACGGATTCCATCTGTTCGGCAATTGCCTATGCGAATTTAAAAAGAGAAATAACCGGTAATGATTATGTAGCCAAAAGAGCCGGTCAGATAAATGAAGAGACACATTATGTATTACAGAAGTTTGGGGTAAAAGTACCGACACTTCTTGAAAATGTAAAACTGCAGGTAAAGGATATGGATATCCATCAGATTGATGGTATCGGTCCGAATGTGTCTATGAAAGATACATGGATAAAGATGAAGGAGAATAATATCAAGACCATTCCTATATTAAGAGACGAAGAACTTCTTGGTGTGATTTCCACAGGAGATATTGCAACATCTTATATGGAAGTATATGATAACATGATCCTTTCCAAAGCAAAAACACAGTACCGTAACATTATGAATACACTGGATGGAGAGATGGTAACCGGTAATGAACACGGATATTTTACCAAAGGGAAAGCGGCAATCGGTGCGTCCAGTCCGGAACTGATGCAGGAATTTATTGAAAAGGATGATCTGGTGATTCTTGGAAACCGTGTAGAGTCACAGATGTGTGCCCTGGATATTGATGTAAGCTGCATGGTTGTCTGCCAGAATGCGGAGGTTTCAAAAGAAGTGATCAAGCGTGCAGATGAACAGAGTACGGTGATCATCAGTACGCCACACGATACATTTACCGCGGCAAGACTGATCAACCAGAGTGTCCCGGTTAAGCGCTTTATGACGAAGGCACCTCTGATTTCTTTCCATATGAGTGATTATGTGGAAGATATCAAGGAAGTGATGGCAAAGAAGAAGTACCGTGATTTCCCGATCATTGACAGACATGGAAAGTTCAGGGGGTTCATATCCAGACGTCGTTTTTTAAATGTAAGTAAGAAGAAAGTAATTCTGGTAGATCATAACGAGAAGAATCAGGCTGTAGACGGTATCGAAGAAGCAGAGATTGTGGAGATCATCGATCATCACAGACTGGGAAATATAGAGACAATGGGACCAGTGTTCTTCCGTAACCAGCCAGTAGGATGTACCGCAACGATTGTATATCAGATGTACAAAGAAAATGATGTGGAGATCAAGCCGACAATTGCAGGACTTCTGTGTTCGGCAATTATTTCAGATACACTTTTATTCCGTTCACCGACCTGCACACCGCTGGATGAAAAGATTGCCAAAAACTGGCGAAGATTGCGGGTATCAATCTGGAAGAACAGGCACAGGCGATGTTCAAGGCAGGAAGCAGCCTTGCCGGAAAGACAGCAGAAGATATTTGCTTCCAGGATTTTAAGCAGTTTACAGTCAATGATATGGTATTTGGCGTAGGACAGTTGAATTCCATGAGTAAAGAGGAACTGCAGAAAGTAAAAGAGATGCTGACACCATATCTTCCGAAAGTACTGGAGAAGAATGGAGTGCAGATGGTGTTCTTTATGCTGACAGACATTCTGGATGAGTCGACAGAACTGTTATGCTGTGGGGCAAGGGCAAAAGAGTATATCATTGATGCATTTGACCTGAAAGAAAACACGGAGAAGATGATCTTAAAGGGTGTGGTATCCAGAAAGAAACAGCTGATACCGACTTTGGTAAGTGAATTACAGCAGTAAAGGAAGCGGGGGAGAAGACATGGCAAAGCAGATCTGGAAACCGGGAAATATGCTGTATCCGCTTCCGGCTGTGATGGTAAGTACTGCAGATAAATCCGGCAGATCGAATATCATAACAGTTGCGTGGACAGGAACAGTATGTACGAATCCGGCGATGCTGTATATATCTGTAAGACCGGAACGATATTCGTACAATCTTTTGAAAGACAGCGGAGAGTTTGTAGTAAATCTGACGACCGAGAAGCTGAAAAAGGCAACAGACTGGTGCGGTGTACGTTCCGGTCGTGATGTCGACAAATGGAAAGAGATGCATCTGACGGCCGGCAAAGCGTCAAAGCTTGATCATGCACCGATCATAGAAGAATGTCCGGTGAACATTGAGTGTAAAGTAACAGAGATAAAAGAACTTGGTTCGCATCATATGTTTCTGGCAAAAGTAGAGGCTGTTCAGGTAGGAGAAGAATATCTGGATAAAAAGGGAAGACTACAGCTGGGAAAGGCCGGACTTCTGGCATATTCTCACGGAGAATACCTGACATTGGGAAAGACTCTCGGAACATTTGGATGGAGTGTCAGAAAGCTTTCTGCGCCGGGAAGAAAAGCGGCATCAACGAAAACGAAAGAAATAAAAACAAAATAAATGTAGGGCGTCAGAATGCTGACGTCTTTTTTTAATTCCATGCGTTCGAAATAAGGGTATGAGCATGGAATTTTCTGTCTTTGCATATAGTAAAATGAAATGGTGGTATGTGGGGACAGCATGGAATTAAATCGGGATTATGAATCTGCTGCAATATATAAATGGCGTAAGAAGAGAAAAAAAGCATTTGTTTTGTTCATTTGCATAGTTGGAATCTGTTTTCTTGTGACAAGGATGGTGCGGGTGGAAGATAAGACAACGGTGAAAGTTCATAACATGCATACGGAACAGAATGAAAAAGCCATTCGGTATGTTGCATCAAATATGATAAAAGAGGATCCAAAGATTGCAATTTACCTTTGATGGACGGACCAAGTCCGGCATGGACTCCGCAGCTTCTGGATGGATTGAAAGAGCGGAATGTAAAAGCACATTTTTCTGAGTCGGAAGAAAACAGCAAAAAATAATCCGGAACTGGTAAAGAGGGAAGCGGAAGAAGGACATCTGATAGGCAATCATACCTATCATCATGTGGAAATCACACGGGTGCCGGATGAGACGGCACAGGAAGAAATATTGATGACAAATGAAGTGATCACCAGAATTACCGGAGAGGAAGTCTCTTATATGAGACCGCCGTTTGGAGTCTGGCAGAAGAATCTGGAGAGAAAGCTGGATGTCATGCCTGTGTTGTGGACCATAGATCCGCTGGACTGGACAACGGACAATGAAGACGAAATTATCAATAAAGTAGTGACGCAGGCGGGGGAAAATGATATTATTTTATTACATGACTGTTATGAATCTAGTGTGAATGCAGCACTACGTATAGTGGATATTTTGCAGAAAGAAGGGTTTGAATTTGTAACAGTCGATGAATTGATAATGAATTAGAGTTGTACTCTTGTGGTTCAACTAAATGGAGATGAAAGAATGGATTTATTTGATTATATGCGGGAGCAGAACATGGAAAAGGAAGCTCCGCTTGCATCCAGACTGCGGCCGACAACATTGGAGAAGTAGTGGGACAACAGCATATTATAGGAAAGACAAATTGCTTTACAGGGCGATCAAGGCGGACAAATTAAGCTCAGTCATTTTTTATGGTCCTCCGGGAACTGGGAAGACCACGCTTGCCAAAGTAATTGCCAACACGACCAGTGCGGAATTTACCCAGATCAATGCAACGACTGCGGGTAAAAAAGATATGGAAGAAGTGATTGCCAAAGCAAAAAGAGATGCAGGGAATGTACCGTAAGAAGACCATCCTGTTCGTAGATGAGATCCACAGATTTAATAAAGGACAGCAGGATTATCTGCTTCCGTTTGTGGAGGATGGTACGATCATCCTGATCGGTGCAACGACGGAAAATCCGTATTTTGAAGTAAATGGGGCGCTGCTTTCCAGATCGAGCATTTTTGAGTTGCAGCCGCTTGCAAAAGAAGATATTAAGACGCTGATCACGAGAGCGGTCTATGACACGGTAAAAGGTATGGGAAGTTATCAGGCAGTGATAGAGGAAGATGCATTGGAATTTCTTGCAGATATTTCCGGCGGGGATGCCAGAAGTGCATTGAATGCGGTTGAGCTTGGTATCCTGACAACAGAACGGGGGGCAGACGGAAAGATTCATATAACACTGGATGTTGCGTCCGAATGTATTCAGAAACGGGTAGTCAAATACGATAAGACCGGGGATAATCATTACGATACGATCTCTGCATTTATCAAAAGTATGCGGGGTTCTGATCCGGATGCGGCAGTGTATTATCTTGCAAAAATGCTGTATGCAGGAGAAGATATCAAGTTCATAGCCAGGCGTATTATGATCTGTGCATCGGAAGACGTCGGAAATGCAGATCCGATGGCACTTACGGTAGCAGTATCTGCGTCCCAGGCAGTCGAAAGAATCGGTATGCCGGAAGCACAGATCATCCTTTCACAGGCAGTCACTTATGTGGCAACTGCCCCAAAGAGTAATGCCTCATATATCGCAATCGCTGATGCAATGGCAAGTGTGAAGAGGACAAAGACGACTGTTCCGTCACATCTGCAGGATGCTCACTATAAGGAGCACAGAAACTGGGACACGGAACCGGATATAAATATGCTCATGATTATCCGCACCATTACGTAGAACAACAATATCTTCCGGACGAGATCGCCGGAGAAAAATTCTATGTGCCGAGTGAGAATGGGCATGAGAGGGAGATTAAAGAGTGGATGCAGTATATTCGGAAGAATCAGTAATTCCGGGATGTTATTTATTGACCGGAGTATCCTCTTTCTAAAAAATATCTAACAGTGTTGACAAAATATGCGGGAGTGCTATCTTAATAGTCGAAAGGTGTTAGCACTCAGATATAAAGAGTGCTAATAACCCAAAACCGAAAGGAGGAGGTACCGGTGATAAATTATGAAGAACTGAGTGAAAGAAAATTGAAAATACTTCATGCAGTCATTCAGAATTATCTGGAGACAGGAGAACCGGTTGGTTCCAGAACAATTTCCAAATATACGGATCTGAATTTAAGTTCAGCAACGATTCGTAATGAGATGGCTGATCTGGAAGAGATGGGATATATCATCCAGCCTCATACGTCGGCAGGACGTATTCCTTCGGACAAAGGATACAGGCTCTATGTAGACATGCTGATGGAGGAGAAAGAGCAGGAATTAAATGAGATGCAGGAGCAGATGCTTGATAAGGCTGACAAGATGGATCAGCTTCTGAAGCAGGCGGCAAGGGTTCTTGCAACGAATACAAATTATGCAACGATGGTTTCCACTCCGATGAACAATTCGAATAAGATTAAGTTCATTCAGTTGTCTATGGTAGATGAGGAACAGGTGATCGCAGTCATTGTACTGGGCGGCAATGTGATCAAGAACAAGATCATCAACATTGACGAACCGATCAGTAATGAGAATCTGCTGAAGTTAAACATGCTGCTGAATACAACGCTCAACGGCATGGCGATTGAAGAGATCAACCTGGGTCTGATCGCCAGATTGAAAGAGCAGGCAGGAATCCACAGTCAGGTAGTCGGATATGTTCTGGATGCAGTTGCGGATGCCATTCATCTGGATGATGACATGCAGATTTATACAAGCGGTGCAACGAACATTTTTAAATATCCGGAGCTGAGTGATAATCAGAGTGCACAGGAGATCATCAGTGCATTTGAAGAAAAACAGCAGTTATCCGAGCTAGTAACCCAGACCCTGGCAAAGGAAGACAATACCGGAATCCAGGTATATATCGGTGATGAGACGCCGGTACAGACCATGCGGGACTGCAGTGTGGTAACCGCAACGTATGAACTGGGTGATGGGATGAAAGGAACGATAGGAATTATCGGACCGAAACGTATGGATTATGCGCATGTTTTAAAATCTATGAAGCGTCTCCAGACAGAACTGGATGAGATTGTTTCATAAGAATGATAGAAAGGTGGAATAACCCTTGGAGAATAAGCAGGAAAAAAGCCAGGAAGATATGGTAAAAGAAGCTGTGGAAGAAGCTAAAAAGTCTGCAGCTGAGACTGAATCTGAAGAAGCTGAAGCGGAAGAGACAGAAGAAACTTCCGAAGAAGCAGGAAGCGGAGACGCCAAAGAGGATACAGAAAAGAAAACTGGCAAAAAATTATTTAGTAAAAAGAAAGATAAAAAGGACGAGAAGATAGAAGAACTGACAGATAAGCTCACTCGTCAGATGGCAGAGTTTGATAACTTTCGCAAGCGTACAGAAAAGGAAAAGTCTCAGATGTATGAAATTGGAGCGAAGAATATCATAGAGAAAGATTCTTCCGGTTGTAGATAACTTCGAAAGAGGATTAGATGCGGTAAAGGAAGAAGAAAAAGAAGATCCGTTCGTTCAGGGAATGGAAAAGGTATACAAACACCTGGTTACCACACTTGAAGGAATAGAGGTGAAGCCTATTGAAGCAGTAGGTCAGCCGTTTGATCCGAATTTCCACAATGCGGTGATGCATGTGGAAGATGAAAACTTTGGTGAAAATATTGTTGCCGAAGAATTTCAGAAAGGTTACACATACCGTGATTCGGTCGTAAGACACAGCATGGTAAAAGTAGCAAACTAGAAACAAGCATATTCACAATTATCAGAATAAAGAATAATACAGGAGGAAATTTATCATGGGTAAAATTATAGGTATTGACTTAGGAACAACAAACAGTTGCGTAGCCGTAATGGAAGGTGGACAGCCGACAGTTATCGCCAACACAGAAGGCGCAAGAACAACACCATCTGTAGTTGCATTTACAAAGACTGGTGAGCGTCTTGTCGGAGAACCTGCAAAACGTCAGGCAGTAACAAACGCAGAGAGAACAATCTCTTCTATCAAGAGAGAGATGGGAACCGATTATAAGGTAACAATTGAAGATAAGAAATATTCTCCACAGGAGATTTCAGCAATGATCCTTCAGAAATTGAAAGCAGATGCAGAAGGATATCTCGGAGAGAAAGTAACAGAGGCTGTTATCACAGTACCTGCTTACTTCAACGATGCTCAGCGTCAGGCAACAAAGGATGCTGGTAAGATCGCCGGTCTTGATGTAAAACGTATCATCAACGAGCCGACAGCAGCAGCACTTGCATATGGACTTGACAACGAGAAAGAACAGAAGATCATGGTATATGACCTTGGTGGTGGTACATTCGATGTATCAGTTATCGAGATTGGTGACGGAGTTATCGAAGTATTATCTACAGCCGGTAACAACAGACTTGGTGGAGATGACTTCGACCAGAAGATCACAGATTACATGATCGCTGAATTCAAGAAACAGGAGGGTGTTGACTTATCTACAGATAAGATGGCACTTCAGAGATTAAAAGAAGCAGCTGAGAAAGCTAAGAAAGAACTTTCATCTGCAACAACAACAAATATCAACCTTCCATTTATCACAGCTACAGCTGAAGGTCCAAAACATTTTGATATGAACCTTACAAGAGCAAAATTCGATGAACTGACACATGATCTTGTACTGAAGACATCTGAGCCGGTACAGAGAGCATTATCAGACGCTGGCATCACAGCTTCTGAACTTGGTCAGGTACTGTTAGTTGGTGGATCTACACGTATCCCGGCAGTACAGGAAGAAGTAAAACGTCTGACAGGTAAAGAGCCAAGCAAATCTCTGAACCCGGATGAGTGTGTAGCACTCGGAGCATCTGTTCAGGGTGGTAAACTTGCAGGAGATACAGGCGCCGGCGACATCCTTCTTCTGGATGTAACTCCATTGTCACTGTCTATCGAGACAATGGGTGGTGTAGCTACTCGTCTGATCGAGAGAAATACAACAATCCCTACAAAGAAGAGCCAGATCTTCTCTACAGCTGCTGATAACCAGACAGCCGTTGATATCAATGTGGTACAGGGTGAGAGACAGTTCGCAAGAGATAACAAATCTCTCGGACAGTTCAGACTGGACGGAATCGCACCGGCTCCACGTGGAATTCCACAGATCGAAGTTACATTCGATATCGATGCAAATGGTATCGTAAATGTATCTGCAAAAGACCTTGGAACCGGAAAAGAACAGCACATCACAATTACAGCAGGATCTAACATGTCTGATGAAGATATCGACAAAGCTGTAAAAGAAGCTGCTGAATTCGAAGCTCAGGATAAGAAACGTAAAGAAGGAATTGATGCTAAGAATGAAGCTGACGCCATGGTATTCCAGACAGAGAAAGCTCTGCAGGAAGTTGGCGATAAGCTTGACGGTGCAGATAAAGCAGCAGTAGAAGCTGACTGCAAAGCTCTGAAAGAGTTACTGGAAAAAGCAAATACAGATACTCTTACAGACGAGCAGGTTGCTGAGATTAAAGCAGGCAAAGAAAAACTGACAGAAAGTGCTCAGAAGCTTTTCACAAAGATGTATGAGCAGGCTGGTGCAGCAGCAGGAGCTCAGGGAGCAGGTCCTCAGGCAGATGCTTCAGCAGGAGCAGGTCCGGCTCCAGAAGGATTCCAGGGCGACGATGTCGTAGACGGAGATTACAAAGAAGTCTAAGAACATTAAGTGAGGAATAGGAAATGGCAGAGTCAAAAAGAGATTACTATGAGGTGCTTGGAGTCAGTAAAGATGCTGACGAAGCAACTTTGAAAAAAGCATACAGACAGGTTGCCAAGAAGTATCACCCGGATATGAATCCGGGTGATGCTGAAGCTGAAAAGAAGTTCAAAGAAGCTTCTGAGGCATATGCAGTCTTGAGCGATCCGGAAAAAACGTCGTCAGTATGATCAGTTTGGACATGCTGCTTTTGACGGAAGTGCAGGAGCAGGCGGCGGATATGGCGGATTCGATTTCAACGGTGCTGATTTTGGTGATATTTTCGGAGATATCTTTGGAGATCTGTTCGGCGGCGGACGCAGAGGCGGACGTGCGAACCAGGGACCGATGAAAGGTATGAATATCCGGAAGAGTGTCAGGATCACATTTGAAGAGGCTGTATTCGGATGCGAGAAAGAATTGGACGTTGTATTAAAAGATCCATGTCCGAAATGTAACGGAACAGGTGCCAAACCGGGAACATCTCCGGAGACTTGTCCGAAATGCGGCGGTAAAGGTCAGGTTGTATATACACAGCAGTCTTTCTTTGGAACTGTACAGAATGTACAGACCTGTCCAGATTGCCAGGGAACTGGTAAGATTATTAAGGAAAAATGTCCGGATTGCGGCGGTACAGGTTATGTAGCCAGCAAGAAGAAGATATCCGTATCCATTCCGGCAGGTATTGATAATGGTCAGAGTGTGCGTATCCGTGAAAAAGGTGAGCCAGGTGTAAACGGCGGACCAAGAGGAGATCTTCTGGTAGAGGTCGTGGTATCAAGACATCCGATCTTCCAGCGTCAGGATATGCATATCTTCTCAACGGTACCGATTACATTTGCACAGGCGGCGCTTGGTGCGGATATCCGTATCAAGACGGTAGACGGAGAAGTAATCTATACTGTAAAACCGGGAACCAAGACCGATACAAAAGTACGTCTGAAAGGAAAGGGAGTTCCATCTCTTAGAAATGCACAGGTTCGCGGCGATCATTATGTAACGCTTGTTATCCAGACACCGGAACACTTAAGTGCCGAAGCAAAAGAAGCACTTCGTAAATTCGATGAACTGACAGGTAATTCTCTTGGAACAGAAAAGAGTGACAAGACGGAAGAGCATAAAGGTAAAAAGAAAAAAGGATTTATGGATAAATTAAAGGAAACCTTTGGATGATTAATTTCATCAGGGGTTTCCTCTTTTTGCCTAGAAGTATCTATGGAAAACCGGTGACGGCAGGTTCTGTAAATCTGACAGGTATTGAAAAATATATCAAAAAATGCTGGCATTCACCGTGGTAAAGTGCTATCATATTAAATAAATCAAATTTTTAACAAACCAGGAGGACTCAAGTATGTACGCATTTGATGAAATTAAAAAAGCAGACAGTGAAATTGCAGATGCCATTCAGGCCGAGATGGAGAGACAGAATTCGCATCTGGAACTGATCGCATCGGAGAACTGGGTAAGTAAAGCGGTCATGGCAGCAATGGGAAGTCCGCTTACAAATAAATACGCAGAAGGCTATCCGGGCAAACGTTATTATGGTGGATGTCAGTGTGTGGATGTAGTGGAAGATCTTGCAAGAGAAAGAGCAAAGAAGTTATTCGGTTGTGATTATGCCAATGTACAGCCGCATTCCGGCGCACAGGCAAACCTGGCAGTATTCTTTGCGATGCTGGAGCCCGGAGACAAAGTTATGGGTATGAACCTGGATCACGGCGGACATCTGACACATGGTTCTCCGGTTAATATTTCCGGTAAATATTTCAACGTCGTATCATATGGAGTGAACGACGAAGGCGTGATCGATTATGATAAAGTCCGTGAGATCGCAGTGAAAGAAAAACCAAAGATGATCATTGCGGGAGCCAGTGCTTATGCAAGAATCATTGATTTCAAAAAGTTCCGTGAGATTGCAGATGAAGTAGGAGCATACCTTATGGTCGATATGGCACATATCGCGGGACTTGTTGCAGCAGGACTTCATCCAAGTCCGATCCCGTATGCAGATGTAACTACAACTACTACACATAAGACACTGCGCGGACCAAGAGGAGGTCTGATCCTTTGCAATCAGGAAGCAGCAGATAAGTTCAACTTTAATAAAGCTGTATTCCCGGGGATTCAGGGAGGTCCACTGGAGCATGTGATCGCAGGAAAGGCTGTGTGCTTTAAAGAGGCACTGGAGCCTGAATTCGCAGAATATCAGAAACAGATCATCAAGAATGCACAGGCACTCAGCAAAGGTCTGATGGATCGCGGCGTGAAGATCATATCCGGAGGAACAGATAACCACCTGATGTTGATCGACTTAAGAGGCGAAGAGGTAACCGGTAAAGAACTGGAAAAGCGTCTGGATGCCGCACACATCACATGTAACAAGAATACGGTACCGAATGATCCAAGATCTCCGTTCGTGACAAGTGGTGTCAGACTTGGAACACCTGCAGTTACAACAAGAGGATTAAAAGAAGACGACATGGATGTGATCGCGGAGTGCATCGCACTGGTACTTCAGAACGAAGACAATATTGAAAAAGTCAAAGGAATGGTTACAGAGCTGACTGCAAAATATCCTCTGGATATGTAATATTCGAGAATAACGAAAGAAAATAAGAAATCAAGGATGCGTCGGAGTATGGTTTTTAAACTTATTCAGACGCATTTTTGCTGTGCAGATACCAAAAAATTTTAGTAATAAGACAGCGTATTTTTATGAGTTTTATGAAAATGATAAAAGCAAAGCAATAACAGGGTGGAAATTTAAAAGCAGGAAGCGTATAATCAAAAATAATGTATATTAATCTATACAAGAAGAATCTCGATAACAGCGATGAGATAAAACAGCAGATCACGAACAAGCTGGGGAAGAACAATATAAAACGGCGGAAGAAACAGTAAAAAATAAAGCAGACGGAATTACAGCAACAGGAACGCCGGTAGTAGAAGGTCAGACGATTGCGGTTGATCCAAGAGTTATTCCTTACGGAACGAAAGTGATCATCGGAGGTCATATATTTACAGCTGAGGATTGCGGCGGTGCAATTCAGGGAAACCACATTTGACATCTATGTAAATAATCACGCAGAGGCAACGGCGCTCGGGGGTGACAAATGCAGATGTATTTCTTGTGAAAATAAAGAATAAAAATAAAAATGAGAAAAGAAAC
>ENA-OPZD01000361-OPZD01000361.1-human-gut-metagenome-genome-assembly--contig:-NODE-361-length-12021-cov-3.401547_pt1 | contig 12021 bp, 25 predicted proteins | sample MGYA00242479_ERZ504495 | MGnify/ENA primary metagenome ERZ504495 (study PRJEB26092, sample SAMD00036286) | human gut metagenome | host: Homo sapiens | study: EMG produced TPA metagenomics assembly of... | reverse complement strand
TTACAAAGTATTAGAATTAAATTAAAATTTTTAAAAATATCATATGACCGAAGAAAGTGTCGGTGTCTGACACGGATTTTAGCGTATGAATCCAAATACATTCAGAATAATGATCACCATGAAGACCGGAACGACAATGTAAGTAAGAATCTTATCATATAAAGTAATTCTTTCGAATTTGCCGTTGTTCGTAAGTTCTTTTTCGTATTCTTCAAATCCCCAGACCTTGGATACGAAGAGACAGACAAGAAGACAACCGAGCGGAAGCAGAATATATCCGGTAAATGTGTCAAGCCAGTCATAGAGTCCGAGATAGGATATACCGGAAGCGTCCAGCCATGGAAGCTTTATGCCGCTTAATACTCCGAATCCGAGAGAAACGATAATGTTGCCGACTCCGATGATCAGAGAAATGATAAGTGTTGCCTTGATCCGGCCCATTTTCAGGTTATCTTCGAAAGTGCGGATAGAAATCTCAAAGAATGTAAATAATGATGAAATCACGGCAAATACAATCGCAAGGAAGAAACAGATGCCGATCAGACGTCCTCCAGGCAGTTTGCTGAAGATGCCGGTCATTACAAGGAAGATCAGACTCGGACCGCTTTGCATATCGACTCCGCCTGCGAATGCGGATGGAATAATTACAAAGCCGGCAAGGATGGCAGCACCGGTATCGCAGATGGATACAAGAATGGCATCGCTCTTTAGATTATTCTTTTTTGGAATATTTGCCCCCAGTGTTTCATAGATTCCCCCAGCCGATACCTACAGAGAAAAGCACCTGTGTTGCAGCCTGGGAAAATACGGTGAAACTGAACTTGCTGAAATCAGGAAGAAGATAGTATTTTAATCCTTCAATTGCGTTATCGGTTACAAAGATCGCCCAGATACCACATATAATAAGGAAGAGAAAGAGTATCGGCATGATAATCTTGGTTACTTTTTCTACAAGATTGGTGATTCCGAACAGTAACAATATAGAGACGAATGCCAGTAAGATCATAGCCCAAATAATCGGTTCGACAGTTGAAGTAGTAAAATCTGTGAAGTAGGCCTGTTTGTCTGAACCGAAGTCGCCGCTTATAATGTATTGAAAAGCGTACTTGAGTACCCATCCACCGACAACGACATAATACATATTGATAAGTAGTGTACAGATATTTGCCAGCCAGCCGACGAATCCCCATTTTTATTAATACGTTCAAAACAGGTTACTGTGTCAGAAGCGCTGTGGCGTCCGATTGCAGTCTCCATCTCTACCATTGGATGAGCCATGACGGCAACAATCAGGATATAGACGACCAGAAATACACCGCCACCGCCCTGATAAGCGAGGTATGGGAATTTCCAGATGTTTCCTAGTCCGATCGCAGCACCGGCCGCAACCATGATGTATCCAAACCTTGAGCTCCATTCACGAGATTGATTTCCATTTTCGCTCATATGTAACACGCTCCATTCTCTATTATATTTTTGCAAAAAAGGGAAGCAAAACATCTCTGATGTCTGACTTCCCTGTCTGCGCTGGTTTATAATAACAGTATAGTCTGAAAAAATGAAAATATCAATAGAGATATTAGAAAACATAATGCAGATATAATGAAAAGTGATACTTTTAGCGAAAAATTAACAGCGCCGATATAAAAGAGAATCTGAAAGATTGTACGGTAAAAAAACAAAAATAGTACTTGCATTATCTGACGGATTGGGATATACTAAGAGAGCTGTGACATGATAGCGTTGAAGCGTGAGGTTGCTGCTGGAGATCGGCAGGTTTTCCGTGGAGCGAATTGTCAAGTTAGGAAACTGGCGACAAGTCACTGTACGAAACTACTATAACAGCCACTGCGATGTGGTAACAACGTGTGGGTTCTCACGACACACACGGGAGAGTGTACAGTCACCGCTTGTCGTACTCGATTATAAGTACGAAAAGGAGGCGACTTTTTTTTATGGCAAGTCAAGTAATGAGAATCACTTTAAAGGCGTATGATCATCAGTTAGTAGATGCATCCGCTAAGAAAATCATCGAAACTGTAAAGAAAAATGGATCTAAGGTGAGTGGACCTGTACCACTTCCGACAAAGAAGGAAGTAGTTACAATCTTAAGAGCTGTTCACAAATACAAAGATTCCAGAGAGCAGTTCGAGCAGAGAACTCATAAGAGACTGATCGATATCATTGCACCAACACAGAAGACTGTAGATGCATTATCTAGATTAGAGATGCCAGCTGGTGTAGCTATTGATATCAAAATGAAATAAGAAGCAGTAATTCCTATAATTTAGGATGAGCGTCCGAAAAAGGGCGTTCCGCTGTAAATCACAGGAGGTAAAATAAAATGAAGAAAGCTATTTTAGCAACAAAAGTCGGAATGACTCAGATCTTCAACGAAGACGGAACACTTACTCCGGTAACAGTTCTTCAGGCAGGACCTTGTGCTGTAACACAGATCAAGACTGTTGAGAATGACGGATATGAAGCTGTTCAGGTTGGATTCGTTGACAAGAAAGACAAGATCATCAACAAAGACAAAGGTGGAAAGAAAGAAATCGTTCACCGTCACGGTGTAACAAAGGCAGAGCAGGGACATTTTGCTAAAGCCGGTGTTACAGGTAAGAGATTTGTAAGAGAATTTAAATTTGAAAATGCTAGCGAATATGAGTTAGGTCAGGAAATCAAAGCTGATATCTTCGCTGCTGGAGATAAGATTGATGCAACTGCAATCTCTAAAGGAAAAGGATTCCAGGGTGCAATCAAACGTCACAATCAGTCAAGAGGACCTATGGCTCATGGTTCTAAGTATCATCGCCATGCTGGTTCAAACGGTGCTTGTTCAGATCCAAGTAAAGTATTCAAAGGAAAACACATGCCGGGACATATGGGAAGTAAGAAGATTACAGTCCAGAACCTTGTAGTTGTACGTGTTGATGCTGAGAATAACTTACTTCTGGTTAAAGGTTCAGTACCGGGACCTAAGAAATCTTTAGTAACTATCAAAGAAGCAGTAAAAGCTAACTAAGATTTGGCGAAGGAAGGAGGACACTTAAGATGGCTAACGTATCTGTTTATAATATCGAAGGTAAAGAAGTTGGTAAGATCGACTTAAGCGATGCTGTATTCGGTGTTGAAGTAAATGAACATCTTGTACACATGGCAGTTGTAAGCCAGCTTGCAAATAACCGTCAGGGAACACAGAAAGCGAAAACACGTTCTGAAGTTTCTGGTGGTGGAAGAAAACCATGGAGACAGAAAGGAACCGGTCATGCAAGACAGGGATCCATAAGAGCTCCACAGTGGACAGGCGGCGGAGTTGTATTCGCACCAGTTCCGAGAGATTATTCTTTCAAAATGAATAAGAGAGAGAAGAGAGCAGCTCTGAAATCTGCACTCACATCAAGAGTTGAAGAAAACAAATTTATCGTAATCGATGAGATCAACTTTGAAGAAGCAAAGACAAAGAACTTTGCAAACATTCTTAAGAGTTTAGATGTATCTAAAGCATTAGTAGTATTAGAGGATGACAACAAAAATGCAGAACTTTCAGCAAGAAACATCGCTGACATCAAGACTGCAAAGACTAATACAATCAATGTGTACGATATCTTAAAAATACAACACAGTAATCACAACAAAAAGCTGTTGTTGCTAAAAATCGAGGAGGTGTACGCATAATGGCAAACGTTTCAGTATTATGATGTAATCCTTAAACCTGTAGTAACAGAAAAGAGTATGGAACTTATGGGAGAAAAGAAATACACTTTCTTGGTACACCCAGAAGCAACAAAATCTCAGATTAAAGAAGCTGTTGAAAAAATGTTTACCGGAACAAAAGTAGAGAAAGTAAACACAATGAATAACGACGGAAAGAAGAAAAGAGTTCGTGGAACTTACAACTTCGGAAAAACAGCTAAAACTAAGAAAGCAATCGTAAAACTTACAGAGGATAGCGCAGATATCGAGATCTTCCAGGGATTATAAGATTGCAAAGCATACGGACAGAAACCGTGACAATAAACAATTGAAAGGAGATTTATCATGGGAATTAAAACATACCGCCCATATACGCCTTCCAGAAGACAGATGACTGGTTCTGATTTCTCTGAAATCACAAAGACAACACCAGAAAAATCTCTGTTAGCTCCAAAGAGCAGACAGGCTGGACGTAATAATCAAGGAAAAATCACAGTTAGACACCGCGGAGGCGGAGCTAAGAAAAAATATAGAATTATCGACTTCAAGAGAAGAAAAGACAATATTCACGCAACTGTACTTGGTATCGAATATGATCCAAACAGAACAGCTAATATTGCTCTGATCTGCTATGAAGATGGTGAAAAGCATATATCATCGCTCCAGAAGGACTTACAGATGGAATGACAATTATGAATGGACCAGAAGCCGAAGTTAAAATCGGTAACTGCCTTCCATTAGCACAGATTCCGGTTGGTACTCAGGTTCATAACATTGAGCTTCATCCTGGAAAAGGTGGACAGATGGTTCGTTCCGCTGGTAACAGTGCTCAGTTAATGGCGAAAGAAGGAAAATATGCGACACTCAGACTTCCATCAGGAGAAATGAGAATGGTACCGCTTGAGTGCAGAGCTTCTGTCGGAGTTGTTGGAAATGGTGATCACAACCTGATCAACATTGGTAAAGCAGGACGTAAACGTCATATGGGAATCAGACCTACAGTTCGTGGTTCTGTTATGAACCCGAATGACCATCCGCATGGTGGTGGTGAAGGTAAGACAGGAATCGGTCGTCCGGGTCCGTGTACACCTTGGGGCAAACCAGCACTTGGTCTTAAGACAAGAAAGAAAAATAAAGCTTCTAACAAGATGATCGTAAGAAGAAGAGATGGTAAAGCAATTAAATAGTTTTCATAAGGAGGTTAGAACCTATGGCACGTTCTATTAAAAAAGGACCATTCGCAGACGCAAGCCTGCTTAAAAAGGTTGATGCTATGAACGAGGCTGGAGACAAGTCTGTAATCAAGACATGGTCCCGTCGTTCTACAATCTTCCCAAGCATGATCGGACATACAATTGCTGTTCATGACGGAAGAAAGCATGTACCTGTATATGTTACTGAAGATATGGTTGGACACAAACTCGGAGAGTTCGTAGCAACCAGAACCTACAGAGGACACGGAAAAGACGAAAAGAAATCCAAAGTTAGATAATTAGATTGTGAAAGGAGGGTTCATCCATGGCTAAAGGACATAGATCCCAAATTAAAAGAGAAAGAAATGCTAACAAAGATACAAGACCTTCTGCTAAGTTATCTTACGCAAGAGTTTCTGTTCAGAAAGCATGCTTCGTATTAGATGCCATCAGAGGTAAGGATGTAACAACAGCACTTGGTATATTGACATACAATCCAAGATATGCTTCTAGTTTAATAAAGAAATTATTAGAGTCTGCAATTGCAAATGCTGAGAATAACAACGGCATGAATGCTGAGAATCTGTACATTGCAGAGGCTTATGCAAACAAAGGACCAACAATGAAGAGAATCAGACCTAGAGCACAGGGTAGAGCTTACAGAATCGAAAAGAGAATGAGCCACATTACACTCGTGCTTGATGAAAGATAAGGAGGGCAAACATGGGACAGAAAGTTAATCCTCATGGTTTGAGAGTCGGAGTTATCAAAGACTGGGACTCAAGATGGTATGCAGAGAAAGATTTCGCAGACTGCTTAGTGGAAGACCATGAAATCAGAACATATCTTAAAAGAGATTATACAGTGCTGGTATTTCTAAAATTGAAATCGAGAGAGCATCTGACCGCGTAAAGATCATCGTTTACACAGCAAAACCTGGTGTTGTAATCGGTAAAGGCGGAGCAGAGATCGAGAAAGTAAAAGGTGAATTAGCACAGTTTACAGATAAAAAGTTAATCGTTGACATCAAAGAAATCAAGAGACCGGATAAAGATGCTCAGTTAGTAGCTGAGAACATCGCATTACAGCTTGAGAACCGTATTTCTTTCAGACGTGCAATGAAATCCTGCATGTCAAGAACTATGAAATCTGGAGCACTTGGTGTTAAGACTTCTGTATCAGGACGTCTTGGTGGAGCTGACATGGCTCGTACAGAGTTCTACAGCGAGGGAACAATTCCTCTTCAGACACTGAGAGCAGACATTGACTACGGATTCGCTGAAGCAAACACAACTTACGGAAAAGTTGGTGTTAAAGTTTGGATCTACAAAGGCGAAGTTCTTCCGGAGAAAACAGTTAAGGAAGGAGATAGATAATCATGTTAATGCCAAAAAGAGTAAAACGTCGTAAACAATTCCGTGGTACCATGAAGGGTAAAGCTCTTCGCGGTAACCAGATTACAAACGGTGAATATGGTATCGTTGCAACGGAACCTTGCTGGATCCGTTCTAACCAGATCGAAGCAGCCCGTATCGCTATGACACGTTACATCAAACGTGGTGGTAAAGTTTGGATCAAGATATTCCCAGATAAACCTGTAACTACGAAACCAGCTGAGACACGTATGGGTTCTGGTAAAGGAACCTTAGAATACTGGGTAGCTGTTGTTAAACCGGGACGCGTTCTTTTTGAGATCGCAGGTGTACCGGAAGAAGTTGCGAAAGAGGCTCTTCGTCTTGCAACTCACAAGCTGCCATGTAAATGTAAAGTAGTTTCTCGCGCAGACTTAGAAGGCGGTGATAACAGTGAAAATTAATGCATTTGTTGAAGATTTAAAAGCAAAATCAGCTGCAGAGCTGAATGAAGAATTAGTAGCTGCTAAAAAGGAACTTTTTAATTTAAGATTCCAGAACGCAACAAACCAGTTGGACAATACAAGCAGAATTAAAGAAGTAAGAAGAAATATTGCCAGAATTCAGACAGTAATCACTGAAAAGGCAGCTCAGTAGGAACTGAAAACTCACAAAATGAAAGGAGTTACAGACTGTGGAAAGAAATCTTAGAAAAACCAGAGTTGGTAAGGTTGTCAGCAACAAGATGGACAAAACTATCGTTGTAGCAATCGAAGATCATGTAAAACATCCACTTTACAAGAAGATTGTAAAGAAGACATATAAATTAAAAGCACATGATGAAAACAATGAGTGCAATATCGGCGACAAAGTAAAAGTTATGGAAACAAGACCTCTGTCAAAAGACAAGAGATGGAGACTTGTTGAAGTTATGGAAAAAGTGAAATAGTATAAGGAGGGAAACCTGCATGATACAGCAAGAAAGCAGACTTAAAGTAGCAGACAACACAGGTGCGAAAGAGTTACTGTGTATCCGTGTACTTGGCGGTTCAACAAGAAGATATGCAAGTATCGGTGATGTAATCGTTGCGACTGTTAAAGATGCAACACCAGGCGGCGTTGTTAAAAAAGGTGACGTAGTTAAAGCTGTAGTTGTTCGTACTGTAAACAGTACACGTCGTAAAGATGGATCTTACATCCGTTTCGATGAAAATGCTGCTGTAATTATAAAAGATGATAAGACACCAAGAGGAACCCGTATCTTCGGGCCAGTAGCAAGAGAGCTTCGTGACAAACAGTTCATGAGAATTGTTTCTCTGGCTCCGGAAGTACTTTAAGGAGGTGCGCGTAAGATGTCAATGTTAAAGATCAAAAAAGGTGATACAGTTAAGGTTATCGCCGGTAAAGATAAAGACAAAGAAGGCAAAGTTATCGCTGTTAACCAGAAGACAGGAAAGGTTATCGTTGAAGGCGTAAATATGCTGACAAAGCACACAAAACCAAAGTGCTCAGAACCAGGAAGGCGGAATCGTTCGTCAGGAAGGACCAATCGATATCTCTAACGTAATGTATGTTCACAAAGGAACTGCTACAAGAGTTGGTATCAAGATGGATGGAGACAAAAAAGTACGTTACGCTAAATCAACAGGCGAAGTGATTGATTAATTTGAGGAAGGAGGTCCAAAGCTTTGAGTAGACTGAAAGAACAGTACCAGAACGAGATCGTTGATGCAATGATCAAAAAGTTCGGTTATAAAAATATTATGGAAGTACCAAAACTCGATAAAGTTGTTATCAACATGGGTGTTGGTGAAGCAAAAGATAACGCAAAACTTTTAGATGCTGCAATCGCTGACATGGAGAAAATCACAGGTCAGAAGGCTGTAGTTTGTAAAGCTAAAAAGTCCGTTGCTAACTTTAAAATCAGAGAGGGTATGCCGATCGGATGTAAAGTTACATTAAGAGGAGAAAAGATGTATGAGTTCGTTGACCGTCTGGTTAACCTTGCTCTTCCTCGTGTACGTGACTTTAGAGGTGTAAATCCTAACGCATTTGACGGAAGAGGTAACTATGCTCTCGGAATTAAAGAGCAGCTGATCTTCCCTGAGATCGAATACGATAAAGTAGATAAGGTAAGAGGTATGGATATCATCTTCGTTACTACTGCTAATACAGATGAAGAGGCACGCGAACTGCTCACTCAGTTCAACATGCCATTTACAAAATAAGGAGGTAAATTATGGCTAAGACAGCAATGAAAGTGAAACAGCAGCGCAAGCAGAAGTTCTCCACAAGAGAATACAATCGTTGCAGAATCTGTGGACGTCCACATGCATATTTGAGAAAATATGGTATCTGCCGTGTTTGCTTCCGTGAGTTAGCATACAAGGGACAGATTCCAGGTGTTAAGAAAGCAAGTTGGTAGGAGGAAAGAACAATGACAATGAGTGATCCAATCGCAGATATGCTTACAAGAATCCGTAATGCAAATACTGCTAAACATGATACTGTAGATGTTCCAGCATCCAAGATGAAGCTTGCTATCGCTAATATCTTGTTAGATGAAGGATATATCGAGAAATACGATGTTGTTGAAGACGGAGTATTCAAAACAATTCACATCACACTGAAATACGGTGCTGATAAGAACGAGAAAGTTATCACAGGCCTTAAGAGAATTTCTAAACCAGGTCTTCGTGTATACGCTTCAAGCGAGAATGTACCTAAGGTATTTGGTGGACTTGGAACAGCAATCATTTCCACAAACCAGGGTGTAATCACTGACAAAGCTGCAAGAAAGCTTGGTATCGGTGGAGAAGTTCTCTGCTATATTTGGTAAGAAACCCGTGAGCAACTTAGTGAAGGTGTGCCGTAAGGCACAGCCTGAACTGATTGCCATATAGAAACTGAAAACAGAAAAGCCTACAGAGCTTTTCCGAGAATCTAAGTTAAGGAGGAATAAGGTATGTCACGTATCGGAAGACATCCAATCGCTATCCCGGCAGGCGTAACTGTTGAGATCGCTGAGAACAATGTAGTGACTGTTAAAGGTCCAAAGGGAACACTTGAGAAAGCACTTCCTACAGAGATGGAAATCAAACAGGAAGGCGAAGAAATCGTTGTAACAAGACCAAATGACTTAAAGAAAATGAAATCTTTACATGGTCTTACAAGAACACTGATCAATAACATGGTTATTGGTGTAACGGAAGGATACCAGAAGGTTCTGGAAGTTAACGGTGTTGGATACAGAGCAGCAAAATCAGGTAACAAATTAACACTGAACCTTGGTTATTCTCATCCAGTCGAGATGGAAGATCCTGAAGGCATTGAGACAGTAGTTGAAGGTCAGAACAAGATCATCGTTAAAGGACTCAGTAAAGAAAAAAGTTGGTCAGTTTGCGGCTGAGATCAGAGACAAGAGAAGACCGGAGCCATACAAAGGTAAAGGTATTAAGTATGCTGATGAAGTTATCAGACGTAAAGTTGGTAAGACTGGTAAAAAATAAGTAAGGAGAGTGTGAAAATGGTTAGCAAAAAATCAAGAAGTGAAGTTCGCGTAAACAAGCACAGAAAATTACGTAACCGTTTATCTGGTACAGCTGAGTGCCCACGTTTAGCGGTATTCAGAAGTAATAATCATATGTATGCTCAAATTATTGACGATACAGTTGGAAATACACTGGTTTCCGCTTCCACTCTTCAGAAAGATGTGAAAGCAAACCTGGAGAAAACTAACAACGTTGATGCAGCAGCATATTTAGGAAAAGTAATCGCAGAAAAGGCCCTTGAAAAAGGTATTAAAGACGTTGTCTTCGACAGAGGCGGATTTATTTATCAGGGTAAAGTACAGGCATTAGCAGACGCAGCTAGAGAAGCTGGGTTGAATTTCTAGAAGGAGGAGCACACATGAGACAGGAACGTATTGATGCTAATTCATTAGAATTAAACGAAAAAGTAGTATCAATTAAACGTGTAACCAAAGTTGTTAAGGGTGGCCGTAATATGAGATTCACAGCTTTAGTAGTTGTTGGTGACGGAAATGGCCATGTTGGTGCAGGTTTAGGAAAAGCTACAGAAATTCCGGAAGCAATCCGCAAAGGAAAAGAAGATGCAGCTAAAAATCTCATCTCTGTAGCATTAGATGAAAATGACAGTGTAACACATGATTATATCGGTAAATTCGGAGGCGCTTCTGTATTACTTAAGAAGGCTCCAGAAGGTACTGGAGTTATCGCTGGTGGTCCAGCACGTGCCGTAATCGAGATGGCAGGAATCAAGAATATCCGTACAAAATCTCTTGGTTCTAACAACAAACAGAACGTTGTACTTGCTACAATCGAAGGATTACGCCAGATTAAAACTCCGGAAGAAGTAGCTAAGCTTCGCGGTAAATCTGTTGAAGAGATCTTTGGCTAAGGAGGTAGAACAAAATGGCAGATTTAAAAATCACATTAGTAAAATCTACAATCGGTGCTGTACCTAAGCATAAGAAAACTGTTGAAGCATTAGGACTTAAGAAGCTGAACAAAACTGTTGTACTTCCAGATAATGCAGCAACAAGAGGTATGGTTAAACAGGTTTCTCACCTGGTAAAAGTAGAAGAAGTATAATTCATTTATTCGGATAAGGAGGTGTCACAATGGATTTATCTAACTTAAGACCTGCTGACGGATCAAAGCAGAGTGATAATTTCAGAAGAGGACGTGGACACGGTTCTGGAAATGGTAAGACAGCTGGTAAGGGACATAAAGGTCAGAAAGCTCGTTCAGGCGGTACAAGACCTGGTTTCGAAGGTGGTCAGATGCCATTATATAGAAGAATACCAAAGAGAGGTTTCACTAACAGAAACACTAAGACAATCGTTGGTATCAACGTAAGTGCTCTTGAAGTATTTGAAAATGATACAGTTGTTACTGTAGATACATTAATCGAACAGGGTATCGTTACAAATCCAAAGGATGGAGTTAAGATTCTTGGAAATGGCGAACTTACTAAGAAGCTTACAGTTCAGGCAGATGCATTCAGTGCAGGAGCTGTAGCTAAGATCGAGGCGTTAGGTGGAAAAGCAGAGGTGATCTAATGTTAGAAGCATTTCGAAAGGCATTCAAGATAAAGGATATTCGAAAGAAGATCGGATATACATTTTTGATGTTAATCGTAATACGAATTGGATCGCAGTTGCCAACACCAGGCGTAAATGGTGAATATATTAAGAATTTCTTTGCTCAAAACACTGGAGAGGCGTTCAATTTGTTTAACGCCTTCACCGGTGGCTCTTTTGAGCAAATGTCTGTATTTGCCTTAAGTATTACACCTTATATTACTTCATCAATCATAGTTCAGCTGCTTACAATTGCAATTCCGCAGTTAGAAGAGATGCAGCGTGACGGCGAGACTGGAAGAAAAGAAGATTGTTGCTATTACAAGATATCTTCCGTTGGTCTTGCTTTAATTGAATCCGGCGCTATGGCAGTTGGATTCGGCCGTCAGGGGACTTCTGGTGAAGTATAATTTTTGTTAATGCAGCAATTGTCGTATTAACACTCACGGCAGGATCCGCTTTCCTGATGTGGATTGGTGAGAGAATTACAGAAAAAGGTGTTGGGCAATGGTATATCTATTGTCCTGGTGATCAACATTATCTCTCGTATTCCGAGTGATATGACGACGTTATTTGACCAGTTCGTGAAAGGAAAAGCGATTGCTTCCGCTGGTCTTGCAGTATGTGTAATCATTGCAATCATCTTAGCATTGGTTGTTTTTTACCGTAATCTGCA
>ENA-OPZD01000360-OPZD01000360.1-human-gut-metagenome-genome-assembly--contig:-NODE-360-length-12032-cov-1.629399_pt1 | contig 12032 bp, 15 predicted proteins | sample MGYA00242479_ERZ504495 | MGnify/ENA primary metagenome ERZ504495 (study PRJEB26092, sample SAMD00036286) | human gut metagenome | host: Homo sapiens | study: EMG produced TPA metagenomics assembly of... | reverse complement strand
CAAACTGGAAATTGATGAAGATATGCGCCAGTATATCACAATGAAGCTGATAGAAGCCCTCCCCCAGTTCCCCTTGAAGAAATGGAAAGAGAGGAAAAAGAATCGGGACAAAAATCATAAAAGGTAGACGGGAAGCTGCTGCGGACAGATAAGCAGTTCCGCCATTTGAAGCAACGGCAAAAAGAAACTATCAGTACATGGCTTTATGAAGAATACCGCCGCCTTTGGATAGAAAAGGAACAGGAGCTGCATAAACGCAACAACCGGGAAATCCGTTGCCGCTGTTATGGAACGGATAGAAGCTGCGGGGATATGGCTGCCGGAACAGGAAGTAACAAAATATTTTTACCGCAGGAAACCCCATTACCGGAACCGGATAGAAAAAGAATTGCAGCCGAAGCCGGAAATGCAGGATAAAGACAGTCAGAGCACAAAAGAACAGGGTGCAGGAAGCCAGTAATGACCTCCCGCACCCTGTTCTTTTATAGGTACTGATTTTAGAATGTTACGCAGTAGAACCCCGATTTCAAAGGAAAAGGTATTCTGTATCGCCTATGCCAGTTTCACGCCGTTTATGCTCTGTAAATCAAGGCTCTTTTTGCCTTTATTGCGTAACCGCCGCACGCCGTTTCCTCATGCGTTCCGCTGCCTGTCTGCGGGTAATGCGTTTCCGGCAGTCCGGGCAGTATTTGACGCTGTTGATTTGTATACAAAGAATGTGCCGCACTCACTACAACGCTTTTTGTCCTTGGTCTTGAAAAGCTCTGCATAGAGCAGTTTATCAAGGGGAAGTACGGCAATCTGAAACCACTTGCATAAAAAGCGAATAAGAAATAAGCTGCGGGCAGACACATTCCTCCCCGTCGTCCAGTAAGATACAGTGTCCGTTATCGCAGTTGCAGCACTCCCGCTTTACAAGGGCATTGACTTTCCGGCTTTGCGGCGGCGTGAGCCGCTTGACCGCGCTCATGCTTCATCAGCGGCGTAGACGGCAAGCTCCGCATATTCCGTTTCCGTCAGTGCGTCCACTTTGGAAACGGGTGCGCTTTGCAAGCTCCCGCATATCCGCGTCCATGTAGGGAAGCGCAGCGTTCATGTTCTCCCTAAGCTGTTCCCGGCTCCCCTCATGGTAAATGCTCAAAAGGTTCATTTCTTCCACGGTAAACTGTGTCATGCTCATACCTCCATTTCTTTCTGTCTGGTCTTTGCCGCTGCCTTTTTCGGGGCGGTTTTCTCTTTGCCTGCGGCAAGCTGCGCCCGGACAGAGGGACGGGGCTTGCGTATTCCTTTGCTCCTGTCCTCGCCTTTATCAATCAGCGCATAGGTTCCAAAGCTGTCTTTGCTTTTGGAAAAGGTAAGGGTCTGATAGGGCAGCATGGAAACAGGCGGTCAGCGTCCTTTTCTGTGGCAAGCCGGACGAAATACGGGGACAGTTCCACCATGAAACGGGTCTTGTCCGGGCCGTTTGGTTCCTGCAACAACTTCATTTTCCCCACCACGCGGCAGGCTTCCCGTTCTATCCGGTTATCGTGCAGCATGGTTACATGGGCTTTGAAATCCCCCGGACGCAGCTTTTCCCGGCTGCGCTGTTCCTCCATGAGTACGTCCCGCAGGGTTTCCGGGTCGTTCGGCTGTGCTTCAAAGCGTTCAAACTTCCCAAGCTGCGGGTCGGGGTTGCCGTCAAAATACTGTCCGGCGGGTATGCTGCGCTCCCCATGTTCATAAACCAGTGTGTAATTGTCGGCAGGGACGGACTTTTCTATCACGCGCCGGAAGTGCTGCTCATAGTCAAGCTCATAGAGGTTGCCTTTGAGCTTCCCGTCCTCTTTCCCGGTCAGCTCCACCAGATAGGCAAGGACGGTATCACGGGTCTGCTCCCCGTAAAACCGCCATGTGTTGTGCTGTCTTGTGTCCTTTAGGAACACGTCGCGCTCCCGGACGCAGCAAGTCCCGGACGGGCGGGAAAACCAGAGGATTTTCCTGTCCTCCCTGCCGGGTCTTGCCGCTGCTTCCTGCAAAATCCGTTTGTCTATGTCAAAATCATCTTGATAAAATGCGGTGTTCTGCCGCATGATAGCGTCAAGGGACGCGATAACGTCCACGTTCTCAAATTTATTCAATGGTTCAGCTCCTTTCTAAGCCCTGTGACTTCTGCTTTGCGGGTTTCTTCTGCGCCGCCCGTTCCTTATCGGCTTTGAGCTGCGCCCGGATAGAGGGTTTCTTTTCCGGCTTCGCCACCTTGCCGCGCTCCTTATCCGCTTTGACCGCATTCGCCAGGTCAACAAGGGAAATGGTTTCCCCCGCCTTAACCTTTGCTTCCAGTTCGTCCACGGTCGGGGTGTTGTTTATCCGTCCGTCAATCATGTTGTAGTTTTGCTCTGTGGTCTGCTCGGCGGCTTTTAATGGGTTTTCCCGCTGCGGCTGTTTCTCCTGCAAAAACTCCGGTATCTGCTTAAAGTCCCCACGGTCTACATAGTGGGCGGTGTCCTGCCCGCCCTGATGAAGTACGACAACATCAGAAACGGAAAGGCTGTGTCCTTTAAAATCTTTCGGGTGGTCGATATTAAACCGGGTAAAAATATCGTCAAGGGACGTTCCCGGCGCAAGGGGCGCGGTATAGACAAGCTCATAGTTCGCCCGGTCAACGGCAAGCCCCGCCGCCTGCAGGCGGTCGTAAGGCTCAAAGCGGTAGTCCCTCGTTTCGTCCCCGTCCCCTAACTGGTAAATGGAAAAGGTATCGTCCCGCCCGGTTCCCGGCTGCTCCTGCGCCTTTGCATACAGTTCCTTTACCTGTCCCTCGGTCAGTTCTCCGGCATTTAACTGTCCCAGAAGCTCCCGGCATTTTTCCGGTGTTCCCCGGAAAAGCACTTCGCCCATTTTTGCCCGCCCGTTCTCCTGCGTCACATAGGCTTGCAGCAGATAGGCGTTTTCCTCCCTACCGCTGTATGGGTTGCGGCGTACCCGGTAAATAGTTTCGGGGGTAAATGCGGATTTCTCCTGCGGGCAGCGTTCCGGCTGCGCCGGGCGTTGCCCTCATGCTGTGGCTGTGACTGTTCTTTGTCCTGTGCCTTTTGAAGTTCCGCAAAATACCCGTCAATGGCGTTTATCATTTCAGCGGCGGTACTGCGGATTGTTTCAAGAGAACCTCTAAGCTCTGCAAGCTCCTTTCCGCTGCTCCACCCGGCGACATATCCGAACGAATACTCTGACGTATCAAGCCCGTAGTGTTGGCAGACGGTATAAGCAACACTTTCCGCTTCCACCTCACGGGTGCGGCGGTCAACGCGGGGCTTTTGTTCTTCTTTCGGGGCATTAAGGTCTATGTCATGGAGCTTCGCATGGGCGATTTCATGGATAGCGGTTTTAGGGTCTGCAAGTCACTCATGCCCTCGTCAATGGCAATCCGCTTTTCTTCCAAGTGGTAATAGCCGTGTGCGCCGCCCTCGATTTTCTCAAAGCCGACAGGGACGGGGGCAGCCTGTTCCAGTGCGGCGAAAAAGTCCTTGAAGCGGTCAACGTCCCCGGTCAGCTCATTCACGGCTATATCCGGCAGCTCCCGCCCCTCGGTCTGGGACACATCAAAGACGGATACTACCTTGTAGGCGGGTACCTTGATTTCCTTTTCCTCGGTAACGGGCTTCCCGTCCTTCCCGATAACGGGCTTCCCGGTCTGCGGGTCGGTTTTCTCTACCTCCTGCTTTACTGTAAACGGCGACGGGGCTATGATTTTGATTCCCTTTTCGCCTTTCATCACATTCCGTCCAAAGTTGTTTTTCCATGAGGAAAAGCCTGCCACAAGGGAAGCGTCGGGTTTCTGCATGGCGATAAGCAGCGTATTGTTAAAACTGTAATTATGAAATTTGGACATGACGCGCAGATATTCCTTGTAACGCTCACTTTCAAACAGTTCCGTTATTCCCTGTTCCAGACGGTCGGTAATTCTCTTTGAGCTTGTCGGCGGTTTCTCAGACGTAAGGACAATAGGGTAACCGGGCGCGGCTCCTGCGCCTGCTCCTTTGGCTGCGCCGCGGTCTGCCCTGCGGGGGCAGCGTCCATTTCCACCTTTTCCGGGTCGGGGCGTCCCGGTTCCGGCGGGGCAGGCGTTACCCGGTATTCCTCCGGCACGTCCCGTCCGTCATACCACCTTGTAAATGTGTTTCGGTTGTTGTAGATATAGCCCTGTTCGGTAAACAGTCCCCGTCATTGATAGCTGCGTCCCTCCCGTATTCCTCATACATGAAATATTTTTTGCTTCCTCCGGCAGCTCCGGTTCTTCCAGTTCATCAACAAGGTAATGCCCGTAATCTTCCTCATTGTGGACGGACGGGTAAATCCAGTAGCAGTCAAGGTTCTGTGCAAGGTTGATAAGTTCCTCCACACTGGAAGCGTGGTCGCCAAGGGCGATAGCGCCGATCAATTTTCCCGGTCGTCGTCAAACTGCATTTCCAAGAGCTCCCTAAATAGTTCAGCTCGTCCGGGTGTTCGTGTTCCCCTAACTTCTCTGCCAGATGAGGGATAGGGGACTGAATTCGGTAAAATGCCATGCTTCCCGGTTCTGAACGTCAATGCCGATACGGTCAAAGACTTCTTTCATGTGTCCGGCGGTGGTGGGGAATGTCACCCATTCCCCGGCGGGTCTGCCCCCGGCGTATGCGCCAAGATTGGAGAGATACCCGCTTAAAATCGGTTCGTCCATTCGTTCACTCCTTTCTTTCTCAATCATGCTTTGCATAAGGTTGTAGTCCTCCATGCTCATGCTGCCGTCATATACATAAGGGTCAAAATCTTCCCCGTCCCGGAAGGGCTTTTCGGAAAAGGGAAGCCCTGCGGCGCGGGCGGCTGCCCGCCCTTTCTCGATTTCCTCCGGGGATAAGCGGTCGCTGTACTCCGTGATAAACCCGGCAATGCCGTTCATGCGGTGTTCATAGTGGTAACGGATAGAGGTCGTCAGCTCGTCAAGGGTCATGTTTTCGCTCAAATATCCGTTCAGCACGACAGCAGCGGGGTCTGCCGATTCGATTTCCCGCAGCCGCCATTCGTCCTCCGGGTAGAGGGTCGCGTCCATATCAAGGTGGAACGCTTCGCTGTGCCAGGAACGCCCCTCTTTCCAGAACGCCACCCATGCGTTACCGCCTTGTAATTCTTCCTGCCGTTCCTTTATCGCGTCGCGCAAACTTGCCATGTATAACCTCCTTTCGCAAGTGGCAGCGCGGAAGCTGCCGTTTTCCGGTTTCACTCTTTACTACGGGGCTGCCGCGCTTTTTGCCAAAGTGTTTTTATTTTTAGAGGGTTTGGGATACTTCCCAAGAGCCTGCCCCAACAGGCGTTAGCCTGTGAGGGTACAAGCAAAAATCCCCGTCGTTCCCGGTAAGGGAAAGCGGGGATTTTACGGAAAGGGTACCCCTTTCCTATGCTTGCTGCGTTACTTTCGTTTCTTCGGAAGCTCCACCCGGTAATTGACGTACTTCCCGCCCGTATCTGCCAAAAGGACGGTTCCTTCATAGGTCTTGCCTGTTTTCGGGGAATAGAGCTTCTTCACGGCTGCCTTGCCGTCCTTTAGGAGCGCGGCGGCGATTTTCGGGGAGAAACCCACGTTCCTTTCCTCAAAGAAACGGTCGTTCTTCCACATGGTAAAGCTGCACTCTTTGTTAGAACAGTAATAATTTTTCTTTCCCTCATAGACCGGGGAGCCGCAGCGGGGGCATTTGCCAAGCTCGGCACGTTCCGGCTTGAACAGGTCTTTTTTCTCGTCGGAAAGGAATGGATAGGATTTCACAAGCCCTTTTGCCATTCCTCGATACCGCCCATAAATGCGTCCGGGTCTGCCTTTCCCTTTGCTATCTGCGTCAGGTTGTTTTCCCATTCGGCGGTCAGTTTCGGGGAAGTTGGAGGGCGTTCCGGCAGGACGCATACAAGGTTGATACCGTCCTTTGTGGGGATAAGCTGCTTCCCTTTACGCTCCACAAAACCGCCCTTGACTAACTTCTCAATGACAGCGGCGCGGGTCGCAGGCGTTCCAAGCCCCCGGCGTTCCGCGTCCGGGTCGGTTTCCTCATTCCCGGCGCGTTCCATAGCGGAGAGCAGGGACGCTTCATTGTGTGGCTTCGGCGGCGTGGTGTCATGCTCCGTTACCTTTACCGTGGGGCGGTCAAATGTCTGCCCTTCGGTAAAGGAGAGCGTACCGGGGAGAAGCCCGCTTTCCCCGTCGTCCTCCGGGTCGGGTTTGTTTTGAGAGTCGCCCGGTAGCGGCGTTCCAAGCCTTTCCAGCCGTCGGAAAGTACCGCCTTTGCCTTTGTTGTAAAGGTCTGCCCCGCACATTCAAAAACCGCCGTGACCGCTTCAAAGGTATGCGGTTCGGCGGCAGCCATGAGAAGCCTTGCCCCGGCAAGGGTAAGGATATTCCGTTCCGTTTCCGGCAGCCCGGAAAGGTCGGTTTCCGCAAGCTCCATAGTGGGAATGATTGCGTGGTGGTCGGACACTTTTTTTGCTGTTTAAGAGCCGGGAAACTTCCGGCGTAAGGGCGACGCCCTCCATAAAGGGGAGCTTTTTACATAGCATTGTGAGGATACCCGCCGCCGTGTCGCCCATGTCGTCGGTCAGATAGCTGCTGTCCGTCCTCGGATAAGTAAGGAGCCGCTTTTCATAAAGGGATTGTGCAAGGTCAAGGGTCTGCTTTGCGGTATAGCCGAAAATCCGGTTCGCTTCCCGTTGTAAGGAAGTGAGGTCAAAGAGCTTCGGCGGGGCTGCGGTTTTCTGTTCTCTGTCAAGGGAAGCACAAACCGCCTGCGCTGCTTCGCAAGCCCTTTTCACTTCCCGCGCTTCATCAGCGGCGGGGAGCCGTTCGCTTATGGCTTCCGCGCCGGGGAGCATGAGCCGCACATGATAGTATTTTTCTTTCTTGAACGTGGTAATGGCAGCGTCCCGGTCAACAAGCATTTTTAAGGTCGGGGTCTGGACGCGCCCCACGTTCAGGGTATGGTTATAAAGGCAGGAGAAAAGGCGGGTGGCGTTGATACCGATAATCCAGTCAGCTTTTGCCCTGCAAAGGGCAGAAGCAAAGAGCGGGTCATAGTCCCGTCCGTCCTTTAAGCGGGAGAAGCCGTCCCGGATAGCTTCGTCCTCCATTGAGGAAATCCAAAGGCGGCGCATGGGCTTTTTACACCCGGCAACTTCATAGACGAAACGGAAAATGAGTTCCCCCTCGCGTCCTGCGTCGCAGGCGTTGACGACTTCGGAAACGTCGTCCCGGCGCATAAGGTCTTTGAGGGTGTCAAACTGCGCTTTCTTATCGGCAGCAACAGTGTATTTCCATTCCTGCGGCAGAATGGGTAAGCTGTCATAGCTCCATTTCCTGTACTGTTCCCCATAGGCGGCAGCTTCCGCAAGCCCTACCAAATGACCGACACACCATGAAACAAGGTAGCCGTTCCCCTCGATAAAGCCGTCCTTTTTCTCCCCTGCGCCAAGGACAGCGGCGATAGACTGCGCCACACTGGGCTTTTCAGCGATTACTAAGATATGTGAAGTCAATAAAAAATCCTCCTTTCAGCGTTCCGGCTGTCTGTCTTTTTCTAATTTTCTGATACAATACCCGATACAAGGGGACTGCCCCCGATAGGGGCAGCCGCGCAGCGCGGGGGAAAGGAAGCGGGCGGGGATTTGTCCCGCTTCCCGTCCTCCGGTTTCCGTATCATCATTTTTTCATAGGGCTGTCCGTGAACAGGGTCATACTTCTTTATCCTCCTGTCCCTCGTCGGCTTCCTCCCCGTCGTCAGCTTCCTCCGGCTGTTCTTCCTCGTCCTCGTCGTAGTCGTCAAAGTCATAATCGCTCAGGTCGTCGCTTCCCTTTGCCGCGTCCTTCTTCGGTTTCAACACTTTGAAATAATAGAACGCCGCGCCACCTGCCCCGGCAAGCACAAGGACGATAAGCAGCAAGCCCATGTTGCCGCCGCTTTCTTTCTCCTGCGGTTCTTCCGGTTCCTCCGGCTCCGGTTCGGCTTCCACGCCCGCACACTGGGTACAGTCAGTAGAGCATACGGGGCAGTTTATATTGACGGCTCCGGCTTCGCATTTCTCCGTACAGGTGCAGACAGCGGGCGTTCCTCCGTTTCCCCGTCCTCCAAAAGCGCGGAAAGGTCTGCGTCGTCTACTTGATTGAGGAAATGGACGGTGTTTTCCCCCTCGTCGTCCCGGTCAATGAGGATATAGAAGTAATTCCCGGCTTTGGTCGTCACTGTGATAAGCTGCTTGTTCCCGCCGAAATCGTCTACAAGGGTGGCGTTCCCCTTCGGCGTGATGGGTTCGGCTTCCTGCGGTTCCTCCACGACAACGCCGCTGTCGTCGGTCGCGTCGGGCGTTTCCTCCGGGGTCTGTGCAAAAAGCGGGAACGGAAACGCCGCCCATAAGGAGCAGGGCGGCGCAAAAGGCGGTCAGTGTCCGTGTGATTTTATTCTTCATTTTCTGCGTCCCCCTGTCCCTCGTCATAGTCAGCGGCTTCCCCTGCGCCATAGTCCGGCGCGGGTTCCATGCCCGGAATACCGCCGCCAGAAAGCATGGCGTTAAGCTCCTGCGGGGTCAGCTTCATAGCCCGCACAAGCTGTACGATTGCAGGTTTTCCGCTCGGTTTCTGTGCTTCCAAGCCTTTAACTTGTTCTGGTACTCTGTGATTTTCTCACGGGTTTCTGGATTCCCGGTCGATACGTTCAATCTTGTTCATAGCCATATAAAATTTCTCCTTCATTTTTTGGTCGGTTTACCAATTCATCAGCCCATACCCTTTGATACACTGATAGTTCAGGTCGTAGCTTTTTATCTTGCAGGCGTCGCCGGAATTGCCCTCCACGGTGTAGACGCGGCTTCCGTCTGTGCCGATAACAATGCCTACATGGTCTGCGCTGCCGTCTAAATCCCAGTCAAAAAGATAGCGTCGCCGGGGGCGATATTCTCATAGCCCCTTGCGCCCCATTGTCCCCGTGACTGGAACCACGGGACGCCCTGCGACTGGCAGGCGGCAAACTTCGGTTCGCTCACACCCGCTTGATTGTAGCACCAGCTCACAAAGCAGGCGCACCACTCGACACGGGAATTGAAGCCGTACCAGCTCCAATAGGGATAGCCGCCCACGTTGCCGACTTGCTGCTTCGCAAGGTCTACAAGGGCGGTGTTTCCGGGGCGTGTGCCGTTTACAAACTGTACGCCGCTTAAATCCTCCGACGCGGAAGTGTCCGGGGAACCGCCGCCGAAAATCAACGGCTTGTTGCCGCTTGTTTCCATGTAGACGCGGAACATTTCAAGCTGCTCCGGGGTCAGGAGTTCTTCCGCAAGTGAGGATATGGGCTTGTTCGTCAGCTCCACATTGAGGATATAATACTCATACGGCACTTGAACCGTATAGGTTTCCTCATGCTCGTTGCCGTCCTCGTCCGTCCATGTATCAGTACGTTCTTCCTCCCGGTAGCGGATTTCCACTTCCTCGGTCAGCGTCAGGGTGTACTGCAAGCCGAAAATGCGCTCGATTTCTGCCTGTGCGCTTTCCAGGGTGTAGCTCTGCAAAAGGGCGGTCAGATAGGACGCCAATTCATGGGGGTTATGCCCGATTGTGTCAAGGTCGTAGCGGTATTCATCATAGCCGGGGTGGGTGCGCTCGATATTGTCTATCTCGCTTTGCAGCTCATTTTCCATAGCGGCATAATTGTTTTCCACCGCCACAAGGTCGCTGTCCTCTGATGTGTAGGAAGTCCCCACAACGCCGTTTATCGTCCCGGAAAACATAGCGGAGCAGGACGACAGCCCCGCAAAGACAAGGATAATCAGGAGCAGCGCGGCTATGGCGATACAAACGCCTGCCGGGTGCCTTGCCACAAACGCTACGGTCTGCCTTGTTTTCTCGGCGGCTTTGGCTGCCGCTTTCCGGGTGTTCTCCGCTGCGGCTCTGATACCCTTTGCGCTGCCTGCCCTTGCCGCCTTTGCATACTGCTTTTTTATCTGCTGTTTCTGCCAGAAACGGGAAAGGGGATTGCTTGTAAGCTGCGGGTTATCGTACAGCGTCTTGTGGTACTGGAAATTCACATTCGCCTTTGCCGCCGCTCTTTCTGCCTTTTCCGCTTTCCGGTAGGGTTTGAGCTTGTGGCTGCGGTAGCCCTGTTTCACTTTCCGCGCCCCATACTTCACGCCTTTTTCTGCCAGTTCTTCGGATTTGTGCGCGCCCTCCACGCCGGAATTGTCCTTTTCTACGGAATGTACCTTGTTATGGACGAAAATACCCGCTTCCTGCGCGGGGCGGGACAGCGGGTTTCTGTGAACTTTGCTTCCGGGCATGGGCTTTTCCCGTTCCTCAAAGCATAAGCGGGTCTTTGCCTTTCCGGTGGCTTCATCAAAAGTGCGTTCCTTTATAAGTTTTTTCTGCTTCGGGATAGCTGCCTTTGCTGCGTCCAGACGGTCGGCTGCCCGGTTGGATTTTTCAATGTATTTTTCCAGTTCCGGGGTGGAAAGTTCTTCTTCGGTAAACTGCAAGCGGGACGACTTCGTTTGTGCCGCCGCTTCCTCCTGTGCTTTCCTTGCCGCTTTTTTGCTTGCCTTGCGGGTATGGGCTGCGTCGATACGCTCCATGACGCGCTCGGCGGCTGCCGTGTCCTGCTTTGGGGCAGTTCCCGGCGCATGGGACAAGGGAGAGGACGGGGAAGCCGCCCCTTGAGCTGCGCCGCGTCCTGTGCGGCTTGCTGCTCCGGCGTTTTCTGGAAATCCGCTTCCTGTATGCGCTTGCTGATACGTTCGCTTTCTCCCGTGGTCTGGTTCTGCTCGGTCAGCCCGTCACGGGTCATTTTCTGCGTGATTTTATCGCGGGGCTTATACTGTTTTATGTCTTTCCACCTCCAATCCGCGCCTTGCAAGGGCGCAATACTCTGCGTTAATCTCAATGCCGACATAGTGGCGGTCAAGGCTTTTCGCCGCAAGCCCGGTCGTGCCGCTCCCGAAAAAGGGGTCAAGCACAACTCCGCCTTTCGGACAGCCCGCCAGTATGCACGTTTCCGCTAACTTCGGGGGAAACGCGGCAAAATGCCCGCCTTTATAGGGGACGGTGTTGATAGTCCAAACGTCCCGGCGGTTCCTTGTGGTCGGCATGAGCGCGTCGTCATAGTAGCCGCCGCTCCTTGCCCTGTTCAGCCCCTGCACTTTTCCCTGTCCGGGGATTTCAGCGGCGTATTTGCTGTTCGCGCTGCGCCCCAGTCGGTACCGCGCCGCCGTTTTCGGGGAAATGGGTTCGGCTATGGCTGCCGCGTCATAGTAGTATTTCTTTTCTTTCGTCAGCAGGAAGATATGTTCATAGCAGCGGGTCGGGCGGTCTTTGCAGCTTTCCGGCATGGGGTTTTCTTTCTGCCAGATAATATCGCTCCGCAGATACCACCCGTCCGAGCGCAGGGAAAAGGCTAAGAGCCACGGGATACCGATTAAATCTTTTTGCTTGATACCCGCCGCTTTTCGTGCGATTGATACGCTTTGCCCGTTCCTGCCTTTCGGGTTTTCGGGTCGGTAGAGCTGCCTTTGCTTCCAGTGCCGCAGTAAGTGTCTGCGATATTCAGCCAGAGCGTCCCGTCCGGGCGCAGCACCCTCCGCAGCTCCCGGAAAATCACGGTCAACCGCCGGATATATTCCTCCGGCGTGTCCTCGCGCCCTATCTGCATGGTAAGCCCGTAATCGCGCAGCGCGTAGTAGGGCGGGCTTGTCACGGCACAATGGACGCTTTCAGAGGGAAGTTCCCGCAGGGCATACAGCGCGTCCCGGTTGATAATGGTGTCTGTCGTCAGCCCGTTCATGCTTCCCCCACTTCCTCCGGCTTCGTCGTCATTACCTTGTAAAGCTCCGTGTCCTTCGGGAAGCGGTCTACAAAGGGCAGCACCACGTTCCCGTAGAAGATAAGCCCCTCGCCCGCTTCGGTGTGGGTCACATACTTCATCTGCTGCGGGGAAATGCCTAACTGTCCTGCAAGGATAGCCCGGTCGCTGTGCCTGATTGAGCATGAGGACAAATCGCTG
>ENA-OPZD01000357-OPZD01000357.1-human-gut-metagenome-genome-assembly--contig:-NODE-357-length-12137-cov-2.081599_pt1 | contig 12137 bp, 24 predicted proteins | sample MGYA00242479_ERZ504495 | MGnify/ENA primary metagenome ERZ504495 (study PRJEB26092, sample SAMD00036286) | human gut metagenome | host: Homo sapiens | study: EMG produced TPA metagenomics assembly of... | reverse complement strand
CTGGACAAGCAACGAAAGGTTTTCATTTTCACTATATAGATGGATTCATCCATGTCAATAAAACCCAGCAGAACAATTCCGGTCATATGCGTGGAGACGTGGGAAGAAATACGACAGTATAACCAATGCTGCCATAGACATCGGTCAGAAAGAACCCAGCAATATCATTGTGGCTCTCAAGTCTGGCGGAAGAGCAGGTGGTTATCATTGGCGGTTCGCAGATGCTGAGAAACCTGTTCCTCCGTTCAAGAAAGAAAGGTGGCGTGCCGTCATGTGCTGCGAGACCGGGGAAATATTTAGGTCTGCGTGTGCCGCTGCGCGGAGCATGGGGTTTTCAGCAAGTGCCGTCTGGAGGGCATTAAAGCGTGGTGGAACCTCGGGCGGTTATCACTGGAAATATGTCGATAGCGGTGATGCCGATGAAACAACGGCCTAAACGGAGGTAGAGCCATGACCATCATCAAGCAGGGAGGGGTGAGCAGCAAATCCCATCAGCGAAACCTCCGCGCCTACATCAACGATGACAAGAAGGTGCTCCTGCGTGATTCCCAGAACATGGAGGAGTGCAAGGACTTGAAGCGGTGGGCGAGTTACATGGAGCGCACCCGCAAGACCTTTGGGCATGATAAGGCCGCCCGTCGCATCCGCGATAGGAAGACCGGCGAGTTGAAGGAGGCCAAGAACACGGTGCTGTTCCATCAAATCGTGGCCTTTCTTCCCGACGAGTGCGACCTTAACGGCGGCAAGCTCACGCCGGAGGACTGCATGAGATATGCGAGGGATTACGTCGGCACCTATTATCCGAACCAAGAGGTGGTCTTCGCCCTGCACAACGAGTATTGCAAGGAGGACAAGACCCATCGCTATGCGGTCCATATCGTCATAAACCGCAGCGACCTCTCAACCGGGAAGCGCTTGGATGAGGGTAGGGGGAAGGAGGCGAAGGTTCGCCGTGCCTCCCGCATCCGCAAGATGGACAAGGCATGGGGCTTGAAGCAGGTGGAGCGCGATGAGCGCAATTCCTCCGTCCATAAGAAGCAACCGTCGAAGGTGGAGAAGGAGATTGAGGGGCGCGGGGGAGAGTCCTACAAGATGAACCTGCGCGAGCTGTGCCGTCTCGCAGCCGACAAGGCCGAGAACATCTACGAGTACCGTGAGATGCTTGAGGGCTGGGGCGTTGACACCCAGTTCCGCAAGGGCAGGCTCTACGTCACCGACACCGACAACTCCAAATACTCCTTCTCCCTCGCGAAGCTCGATGCCGACCTGAACGCGAACGGCCTTGAGGAGCGGTTCTTGCAGAACGTGGAAGCGGACATCGAGGCCAAGGGCGCGGAAATCGCCGAGGCCCGAGCGCAGTCGAAGCCGAGCGCCAGCGCGTCACCGGCATCCGCGATGCCTACCTAGAGGACATGAGGAAGACCTACCTCGATTACCGCAAGAAGGCGCATGGCTTGGAGGGCACTGCCCTCGCCGCGTTCCCGAAGCTCGAACTCAAGCGCCCGCCCAAGGATGTCATGGACGACCCCGAGGTGAAGCGCCTGTGGCTCGCATATCGTCGCGGTGCCGACGAGCTGCGCGTCGAGATGGCTTCCGAGGTTCCCTATGCACGCAAGCCCAAGAAGGGCGGAGGCACGAGCGGGTCCGGTACCCAGCCGCGCCGCGAAGCACCGTCCATGGGCAAGGATGAGCGCGGGCATGAGCGACCGGACGTGCGTTAAGTAGCGGCCCCGTGAAGATACCCAACATCTCCACATTGGTAGGTTTATGGTATGCTACAATAGTAGCAACACACACGACTATGAGGAGGGGTCGTTGATGTATCTGAAGAGATTCTTCCCGGTAATTGGCGCGAGGATGAGTGGCCCGAGCACATCGAGGTCAGCCATGAATCCTCGCGCTTCAAGAGCCGCAGGTACGTGCCGCGCGTGAACTCCGCTAACAAGTCCTCGGCCAACCCGGTCGATGGCATCTGGTGTTCGCACTGCGGCTGGGCGGGTGTCATCGCGCAGGACATGACCGATTTGGATGAGGTGACGGAACCGCAGTTCGACATCTTGGCCGAGGACGTGCCGACCTTCTGTCCGAAGTGCGGTTCCCTCCTCATGTATTAGAGTGGGAGGACGGACACATGAACATCATCGGGCAACGCGACTTGAAACCCTGTCCCTTCTGCGGTCATGAACCCATGTCCGGCGAGTTCAGACCGGCGACGCGCAAGTCGCCACCTCTGTTCGGCATCAGCTGCATCCATTGCGGTGCGGAGATGACCGGCGAGTTCATAGATGAGCTGATACAGCGATGGAACGCCCGAGCCGCTGCGACGGCTTCCATTGATAAGGAGGTGATGAAAGGGGCGTTTGACAAGGAGCGGCGCGATGTGGCGGAGCGGCTGTGGAAGCACATCGGCAAGCCTCTGTTCACGGGACAGGATATTGAGGACATCATAGGTGTACGGCGAAGTGACTTCAATCTCATTCTGGCCGACGCGTCGTATCGCCGCCTCGCCGACCTCATCGAGCCTGAACCAGAACTGCCGCTTGATGTCTGCCCGTTCTGCGGTACGTGTGTTATGGGGGAGGGACGAGATGCTGTCCATGGGTAAGGATGGGGCCACCGTGGTGGATATGGTCGCGGAATGGCTGGAAGACAATGATTTCGACGGACTGACGGACGGGCGCTGTCATTGCTCCGGTCGGGACCTCATGCACTGCGGGTTGGTTCGCAGCCGCAGGTGCTCTGCGGCGCACCTGTTCCCCTGCACGCGATGCACCCACCTGACCACCTGCGACCGCACCACGGGTGCTGACATGTACAGCACCGATGCCGATTGGTGCGGTGAGTTCGAGGAGGCGTGAATGCCGAAGACATTGAAGAACTTCGCGGACAGCGAGAGGGCAAGGGAGTACCGCAACCGACAGCGGGAGAGGAACTATGCCCTGTGCCCCGGCGATGATGATGTCCGTCACACGAGGTGGCGGGATTGGGAGAGGAGGCTGGTTATGGAACACGACATTCCCGATAGGGAAATCTCCCGCATGACCGGCAGGAGCGTGCGTGCCATACAGGTGATGCGTCATAAGATGAGGAAGAACGGGGAGGTCCGCACCGATGAGTAAGGTGGACGGCAACCTCATCCAAAGCATCCTCTGGTACGCGATAGCCGCCATCTGGGCACTCATCGCGATAGCTCGGTGGCTCAGCGGCGGACCCGATGGGGCGGATGCCATGACCCACTTCGGCATCGCCTTCATCTTGGCGAACGTCTTCGAGCTTAGGGTTGAGGTTGATAAAATTGGAGAAAAGTAGTTTACTATTGATATAGTATGGTATAATGCTATTACTTGGAAAGGAGAGCAGATGGCTAATATGGAGTGCCGGGAGGCGGATTGCGCCCATTGGCTCGGCAGAAATCTGGGATGTGAATACCCCGATTTTGATGGATGCGGCATCGGCCCGTCCAACTGCCCGGAATACATCAGTTGCGAGGATTATCACGAGCAGGAGAAGCAGGAGGAGTTCTATGAGTAAGGGGCAGGCGACGGAGAAGTGGGTCGTGGAGGTGCGCCGTGCCCATGCGTCGGAGCACCGACCGGGCAACTGGTGCTGCGTGGCCCAGTGCGATGATGGTCAGACCGCCATCACGGTCGCCGATGCCTTGCAAACTTCATGCGCACCGGTCTCATAGGAGATGATTTCCACACCCGCACCAGACTGGTGGGCGAGAAGGGGGCGTGAAGGCATGGCATATAGCGCGAAGCACCTCAAGGAATCTTTAGAACAAGGGACAGATATGCAAGACATCGAACGCGATGACGAGCGCGTCGAGACGCACATCAGCGGGGTCAGGAACCTCAGCGAGGAGGCGCGTGAGATGCGTGCCGCAGGTCGCAAGTTGGTGGGCGAGGCCGATGAGAAGGCCGATGGCATCAGCGATTACCGAAGGCTCTCCGGTTCAGTGAAGAAGCTCAAGGAGAGCGTGGATGCCCAAAGGGCGGAGGTCAATCAGGCTGTGAAGAAGATGGACCAGACGCTCTATGAGATGCGCAATCTGGTCGATAGGGTCGAGGAGCTGTACAACAGCGCCAAGGACGAGACCCATTCCGCAGAGCAGGCCGCGCTCAACGGCGTGAACAAGGCACAGGAGAAGGCACAGGAGATAACCCTCCGCAATATAGACGAGGCGACGCAGCGCAGTAAGAAAGGCCATCGACACGATGGTCTTGGAGTCGAAGCGCCGCATCGAGCGCCTTGCAATGGTCACCCTGCCCGACCGCATGTTCCATTTCCTCAAGTGGACGGCGCTCATGCTCGTGCTGTTCATCTTGGTCCACATCGTCTGGCAGATGTTCTCATAAGAAGTGATTACATCCTGTGCGGATGATGCGGGAGCATACATATAAGTTCAGGTTAAAAGAAAAGCGCCGACCGGACGGCGTGGGATTGAAAGGAAGATTGGTCATGGAAGACAAGAAGGATTTCGATAAGGATAAGCAGGAGATGGGCACGCAGCAGATGCCGCACGTTCCCGCCGAGGGGGATGAGGATGGGAAGAAGGGCACCATCGTGCTCTTCGGCCATGAGTTCGACAAGAGGAAGGCCGTGTTGGCCGGACTCGGTGGGCTGCTGGCAATCGCCCTCATCGGCGGCGGTGTCTGGTATGCGGCTTCGCAAAGCCGGAGCCGAAGGAGCCAACGCCCATCGAGCAGACTGAGAAGCAGGAGCAGCATGTCATCCAGCTCGGTGCCAAGGCGGACGGTTGGGTGAAGGGCGAGTCCTCACCGGTCATTGCCCACGTCGTGAACAAGGAGGAGAAGGTGGACTACTACCATGCCTACGACGCGAACGAACCGACCACGCGCTCGACGTGCCCGCAGAGGGCGAGTACGAGGTCTCCTTCATCAGCCCCGTGGACAAGGACGGCTCCATCTACGAGGTTCCCAAGACCGCCAAGGTGAAGTCCGAGCCGAAGACAAGGATGGGAAGGACACGGGGGATGAACTGCCCTTCGAGTTCAAGCCCCATCGCGGCTGACAAGACCGACGCGGATGCGCTCAACGCCATCGTGAAGTCCGTCGGCGACGCCGTGAAGAAGGCGACGAGACCCTGACCGGCGCGGACGGCACCAAGGTCATCGAGCTGGTCAAGGAGAACGCCAAGGCAAACCCGAACGCCGACAAGGACAAGGTGGACGAGGAGAGCCAGAAGGCGGAGGATTCCAACAAGGACAACGGAGAAACCAAGCCGGGGAACGCCGGTGGTGATGGCAACAATACGCCGGTGGCGAGTCAGGTGCCAATGGTCAGAATCAAGGCGGTAACGGTGGTGGTGGTTCCAACTCAGGTAACTCCGGTAACGGTGGTGGGCAGAGCGGGCACCAATGTGCACATAATTGGGTTGATGAAACCGCGACAGTGCATCACGACGCGGTATATGAGACAACTTATATCCATCACGACGCGGTAGTGGAGTATCACTGCATTTGTAATGGATGCGGGGCGGATATTACGGGATTTGAGACATCACATTTCAAAGAAAACTTCTTTAATGGATGTCAATCATATACAAATACTCCTGTTACTGTTAAAGAAGCATGGGATGAACCTGTGCAGAAACTTGTAAAAGACGCTTGGGATGAAAAAGTCCCAACTGGTCGTCGTATCTGTACGAATTGCGGGAAAATCAAATAGGTAAATGTAAAGGGGAGCTTCTTTGAGTTCCCTTTTCTTTTGTAGTGTTATATATTTATAGTATTGTAGTTATCATATTACAGAAAGGCCAGTTATGCTTCTCGCAACTTACCAGCCCAAAGAATCACAATCTTCTCGGCAGAATCAGCAATACGATTGTTTTCGTGACAAGCTCGGTGGCGAGTATCCCGTCTTCTGCTTTCCAGCGCGGACGGCTGATGAGTTCCGGTTTCGCTCGCTCCTTGCGGCTCCCTGCAAACCTGAATGCCTCATCTTCTTCGATACGAACGAATATGTCCGATTCGATGCAGTGACATGGAACAACATCCTCACTCTGCCGCGAGATGTCGATTTTGATGGGAAGTTCGCCACCATGTTCGATGATGTGGACGAACGCTTCTCCGAATACGTGGTTCCCCAAAGCCGCTTGAAGGAGAAGATAGAGGTCATCGACATCAAGCAGCTCATCGAGGAGGATACCTTCGGATGTAAGACGCAGGACGGAGAGGTTATAGAAGCTGGAACTAAGATGGTGGGTGCTGCTCAAGAGTTTGCACGGAAGATGGTGCGTGACAACATGCCTGAAAAGCTGAATTGCGGGCGAAACGACTTGACGGCGATGCTCTACCAGAGCGCATTTGTCTATTACCTAGGTGGTTTCGTATGGAATGTCGTCAACGAGAGGTGAACGGTTTGCTTGATTTATTGCCGTTCATATGGAATGACGACAATGATTCATCCATAAGGAATTGGATGCGATTCAATGAGTTGCGTGGGAAGATTTACGATACGAACAATGGCGGCTCTCATGATGAGTACCTAGAGATGTGCGATGCACTTGCCCAATCGGTCGGAGCTGAACGCAGCATGTTCCTGTCGAGGTTCAAGAGGAACGACCCGTGCCCCTGTGGAAGCGGCAAGAAGCTCAAGAGATGCCATGGCCTGAAACCAGTTGACCTGTTTCCCTTCTAGGTCCAGATAGGTCATAGGATAAGCCCCCGGTCATCGACCAGGGGCTTCGTCATATCAGCGCGATGCAATCCATCTCGGGATTCCACCCCGAACCCCGCAAGGGACGAGTCCCTTGACCCGTATCTCGGGTTTCACCCGAACCCATCCTCGCCGGAGGGCAGGGAAAGCAGGAGGCCTTCTTTCTCCTTTATCAAAAGGATTTCCCGTGAGCCTCCTGTAAACGGGCTTTCGCGGCATATCCTCGCCAAGACTCCGGTATTCCACGCTCCCGTTGACAGCGGCTTCGTGCCGATTGATGGCAGGAAAAAGCCCCGGTTTATAACCGAGGCCTCAGATTATTGCTAATTTATCATCGTTCGTTTTCTTGATGATATGCTTGGTCTTCACGAGATGCTTCCAATGCCCTCGAAGATTCCCGCATGGCATGAGCTTCGTCCTTGAGCCGTAAAGGCTCCGAGTGACTGACATCCGGTTCCTCGATGTCTTTGCCATTGCCGAGATGTTCCAGTACGTCGTGACGCTTGCCGATTTCGGTGAGCGTTGCCACCTGAGCGCAATCCTTGAACCACGGATATGTCTTCTGCAAACCCTCCAACACCTTGTACGCTTGCAAGTAGGACATTCCATGAATGGATTCGTAGCCGGAATATTGGGTGTGCTCGAAGCCGTTCGCTTCCATGAAGGCCTGTATCTTGCCCCATGCGCTTTTGTAGCCCGTCTTACTTTCAGATGGATAAAGGGATTTCAACCTATCCTCATCCAAATCGAAATGGAATGCTTTTCTACGACTTGCCATGGCATATCACTTACGCATAAAGGCATTGAGGGTCGGTCTTGCGGAAGACATCAAGGCAGTCGATGGCATCGGTGTCATCCTCGAAGGCGACGAGCGACTTGACGTTTCGCATGACCCATTTCGCATTGGAGAGCATGGAGAGCGCGAGGCATTGTGATTCCACCTCATCGCCGACCTTCGCCTTCCATGTCCCATGCCCGATGCGGGTGACTCCGTATTTCTCCACATTCCTGCCGACGTAATCGTACAGGGTCTCGATGTCATATCCGTTGCGCTTCGCCTTCTCCTCGTCAAACTCGATGGTGAAACTCCACGGAACCGATTTCGTTGTGTTTCCCATATTGATTTCCCCTTTCATAGATGATTTAGCTGAATCGCCGACTTGTGCGGGCTTAGATGTAAAAGGACAGGGCGAACAGGACTTCAAGCAGCTTCTCGCTGCTCATCATGTGCATCCCATCGCCTCCTTTCAAATTCATATGTATGGGATGTCAGATATAAGTATCTAAAAGTATGCAGGGAAGTAGATACATAGAACAAATCGCAATGCAAGTCCGAGAAAAGCAAACTTAAATGCCTTTCTTCTGATTGTGTCGATTCGAGGGTAGCGAACGGCATAAAGAAGATAGGCTATAGGGAGAGAGAAGAAATGGAAGATAAAGCCGATGACAAACCACATTGGTTGAACCCCTTCGTTTTGATAGGATGGTATTTTACCGGTTATTGACAATGTTATATTTCATAAGCTCTCACCTCACTTGCCGTGCTTTATCTCTCCTTTAGTCGTTTCCTATATCTAAAGTATAATAGTTTTCTACACTACTATTATACTACATTTCAGCCATTCCCTCAACTGTTTTCTACCGTGCGCGACCGCGATTTCAGGTGCTTTGGCCTGTTCATCATGGCTCTTCGCCGACCCTTCATGGCCTCGAACTCTCCCTTGAGGGGACACCTTCTCGGGTGCGCGTTCCACGTCGCGGTCGTGGTGCTTCTCCAAGACATCGTTGTAGCGCCCGATGATGAGGGTGCCCGCCTTGTCGGCCTTCGCCGCCGCCTTGAACAGGTATGATGGGTCGTCTTCCAGCGCGTGCATCCACGATTGCAGATAGGAGACGTGGTTCTCGTAATGCTCCCCCTCGTAGTCGGCACTTTGGATGCCGAGGTCTGCGGAGAGGAAAAGGGAGCCGAGTTCGGCCACAAGCTCCTCCTGCGCGTACTCGGGACTTCCGAAGTTGGTGTTGCAGCCGCGATTGAGGGCGGATGGGTGCCCGGTCGAATGGGTCATCTCGTGCAGGAGCACGCGGGTGAACGTCTCATCCGATAGGAAGGTCTCGCGCGGGGCGATGAGGATGCGGTCGGAGCCGGGGGCGTAACCGGCGCTCCCCTGATAGCGCATGGATTCCACGATGGGGCAGCGGGAGGAGAGGATGAGGTCGCCCGCGATGGCGGCTGTGCGGTCGCTCACATGCTCCGGTACCGGTGGGGCGGGGATGCCCCTCAATCTCGCTGGCGTTGAAGACGTTCCAATAGCCCACGCAGCGCAGGTAGTGGCCGGTGACCTCCTTCTCACCCGTGTTCTTGTTCTCCTCCTTGATGGAGAACTCGCGCCATTTCTCGATGAGCGCGGCCTTGGCCCCCTTCTTGAGGTGCCAGCCGCTATCGCGAATCTGGTTGAATGTGCACCAGCGGTTGTCCGTGAACCCTCGCATGTAGCCCACGAAACCGAGGTGGAAACGGTTGCCGCCCTGATACACCGTGCCTGATACCGGGTTGTGGGGGCTGAGGGAGGGGATGTAGGGTTCCGGCCAATGGAGTCCGTCGCGCTTCATGTCCTCGATAATCTTCTCGACCACGAGCGCACGTTGCTTCTCAACGATTTCAAGCGACTTCGATTTCTTCTGCTCTTTCATTTCAGTCCTTTCCGCGTCAGCCGTTGGCATCATTATATCAACGCGCATGGACGGCGACCCGATGCTGATTTTCAGAAGGTTGCAAGAAAAACGACCCCGCAGAATCGCGTCTGTGGGGCGTGAGAGGGTCGGGCCTATGCTGATGCCAGCCGTATGTCGGATTGCCGCCAGAAGGCTCAGGATGCGTCTGGTGCGATTTGCGTACTTTCGGCTTGATTCTTGGCCGTTTCCCGCATACTCGTGACGAGGACGGTGCGCTCGTTATCGACCCAGATGTTGTAGGAGCAGGTGACGAGCGAGATGACCTGTTCCGGCTCCGTCTCGGCATCGAGCACCATGGCGGCGTTCGCACGCGATTCGCCGTACCATGCACGGAAGTCCGACTCGCCCTCGAAGTCGATGCGCTTATTGCGCTCGCGCCCGTTGACTATCTGCGCGAACCGCGCCTCGTAGGTCATCTTCGTATTTGGGGTCTGGATGAGGACGCGGGCGTGCTCGCGGGCGAAGTCTACATCCTTATAATCGGCGACGGTACCCATTGGGGCCACCTTCTTGTCGTTCCAGAAATGATGCCCCAAGATGACGGCGTTGCGGCTGGACAGCCCCAGTTCCTCGCAATCAGCATCAAGGTAGATGGCACCGGCTGGGTTGTAGTTGCCGTACACGTCGTGCTTGAGGTAATAGCCGGGGGCGTCTCCATGAGCTTGAAGGATGGGGGAGCCCACGGTGGTGCCGGGGATGGTGACCCAGCCGATGACATCCGGGTTGATGTCCTGCCAGTAATCCCAATCGACCGCAGGAAACCCATCACCGTCCTCCACCGTGGACTCGTGGGCCGCGTCTGGCGAGGGCGGTGTATGCGCCGCCCTGCCTGCAATAGAGGAGGAAGGCGAACATCGCTGCGGCGCTCAGCAGGAAGACCGCCGATGCCGCGAGAGCGATGCGCGATTTCGTTCTCTTCTTCAATTTCGTTCACCTCCTAGCTTCTAATCATATCATCCGTCGTTTCTGGCTTTTGAATCGCCTCCATGAGAAAGACCCGGCACCCCGATTGCAGGATGCCGGGTCTGGAAAGGAGAGGTCTGCTACTCGGCAGTCGCCGGTTTCTCCTCGCCGCAGAGCGTGCAGACGAGCTTGTCCGGCACGGACTCATCGTAGGCCGGGGAATCGGTGACCTCGCGTGTGAAGCCCTCGCTCACCAGCACCTCACCGGTGATGGGCACGTTGGTGGAGTAACCGGAGTGACCGGTGTCCTTGATATGCGCATCGGCGATGCCGTCGATGGTCTGCTGGCAGTCGTTGCATACGGTGTGGTAGCTGGTCTTGGTCTCGTAGACCGGCGGGACGTTCTCGGTGTGGGTCGACCGCGTCGTGATGCACCGTCTTGTAGGTGACCGTCCAGTCGTGTTCGCAGGGCTTTTCGTCCTCGACCTGCTCCTGTTGGACGGTCGTGGTGCCGGAGCCGGGAGCTGTGGGCGTGCCGCCCTGCCCGCCGGACAGGTAGATGCCGCCGGTGATGAGACCGGCGACGAGCAGGGCACCCGCCGCGATACCGAGGAGGATGCGGCGCTTGGCCTTGACCACGCGGTCGGCGGGGGTCTGCGGTTTCTCTCCGTCGTTCAGACGGTTCTTGTCACTCCATGGGTGTCCCCTTTCTGGGATAGGGCGGGCGCTCCCCATTTACATGGACGGAGCGCCCGCAGCATGTGCAGTGGGTTAGGCCTCGGAGTCGCCCGAGACATCGCCGCCCTTGGTGTCGCCGCCTTCATCGGCTGCGGCATCCTCTGCCTTCGCGGCGCGGCGGTTCTTGATGCCGTAGTAGGCGCAGCCGCACGCGAGCACGGCGAGTGCCGCGATGGAGACCACGATGAAGAAGTCGTTGCCGCCGGTCTTGCCGAAGAACCCGCCGGGAGGCGTGGTGGTCACGGTGACCGTCTGCCCCTCATCGTCGATGTCCTTGTGCTCGGCGACCAGAACCTCGGTGGCCTCGTCGCCCTGCTCGGTCTGCTTGTACAGCTCCTCGAACACCACGAGGTCGTGGCCGTCGAGGGAGGAGGCATCGAACTTGCCGAGGTCGATGTCGATGGTGCCGTTCTGGCTGTTGGGCGTGAACTTGAGTTCGGCGGTGACGTGCTGGTCGTTGATGGACAGCATCTCGCCGGTCTTCTTGTCCATAAGCGTCGCCTTGAGGGTGTATTCCTTGCCCGGAATCAGGCCCTCGTAGGTCACGCGGTCGGTGATTACCGCATCCTTACCGGCCATCAGCGTGTGGTCGCCGTCGGACTTGTCCGTGGCGGTGGTGCCGATGACGGTGGGCACGAGGTTCACGGTCTGCTCCTCGGAGTCGAGGTCGCATTCGGAGGCGACGATGACGGGGGCGGAACCCTCCTCATCCGCGACCGCGTTCTTGGACATGACCTCGAACACCACGATGTCCTTGGTCTCGCCGCCGAGGCGGTCGATGACATCGTTGGCGTTGAAGTGGAAGTCCATGGTCACGGTGCCGTCGTACTTCTCCGGGGTGAACTCGGCGGTCTGGTAGACAGATGGGAGATGAGGTCTTCGTTGTCGGCTATGAACTTGCGAGGGCATCCATGTCGATGGACACCGGCAGCTCGCCGGTGGCGGAGTAGTTGAGCACGATGCCGGAGTCCTTGAGCACGGCCACGTCGGAGACGGCTTTCTTCTGCTCATCGGTCAGGGCATCGTAGCCCACCTTGCCAGAGGTGTCCACGGTAGCGGAGGTCAGACCATCCGCATCGGTCT
>ENA-OPZD01000356-OPZD01000356.1-human-gut-metagenome-genome-assembly--contig:-NODE-356-length-12158-cov-3.062256_pt1 | contig 12158 bp, 13 predicted proteins | sample MGYA00242479_ERZ504495 | MGnify/ENA primary metagenome ERZ504495 (study PRJEB26092, sample SAMD00036286) | human gut metagenome | host: Homo sapiens | study: EMG produced TPA metagenomics assembly of... | reverse complement strand
AGAAGACGGAACATGGATTTATTTTGACATGGTTCCGGAGGAAACAGAGATCCGTGAAGGTGCACCGGAATACACAGGTCGTCTCTGCGTGATCGGCTCCAAACTGAAAGAAGATAAGCTTGCAGAATTATTCGGGCTTGCATAATGATTATGAGGAAACAGCGATTTATGGCAATCCTCTAAAATACTGCATCTGGATTCAGCTCATCAGAGTGTGAAATCCTCGTCATAGATGCGCGACTGAATGATTTCGGCAGATAATAACAGAATCAGAATAAAGATAAAGGAATAAATTATATGATGGATGATATCAGAGTTCCCATTTATTTGGTTACGGGATTCCTGGAAAGCGGAAAGACTACTTTCCTGGATTTTACACTGCAGCAGGAGTATTTTTGCCATTGACGGCAAAACTCTGTTGATTCTTTGCGAAGAAGGCGAAGAAGAATATGATATGGATAAACTGAAACTTACAAACACAGTTGTGGAAGTGATCGAGGATGAAGAAGATCTGACACCACAGCGTCTGGCTGCCATGGATATCATCCATCAGCCGGAGCGTGTTGTGATCGAGTACAACGGAATGTGGCTTGTAAGTAAGTTTGAGCAGATGGAGCTTCCGGAAGGCTGGGGAATTGAGCAGGAGATTACCTGTGTGGATGCAACTACTTATCAGGTTTATATGGCAAACATGAAATCTCTGTTCATGGATATGATCAGAAATACAGATATGGTTGTATTTAACCGCTGTAAAGAGGGAGATCCGCTTCCTGCATACAGACGTGGGATCAAGGTTGCAAATCAGAGTGCAGAGGTTATCTTTGAAAATGAAGAGGGCGAGATGGATGACATTTTCCAGGATGAGATGCCGTTTGATATCAATGCACCGATCATTGAGATTCCACCGGAAGATTATGGTATCTGGTTTGTGGATGCCATGGATAATCCGGATAAATATGTAGACAAAATTGTCCGCTTTAAAGGACGTGTCATGAAACCACGTGGAATGGGAAGTAAATTCTTTGTTCCGGGACGTGTGGCAATGACCTGCTGCGCAGATGATACCACTTTCCTTGGATACGTGTGCAGAAGCGATTATGCACCGCATATCAAAGAGGGCAGTTGGGTAGAAGTAACAGCGAAGGTCGCATTTGAGAACCGTACAGAATATCAGGGTGAGGGCATTGTTCTTTATGCAAGTGATGTGAAAGAATGCGAGCCGCTTAAGGAAGAGATGGTATATTTTAATTAATTATCTTAGCGTGTGTTTGAAAAATGCTTTCCGCAAGATGTGCGTTACAATTTTGCAGGATTGGTTTTTTTGAACACACTTTAGAGTATGTAAAAAAATAAATTTGACATCAGGACAGGTATGGTAATTCCGGAAAATGGTGTTAAATTAAGCAGGAGACACATATATGTATTTAGTAGTTGGCCTGGGAAATCCCGGGAAACAGTATGAAGCAACACGCCATAATATGGGATTTGATACCGTTGACCGTCTGGTAGAGGATTACAATGTCCCTCAGGGTGGTGTGAAATTTAATGCCATGTACGGTAAAACCATGATCGGCGGAGAGAAAGTGATTCTTATGAAGCCGCTTTCTTTTATGAACCTGAGTGGCGGTCCTGTTCGTGAGATGGCGAATTATTTTAAAATTGATCCGGAATCAGAGCTTATTGTTATTTATGATGATATTGATCTGGAACCCGGGCAGCTTCGCATCCGCAAGCAGGGAAGTGCCGGCGGACATAACGGGATCAAAGACATTATCCGCCAGCTTGGCACAGAGAAATTTCTCCGTATCAAAGTAGGAGTTGGTGCAAAGCCGAAGGGATGGGATCTGGCAGATCATGTACTTGGCAGATTTTCCACAGAAGACAGGAAACTTGTGGATGAAGCAATAACAAAGGCGGCAAAGGCTGTGGATATCATAATCTCACAGGGTACAGATGCAGCCATGAACGAATATAACAGAAAAGTACCTGTACAGAAATAAGCAGACAGGAAACAGATGATTGTTCAGCAAAAGGTATAGAAAGCGGTAACTGGAAACAGAAGCCGCTTTTATTACGTCGAAGGATCATGAGGGGTGAAGATGAAAGCATTTTTAACACCTCTGCAGGGGCTTGCAGAGTTTGAACAGATTAAAGAAAAAAGCAAAACGAATAAGGGAATCCTGCAGGTTTCGGGGTGTATGGAATCGCAGAAATCTCATCTGATGTACGGACTTTCCGGGATTGCGCCTTATCGTCTGATCCTGGCGGAGGACGAACGCCGCGCCAGAGAAATTTATGAAGATTACAGATTTTATGACAGAAAAGTGTATTCTTATCCTGCGAAAGATCTTCTGTTCTTTCAGGCAGATATCCATGGAAATCTGCTGATACGTCAGAGGATGAAGGTCATTAAGGCGTTACTGGAAGAGAAAGAACTGACAGTTGTTACAAGTATTGACGGATGTATGGATTTTCTGGAATCTCTGGAAAAGATAAAAGAACAGCTGATTCATTACGAAAGTGACAGCACCGTAGACACAGAACAGCTGAAGAACCAGCTGGTGGCTTTAGGTTACGAGCGGGTAGGACAGGTGGAAATGCCGGGGCAGTTCTCTGTGCGTGGCGGTATTGTGGATATTTACTGTCTCACTGAGGAAAATCCATGGAGAATCGAGCTTTGGGGAGATGAGATTGATTCTATCCGGAGTTTTGATCCGGAGAGTCAGCGTTCTCTGGAAAATCTGGAAGAACTTACGATCTATCCGGCGGTGGAGCATATAGGGGACAAGGATATGGTTTCCTTCCTGGATTATTTTCCGGAGGAAAGAACCATAATCTTTCTGGATGAACCAAACCGACTGACTGAGAAAGGCGGGGCTTTAGAAGAAGAGTACAGACAGAGCCGTATGCACAGAGAGGAAAAAGGCAGCCGGAATCTGCCGGAAAACTGGCTTTGTTCTTTTGAACAGCTTCAAAAAGAACTGAATAAACGCAACTGTATTTCTGTATGTGCGCTGGAACCGAAACAGGCAGGCTGGAAAGTGCGGGAGAAATTTTACCTGGAGGTAAAATCAATCAGCGCTTATAACAACAGTTTTGAACTTCTGGTAAAAGATCTTCATCAGTATAAGAAACAGGGATACAGGATCGCGTTGCTTTCCGGTTCCCGCACAAGGGCCGAGAGGCTGGCAAAGGATCTTCAGGAAGAGGGACTGGCAGCCTTTTATGGACAAGATTATGACAGGGAGATCTGTCCGGGCGAGATCATGGTGGTTTATGGCCATGCAAAGAAGGGCTTTGAATACCCGTTGATCAAGTTTGCGGTAATGACAGAATCTGACATTTTTGGACAGGAACAGAAGAAGAAAAAGAAGAAAAAATAATCAGTGGAAGCCGTATTCAGGATTTTGCGGAGCTTTCTATCGGCGATTTTGTTGTCCATGAAAAGCATGGTCTTGGTATTTACCGAGGAATTGAAAAAGTTGAAGTAGACAGGATCGTTAAAGATTATATTAAAATTGAATACAGAGGCGGAAGCAATCTCTATATTCCTGCTACTCAGCTTGACTGTCTGCAGAAATATTCAGGGGCAGATGCTTCAAAGGCTCCGAAGCTGAACAAACTTGGTACTCAGGAGTGGAATAAAACAAAGAGCAAGGTTCGTGGGGCAGTTAAAAATATTGCAAAAGAACTGGTAGAGCTTTATGCAGTGCGTCAGGAAAAGGAAGGATATGTCTGTGGTCCTGATACTGTATGGCAGAGAGAATTTGAAGAAATGTTTCCATATGAAGAGACAGAGGATCAGCTCAGTGCTATTGAGGATGCCAAACGTGATATGGAGAGTACCAGGATTATGGACCGGCTTATCTGCGGGGATGTGGGATACGGCAAAACAGAAGTGGCGCTGCGTGCCGCATTTAAGGAAGTACAGGAGAGCAGACAGGTAGCTTATCTTGCACCTACAACGATCCTTGCGCAGCAGATTTATAATACCTTTGTGCAGAGGATGAAGGAATTTCCGGTACGTGTGGAACTGTTGTGCAGATTCCGGACCCCGGCACAACAGAAGAAGGCAATCGAAGACTGAAAAAAGGTCAGGTGGATGTGATCATTGGAACGCACAGAATCCTTTCCAAAGACGTACAGTTCAAAAATCTTGGCCTGTTGATCGTTGATGAGGAACAGCGGTTTGGAGTTACGCATAAGGAAAAAATCAAGCAGTTAAAGAAGGATGTGGATGTCCTTACACTGACTGCAACGCCCATTCCCCGTACTCTTCATATGAGCCTGATCGGAATCCGGGATATGAGTGTCCTGGAGGAGCCTCCTATGGACAGAATGCCGATCCAGACATATGTTATGGAATATGATGAAGAGACAGTCCGAGAGGCTATCAACAGGGAATTGCGCAGAGGCGGACAGGTTTATTATGTTTATAATCGAGTGACGGATATTGCAGATGTTGCCCTGCGTATTGCGAAGCTGGTGCCGGACGCAAGGGTGGATTTTGCTCATGGCCAGATGAGTGAGAGGGAACTGGAGAATGTGATGTATTCCTTTGTAAACGGGGATATTGATGTGCTGGTTTCCACCACGATCATTGAGACAGGGCTGGATATTTCCAATGTAAATACTATGATTATCCATGATTCAGACAGATACGGGCTTTCTCAGCTTTATCAGCTTCGGGGAAGGATCGGGCGTTCCAACAGAACTGCCTATGCGTTTCTGATGTACAGAAAGAATGTGATGCTGAAGGAGACGGCTGAGAAGCGTCTGGCTGCGATCCGCGAGTATACGGATCTGGGAAGCGGATTTAAGATTGCAATGAGAGATCTGGAACTTCGAGGTGCCGGAAATCTGCTGGGTGCGCAGCAACATGGACATATGAATGCGGTTGGATATGATCTTTATTGTAAGATGCTCAATGAAGCAGTGAAAGAGGCGAAGGGTATTCATACAATGGAGGATTTCGAGACATCGGTTGATCTGAATGTTGATGCGTATATTCCTGATTCCTACATCAGTAATGAATTTCAGAAGCTGGATATTTATAAAAGAATTGCGGGGATTGAGACACAACAGGATTATGATGATATGCTGGAAGAACTTCTGGACCGTTTCGGAGAACCCGGAAAGGCAGTGCTGAATCTTCTGGCGATTGCGAAGTTAAAGGCGATTGCTCATCAGGGGTACGTAACGGAAATAAAGCAGACTGGAAAAATAGTCCGGTTTACCCTTTATGAGAAAGCAAGGCTGAATACAGAAGGCTTTCCGGCTCTTATGCAGAAATACAGAAGAGGTCTGCAGTTTAAGAATGAGCAGGAACCGAAATTTATCCTGGAACCACAGGGGAATCTGATCCTGGCATTGACGGAATTTGCAGAGGAACTTAAGAGCATGGCGGAAAATATGTGAAATATACTACATATTTTTCGATTTGCCTTGCCCTTCGCAGGAAAAAAGTTTATACTCTAATAACAGTACATTCTGGGAAAGTGGTATGGAAGAAAGACCAGATTGATAATATGGAGGAAGAAATGAAAAAAATGGTAAAGAGAACAGCCGTTGTGACACTGGCAGGTGTGATGTCAGTTGGTATGCTTTCCGGCTGTGGAAGTAAAACATTAGATGGAACAAAGACAGTGGCTACTGTTGACGGAACAGATATTCCGCTTGGAGTTGTAAGTCTTTATGCCCGCGAACAACAACAGCAGACAACAACCATGTATTTAAATTATATGGGAAGTGCAGATAATATCTGGGATCAGACAGCAGGTGATGATTCAGATGAGACTTATGGTGATCAGGCAGTGACAAGCAGTCTGGAGTCTGTTGAGAAGATGTATATTCTCAAAGAGAAGGCTGCGGATTATAACGTAGAGCTTACAGATGATGATGAAGCAGCGATCGCAGATGCAGCATCACAGTTTATGGCTGCAAACAGTGAAGAGACAATTAAGGAACTTGCGGTAACGGAAGATCAGGTAAAAACACTTCTGGAGCTTCAGACAATTCAGAAGAAGATGTATGATCCGGTTGTAGCAGAAGGAAAGATCACAGTTTCTGATGATGAAGCGAATCAGACAACCTTCACTTATGTAAGTATCTCTACAAGCGGTGATGATATAACTGATGAGGAGAAAAAGACTAAGAAAGAACAGGCTCAGGAGATTCTGGATAAGATGAAAGAGGATCCTACAGCAGACATGAGTGAGATTGCCAAAGGTGTAGATGACAGTTATTCTGCAGTACAGGGTAATTTTACAACAAAAGAGAGCGAAGACGAGGATGAAGATTCCGGCAGCGAGGCATATCCGGATGAGGTTCTGAAGGTTCTGAGAGGACTGAAAGACGGAGAAGTTGCAGACAATATTATTGAGACTGACACAGGATACTATGTAGTAAGACTTGACAAGATCAATGATGAAGATGCCACAGCTTCCAAGCGAGAATCTCTTCAGAATTCCAAAGAAAGTACCTATTTTACAGATACAACTGCTAAATGGCTGGATGAGGCAGATGTAAAGGCAGTTAAGAAAGTCATTAAGACACTTAAGATCACTGACAAACATACCTTCATGGCACCGACTCCTACTCCGGTTCCGGAAACACCGACACCTGAAGTGACAGAAGAGGCAACTCCAACACCGGAAACAGAGGAAGTTACAGAAACACCTGCAGCAGAAGATACAGATGTGACTGAGACACCTGCGGCAGAGGAAGAAGCAGCAGAAACTACTGAAACACCGGAAGCAACACCGACAGAAGCAGCTAAATAAGAAAATCCGAACTGTCAGTAGCCTGCTGATAGGAATTGAGTATTGTAAATTAAAACAGCTATGATGAAAACCTGAGTGTTTTCACATAGCTGTTTTTGAGTTGTTGGAATTGCTGTAACGTAAAAAATCAGGAAATAACAGTGTCACGTCCATGTGTTTTTCCGTAATAGAGTTTGTCATCTGCCCGTTTTACAATATCAGAGATACTGGACTGAAAATCGTTCTCCTCTACGCCGAAAGTCATGGTTACATGGATGGTAATATCTTTATAGCTTATAATACATTTGCTTACTGCGATGTTGATTTCATTCATAAGGGCAGCGGCATTATCAAGATTCATTTCGGGAAAAAGAAAAGAAATTCTTCCCCTCCCCATCTGCACACGTGTCCTGCTCCGAGAGTTTTTTCTCTGAATAAATCCGAGAGGGATTTTAATACCTGATCACCACAGTTATGTCCATAAGTATCGTTGATTTTTTGAAAAAATCAATATCACCGATTGCGATACTGAAATTCTCGTTTGGATTTGCCCTGATATGGTTTTTGAGAACTTCTTCCATGCGGCGCCTGTTATAAAGTGTAGTCAGCGGATCAGTTCCGGCCTGCTGCTGAAGCTCAATATTATACAACATCAGATGCTGTTCGGCTTTCTGAAGATTGGAACTGAAAGATATACAGATCACGCTCGTGACAACGAAGTAATACAACTGTATTTAAAATCTGTATGATCAGTATATGAATTCCGGTAAGAACATATACAGGAGGATGAGTCTGGCAGTGGAAAACAGAGCCATTCGCATAATAAATAAAAAGACTGTAAAAGCAATTTTATTAAATAATGTATCGTACAGCGAAAACATGGAAACCAGCATTAATGGTAAAATAAAGCTTGTCGCACCGGTTTCCCATCCATAATAGTAGATAAAATAGCAAATCCATCCTGCGGAGATCGTAACATAAACAAAAGGTTCCATCGTATGAATGTATGGTTTATATAGTACCTTGCGAGAAGACATACAATAAGCCAGCCTGCAGCAGGAAGTGCATGAAGCGGATATCCGAAACCTGTGAGGCAGATGATGAGTAATAAAAATATACAGCATAGATTTCGTAGGAGCGTTTCAATGCGAAATAAAAATACAAAGGTGTGGTTTCTGCGTCAAATTTATGGTTGATCATACCCATAATTATTCTCCTGAGCATACAAAAATAACGCAGGCGTAAATAAGATTAGGATACGTTATTTTTATATTGGGTTAAATGAGACGGAAATGCTTCAAAGCATTGGCAATTCCGTTATCTTCGATATTGGTTGTCTGGTAAGTGCAGTGAGGCAGGATCAGGGGATCCGAGTCGCCCATTGCGATGCTGTTTCCGGCGAACTGCAGCATAAGAAGATCGTTCGTGCTGTCGCCGAATGCATAGGTGTCTTTGACCGGAACCCCAAGGCGGTCTGCCAGAAACCGGATTCCGGTTGCTTTGCTAAGATTTTTCTGAGTCAGTTCCCAGGCCTTGTCTTCATGTATGAAACACAGAAAATGTTCATCTGCAAATTTGCGGAAAGTTTCCATATCAGAATCAGCAGACGGAAAAGCCAGAAACTTGTCAAATGTAAAATGGTTGTATGTTTCGGGCGGGTAGAGAGCCAGATCTTCTACTATAACTTCTGCTTTCAGCTTCTGAACAGTTTCAGGAACAGCACATGAACTGCTGTCATATAAAATCTTATCCGGGCGTTCAAAAAACGCAGGAATTCTGCATTCCCGCAGTAATTCTGTTGTTTTACGGCAAAGCGGATTTGGAATAGAACTGGAAAACAAAAGCTCTTCATTCATATAAATCTGGCTGCCGCATCCGCATACATAGCCGTCGAATCCCATTTCTTTAATGATTTCCGGAATCATTGTATAGGTACGTCCGGAATTGATGAAAAGGAGATGACCATTATAGCGGGCTTCTTTTAAAGCCTGTTTCGCACTGTCCGGAACTGTCCATGGGTAAGGGGTTAACAGGGTTTTGTCAATGTCAAAAAATAAGAGTTTACGATTATTCTCCATCAGATGTCTCCTCTGTCTCAGTATCTGTATTGTCATAAAATTCGTCATTCAGAAGGATTTTCATTTCCTGTATGTACGCGGATTCCGTTCAGTTCAACTTCGCCTTCCATTGGGATCACAAGGCACTTGCGTCCGTCAATTACGCGTGTTTCCACAAGATCGGCACGTTCAGGATCTACGTGGACTACAACATCCGGGGTTTTGATCTCGAATCTTTTTGTGTTGGTGATGTTGGAAGCGACCAGAGAGGATTTTTCCCCGGCTGTGATCTCGTATTGTTCATCAAATGACTGTAGTTTTTCATCTTCTACGCCGCATTCTTCAAAGAGGCGTTTTTACCTCAGATTTGGTCAGAACTACAGGTTCCGGCTCATCCTTCTGTGATTCGATCAGGTCGTTTAATTTCTCGTGAATGCTTAATACAGTGTCATATCTGCAGTCGTCGCCCAGAGTATCTTCAACCAGTGCGTTAAAGGAATCACGCTGTCCTCCTGCAGAAAGAGGTGCTGTACATCCAAGCAGTTCATCGATAAAAATATCCCGAAGCTCGTTTGCATTTTTACTATAATAAAGGACACCATGGATGTCAGTGCTGCGGTCGTTAAACTGCGGGAAAAGGAAAGCAACATCCGGAAGTTCCACGATCCAGTCGCGGATACGGTCCTGGATGCTGTTGGTTTCGGCATTGTAGCAAAGACCTGCCTTAGAGAGTTTTACAGGACAGATACAGCACATGATGTGCTCATAAATCTCATCAGATGCATCAAACATTTCTGCACCGTCGGAAGACTTTCCGGGGATATCATATACTCCATGGATCAGGATGATGTAGTAGTTTTCGGGATAATCATAGTTTTCAATGATCTTATCGTAGAAACTTTCTACCAGTGCATCATCGGTCAGTTTGCTTTCTCTCAGTTTCATAAGAAAATGTTGAGTTCCGCCCTCAGTTTCCTGCTCGAGAGGAAATTCCATGTTCATCAGATTTTTTCCTATTGTTCCGGAAAGGGATTTGCGGAAAATTTCAAAGTATTTGAACATTTCTTCTTCTGATAAAGAGAGAAATGCTTCTTTCAGTTCGGTTTTTTTATTCTTTTCTCCGTCAACGTAACATCCGCAGATGCGGGTGAGAGAACAGTTCTCGGGAGTGAACTGTTTCTTGATTTCAGAAATTTCTTTTTTGTTCATATAGTTTATACCTCATGTTAGTCTGCTCTTTATTATAGACCAGTTGTGATGCAGGGGCAAGGAAAATTGCCTGAAAATTATGGGAAATACAGGTGAGTTTTGGTAGATGTAGTGCTATAATATAAGAAGATATTGTTGCCTGGCTGTGTTGCTGAGAACGTGGTGGACAGTAATGTTGCTTTGACAGTGATGAAAAATAAATACAGGAGGATATGAGACATGAATGAAACAATAAAAATCTTTTGGAGCGAAGAAGTGTACGTGGTTATAAAGAAGATCTGGTGCCGGAAGAAGTGTTGAATGAAATTCTTGAAGCAGGGGAATACTCACCAAGCGGAATGGGACAACAGGGTACACTTATGGTAGTAACACAGAATCCGGAACTTGTTGCGAAGCTTTCTAAAATGAATGCGGATGTGATGGGGACTGAGAGTGATCCGTTCTATGGGGCACCGACAGTTGTTGTGGTCTTTGCAGACAGTAATATGCCTACATGTGTGGAAAATGGAAGTCTGGTTATGGGAAATCTGATGAATGCTGCTCATGCCCTTGGGGTTGATTCCTGCTGGATTCATCGTGCAAGAGAGGTGTTTGCTTCTGAAGAAGGAAAGGCATTGAAGGCAGAGTGGGGTGTGCCGGAGTCTTATGTTGGAATTGGTCATTGTGTGCTTGGTTATCGCTCCGGGGAATATCCGAAAGCGAAAGCGAGAAAAGATGGATTTGTGATCAGGGTGTGATTGTAGTGTGGCGGCAGAGTGATTCCTGAAACAGGCTGGCAGGAAAGATGTGAGAATGTTCGGGAAATCAAGTTGCCGGCACAGTAGCTGTGAGAGAGGGTTGCTGTTGAGTATATTTGATTTAAGAGAAAGAAGTACAGAACGTTTCTGCAGGATTCTGAGACAGGTGAGGAGATTGCCGAGGAGTATGAGAAAGGCCGGGGAGTCTGGAAAAGCATGATGTTCAGGATGGGAAGGGTTCGGAGATGAGAGAGAATCTGATAAGGAAGCATTATTGGTTTTCGGGGAGAGTGCAGGGAGTTGGATTTCGCTATCGGGCCTGTTATATTGCCAGTTCTCTGGGGGTTACCGGTTGGGTGAGAAATAACTGGGATGACCGCGTGGAGATGGAGGCGCAGGGGAGCAGGGAGCTGCTTGCGCAGATGGTGGAGATGTTGGGGAGACAGAGGTTTATTGAGATTGAGGGGATTGAGGAGAGGGTGATTCCGGTGGAGGTTGAGAGTGGGTTTTATTCCAGATGAAAGGGACGCAAGCTCAAATCATTCTCTTCGGCTCGGTTTCGGGCCTTAAGAAAACTAAGCCCGGGAAGATCAGCTAAAAGCATTCGCAGATGACTCAAACTCGCCGCGAGCGGCTCAGACAGTGAGTGATCTGCGAATAACGCTGATCTTCCCGGGCTAAGATTTTCTAAAGGCCCTGCAAATGTCGCCGAAGAGAATTGTTTGGGGCTGCTGGCTGTTGGCTGTGACTGGTGGCTGAAAGAGAAGAGAGATGGTGGTCTGTTAGTTTTGTGGAATAGAAAAGTTTCCTATATATAGTATGAATGGGACGGAAAAGCTGGGGTGTTGTGTATATATGGTATGTGGGTGCTGCAATATAGGAAGGATAGATGGGGAGGATGGTTGGAATTCCGGTGTCAGATAGACTGGATGTCTGTTGGGAATTTAGTGGAGATTAGGGTGAAAATATAAAAAGTTTGTCAAATTATAAAATTAACTGTTGACAGGGACTGCTTTCGGTGTTATATTAGTTGAGCTGTCGGAAATAATTGTTTCTTAGAAAGAGACAATTTAAAGCGATTTCTGAAATAAAAAAGAAATTTAAAAAAGTGCTTGACAACTTAAAACGAATATGTTAAAGTAATCAAGTCGCTTGAACAGAGCCGACAATCACAGATTGAAAGAACAGTTCGGAAATCCGGAAGAGTTCGAAAAACTTTGAAAAAACTTGAAAAAGTGCTTGACAAAGAAAAAGAGATGTGATAAAGTAAACAAGCTGTCGCAAGACAGACAACCTTGATAACTAAACAGTGAAACACATACGATTCTCGAAAATTCTTTACATTTTTAAGAACGGTTTGAAAAACCAAAAACAGTAAAACGAGAGATAGCTAG
>ENA-OPZD01000355-OPZD01000355.1-human-gut-metagenome-genome-assembly--contig:-NODE-355-length-12164-cov-1.822630_pt1 | contig 12164 bp, 14 predicted proteins | sample MGYA00242479_ERZ504495 | MGnify/ENA primary metagenome ERZ504495 (study PRJEB26092, sample SAMD00036286) | human gut metagenome | host: Homo sapiens | study: EMG produced TPA metagenomics assembly of... | reverse complement strand
TCCATCGTTTCCTGCGGTATTGTATATTCCCTGTTTTTCTTCGGACTGGGCGGCATGCCGGTACAGCCTTTGGTAGAAGAAGGGGGCGCAGCTGTTAATGGTTTTCTGGCCATCACCATGATGGAGCAGTTAGGCGGCGGCTGGGGTGTATTTGCAGTGATCTTTGGTATTGCAGCGATCCTTTGTGCCATTGGCACCTGCTTACTTGGTTTCTGGCTGTCAACCGTTCGTCTGATGTATGCAATGGGAGAAAACAATTTCCTTCCAAAGGCATTTACAAAATTAAACAGTCATCAGCAGCCGGTATTACCAAATATCCTGCTTCTCATCATATCCCTGGTATTCCTGCTTTTGCAGAATGCCACCACCTTTATGAATGACTTTTTCAATCTGATGAGCTTTGGCTGTGCCTGCGCATATGCGCTGACGATGATCTCAGCAATGCGGATCCACAAGAAATATCCAAACTGGGTATCTCCTTATAAATTAAAAGGTGGAAATTTCACAAGAGTATTAGCTCTTATCATTGCAGTAGTCATCGCTTTCTTCTGTACGTTAGGACAAAGCGCTGGTTCCTGGAAGTCATTTGGAATTTACCTGGGAGTAGGAGTCCTCTTATGGCTGTGGATGGTCCTTGTAAACTGGAAAAAACATCCGGTAGAGATCGAAACAGTGGAAGGCTTAAAGAAGTTTTAGAAACTTAATTTTGAACCTGTACGGGAAACCGTCTGGCATATATAATAACTATAATAGTTAAAACAATAACAATTTTTTATATGTAAAGGAGAATGTAAAATGGCTAAATTGGATGGTAAGGTTGCATTAATTACAGGAGCTGCTGCAGGACTTGGTGAAGGTATTTCTACCGCATACGCAAAATACGGCGCAAAGCTGATCATGGTAGACTTATCTCCGGAAGTAGAAAAGACTGCTGAAAAGCTGAGAAAAGAATACAACGCAGAGATCATTACTGTTGTTGCAAACGTAGCTGACCGCGCACAGATGGATGCAGCTGCTGCACAGGGTGTTGAAAAATTTGGTGAGATCAATGTTGCATGCTGCAACGCAGGTGTGTGCCGTCTGGCTCCTTTTGAGGAAATGGATGATAAGACCCGTGATTTCCACATTGATGTAAATATCAAGGGTGTATGGAACACCTGTAAGGCAGTTATCCCATACATGTTAAAGCAGGGCGGCGGCAACATCGTTATCGCTTCTTCTGTAACCGGTGATATCGTTGCTGATGCTGGTGAAGCAGCATACGCTATGACAAAGGCTGCATTAGTAGGTCTGACCAAGTGCCTGGCAGTTGAGTATGCAAGCCGCAATATCCGTGTAAACTGCTCACAGTTAGGATATGCACGTACACCAATGGTTGAGAAGATGGCAGTTGAGTCCAATCCTGAGAACCCAGAGGCAGCTATTGCAGATATCGCTGTAGGTGTTCCTATGAAGCGTCTTGCAAAACCGATCGAAGTTGGCGAACTGTTCGCATTCCTTGGAAGCGACGAATCCAGCTACCTGACCGGATCCCAGATCGTTATCGACGGTGGCAGCACACTGCCAGAGACCATGTCTATTGGTACCAACTAAAAATAACTTGAAAATCAAATAAAACCGCACTATAATAGTAAAGAACTGGAAAAGGGGAGCTGGCAGTCAGTCGGCTGAGAGTGGGATGTGTTTCCCAGACCCGTAACCTGATTTGGATAATGCCAACGTAGGGATATAAAACCGAGGTCTTTTTAGAGTGTGATCTTAGCGGATATGTCTGTTGCAGGCATATCCGCTTTTTCGTGTGCAATGAGCCAAAGTCCGCACTTGCGGGAGACCATGGCGAATGCCGCGAAAAACCGAAAAATGCGGAGCTTTTTTTCCGGTCTTTAGGTCTTCCAGGCGGCATATTGGGGGCACCACCTTATGTCGCATAATAAAAACGTGGCCTGCAGTAGAACATGTCAAACGTACATTGTATACACTGTGGGAATGCTGAGAAGGGAGAAGACGATTATGAAAACAGCATTAACGATCGCCGGGAGTGATTCCAGCGGAGGCGCCGGTATTCAGGCCGACATTAAGACAATGATGGCAAACGGAGTATTTGCCATGAGCGCGATCACAGCACTGACTGCGCAGAACACAACGAGGAGTAGAGGCTAATTTTAAATGCCACTCCGGAATTTTTAGGACAGGAATTAGACTGTATTTTTACTGACATTTATCCGGATGCAGTAAAGATCGGTATGGTATCAGACAAAGAGCTGATCTGCATGATCGCGGCAAAGTTAAAAGCAGTATGATGCGAAAATGTAGTAGTAGATCCGGTCATGGTAGCGACCAGCGGAGCGAGACTGATCAGTGAAGATGCTATTGAGACTTAAAAGGCAGAATTATTCCCGCTGGCAAAGATCCTTACACCAAATATACCGGAAACAGAAGAACTGACGGGAATGAAGATCACATCTGTCGCAGATATGGAGCTGCCGCAAAGAAGATCTCTGAGACATATAACTGCGCCGTACTGTGCAAAGGCGGACATAAGTTAAATGACGCCAATGACCTGCTTTGGAGCGAAGGAAAAGGACGCTGGTTTGCAGGAAAGCGTATTGATAATCCAAATACCCATGGAACAGGCTGTACTTTATCATCTGCCATTGCTTCCAACCTGGCAAAAGGCTTTGATCTGGAAACTTCCGTAGAGCGTGCAAAGGACTATATTTCAGGCGCTTTGGCAGCAATGCTGGATCTTGGAAAAGGCAGCGGCCCTATGGATCATGGTTTTGCCATTGATAATGAATACACGAGGGAGGCAAAGTAAGAATGGAAAGAAAACTTCCCTTTTTGATAATGGACTGATCTGGTTTGGCGCAGGTGTTTCCCTGGCTGAGATCCTGACAGGTACTTATTTTTCCACCCTGGGATTTGGCCGTGGACTTGCGGCTATCTTACTGGGACATGTGATCGGCTGCGTTCTTCTGTTTTTGGCAGGCGTCATCGGCGGAAACAGCCGTTTAAGTGCTATGGAGACAGTAAAGAGCAGTTTCGGCAATAAGGGCGGACTGTTTTTTGCCCTGTTAAATGTATTACAGCTGGTTGGCTGGACCGCGATCATGATCTATGACGGCGCACTGGCAGCAGGCGGTATCTTTTCTTCCGGACACTGGATCTGGTGCCTGGTTATCGGCGTTCTGATCATTGTATGGATCATGGTAGGTATCACCAATCTTGGAAAGATCAATACCGTTGCAATGACAGCTTTGTTTTTACTGACACTGGTACTGTGCAAGGTGATCTTTTTCAGTGGAAACAGTATTCTTACAGAGCCGGATGACAGCCTTTCCTTTGGTGCTGCTGTAGAACTGGCAGTAGCTATGCCATTATCATGGCTGCCGCTGATCAGTGACTATACCAGAGAGGCAGAAAAGCCGGTAGCCGCAACTGCAGTCAGCGCTGTGGTATATGGTCTGGTAAGCTGCTGGATGTATCTGATCGGTATGGGCGCATCTATCCTCACTGGTGAGTCTGACATCGCCCAGATCATGTTAAAGGCCGGTTTAAGTGTGATCGCCCTGATCATCGTAGTATTTTCAACTGTAACAACTACCTTCCTGGATGCTTATTCTGCAGGTATCTCCAACGAGTCCATTTTCCCACAGTTTAAGGGACAGTATGTGGCAGTAGCTGTTACGGTTGTGGGAACCATTGGCGCTATTGTGTTCCCAATGGATGATATTACCGGATTTTTATATCTCATCGGTTCTGTATTTGCGCCAATGATCGCCATTCAGATCGCAGATTATTTTATTTTACACAGAGACAGAAGAAAAACTGCATTTGATACCAGAAACCTGGTGATCTGGGTCATCGGTTTTGTTCTGTACCGTATCCTGATGAATGTGGACCTTCCTGTAGGAAATACACTGCCGGATATGATCATTACCATTATTTTGTGTGTGATCGCAGGTGCGGTATTACATTGAGGTAACAAACATAAGAAAATCCCCGTGTCTGTACATATTTGTACATAGACACGGGGATTGTTGTTATCTACCTGGAAAAACTATCAGGTGACATGTCTGTTTAGTCTAAATCTGTATCAGGTGGTGCTCAATTCCTTCGCTCTTTAATATAGCTTCTTCCCTCTGATGACAGGTAAAGATGATACACTGGCTGTCCCAGACACCTGCAAGCCATTATTGAGCAGTTTTTAAACGGTCATCGTCATAGAGGACGAAACTGTCATCAAAGATCAGTGGCATGGTGCCGCGGTCGCTGATAACCAGCTTTGCTGCGGCAAGACGAACTGCAAGGTAGATCTGGTCCATAGTTCCGCTGCTGACCTGGTCAATAGGCACCAGACGTTGGTGTGTTCATAAAGATATTTAAGTTCTGGTCAATGCTCATACTGCGGTAGATGCCGCCGGTAATACCTTCGATCAGTTCAGATGCAGTTTTATTTAAGTAAAGACCAAAAGAGTCGCGGATGGAAGTAGATAAATGGGTCATGGTTTCCTGGGCCAGATCAAGAGCATCTAATTCTTCCTGAATGCGCTCATTTTCTGTCAGAACATGTTTTAACTGCTCTGCCTCATTCTTTTTGGCAGACAGCTGTTCTAAGTTCTGTTCCAGTTCCCACTGAAGCCGTTGCTGTTTCTCGATCTCGTCTGATACGCATTCTTCTTTTTCCTGGAGCCTGCTGATATCAGCTGCCATGGTATTTAAGGTATTTTCAGACTGTTCCACAGCCTTGCTTAAACGCAGGAAACCGGCCAGTTTTCCCTCTAACGCTTCCATTGCCTCTTCAGAAATAGAAGGGTCCTGCAGATGCTTTGAAAAGATCTCCTGAAGCTGTCTGGTTTCTGTATCCAGCTGCTTTTTAAAATGGCGGCTGCGGGCAAGTAGCATACTGCCGGCTACAGCAAACAGGATACCGCAGAGAATGGCTAATAAAGCAGGGATCTTTATAAGAGATCCAGAAAGCTGTAAAAACCGGGGCGCAAATCCTGAAAGCAGGGAAATGGCAGTATTTGGGAATAAGAGGAGGAACAGACCGCTTGCCAGCCCGGGGACTGCCATCAGAAACAGAAAACAGCTCCGATCGTGCGGGAATGTTTGCTGCAGGCTTCTAAGGCGTTGTTGTAATCCTGGTAGTGTTTCCGGGCTTCTTCTGTATATTTTTCTACAGAGGCCTGATTTTCAAACTGGCTGTTGACCAGGATCTGCCGGCCTTTAGCCGCTTTTTCCAAAAGCACTTCTTTTTCTTTTTGCTTTTTATCCAGATCATTCTTTAACTGTCCCTTTTCCTGGCGCCTGGCTGTAAGGTGGTTGGCATATTCAGGGGCAGAGATCTCCTGCTCGATCTTGCGGATCTCACCAAGAATATTGGCATAACTTTTAGCTGCTTCCGGAACAAATGGGCTTCCAGCTGCTTGCGCTGGTTTTTAAATAAGCGCTGGCTTTGGTGATATTTAAAGCAATGCTTCCGGAAGTGTTCAGATTTGCGATATAATTTCGCAGTTCCGAGACCATTCCGCCGTCAGTGGCACATTTTAACTGACCGATACTGATGGTATTGTCATAGGCAGTTTCAGACAGGCCGCAGCGCAGCTTGTCCAATAATGCAGTTGTATTTTCTTCTTCTTTTCCTGAGGTTTCGTTGATCACGCACAGGCGCTTGTCCCCCTTCTGGAAACGGCGCTCAATGCGGTAAACTTCCCCGTCACATTCAACCCGCAGGAAACCTTCATAGACCCCGCTCTGGGTCCAGGGCTGAAATTTGGAATAGGTATCATTTTTAGAAGCGCGGCCCCGCTGGCGCTCAATGCCAAAGAGCATGCCCTTGATAAATGTATGTAAAGTGGATTTTCCGGCTTCATTTTTTCCATAGACTACATTTAAGCCATCTTCAAAGGAAATGTCCCTGTCATGAAATTTTCCAAAGCCGTCAATATGCAGACTGAGTATCTTCATTGGGTCAGCTCCTTTCGTCAGTAGTGTGGAGTAAGGCATTTACTCCATAATACAGTGCTTTTTCTCTACAGGACTCATATCTTCTTTCTGAAGTGCCTGGATGAAAAATCCGATCATGTCACTGGAATGCTCTGCAAACAGGGCAGAAAAATCGTAATCCGGCTCTGTATCGTCAATAATTTCTGCAATGCGAAACTGTGCTTCCAAAGAAGATAAGTCGAATTCTATATCTGGGTCGCGCATGCCTTTTAAACGGAAACGATAAATATTTTCTTCCCCGCGTTTGCGGATCTCTGCCATGATCCGGTCAGCCAGTTCCATGTTTGTGGTTTCTCTGGAAACTTTTACTGCCAGAGGCAGATATTGAAGGGTGGCAGCAGGAACAAATTCCAGGTGTGTTAATTTATGGGTCTCAGGATGGATCTCGCCGGTAAAATATCCATGGACTCCCGTTTCTGTCAGATCCAAAGGTTCCGGTGATCCACAGTAAGCAATCTTATCCTCAGAGATCACCTGTGGTTTGTGGATATGTCCCAGGGCAATGTAAGAAAATGGGGATAACTCCAGGCTGTTAAAGTTAATAGGCAGATGGGCAGCGTCTCCGCCGTGTGCCATCAGGATCTGGATATGATTGTTCACGGAAACCTGCATTATCTTCTAACAGAGGTTTTTGATCTCTCTGGTGTGATAACTGAAACCGTAAATTTCCGTATTGATATCCTCAAAATAAACGGAATTAAGGTCCGGGTCCATGAAAAAAGTAACATTGGGGCTCCATGAAAAGCTTAAAAGAGCGGAGTTTTCCCGTATGCGGTCATGATTTCCTGCAATGAGGATAACTTTTACATTGGGAATGGTGGTAAACAGATAGTTGACTTCTTTAAGTCCCGCATTAAGGGCTGGCGATGGAACAGATCACCGCTGATGAGCAGACAGTCCGCCTGCATTTTTCCAGCCTGGGAAACGATTTTCTTAAAGGTATCTTTGATCGCCTGGGCCCGTTCTTTTTCCCCAGGGTTTATCTGCATCGGGAGTCATTCCCCAGTGGATATCACCTGTGTGGATAAATTTCATGAATTTCTCCTTTAAATAGATATACTCCCGAAACGTTTCTTGCACCTGCGCAAAAGAGTCTCGAGAGTACATATGGTGCAAAACAGATGGATTGCTTTGCGTCGTATATTGATATTATAACTCGCAGTTATTTACAGTTCTTGGGAATGGGATAACGTCGCGGATGTTGGACATACCGGTCAGGTACATTACGCAGCGCTCAAAGCCAAGTCCGAAACCTGCATGACGGGTGGAACCGTATTTACGAAGATCCAGGTAGAATCCGTAATCCTCTTTCTTAAGTCCCAGCTCATCCATTCTTGCAACCAGCTTGTCATAGTCATCTTCACGCTGCTTCCGCCGATCAATCTCGCCAATTCCAGGAACCAGACAGTCTACAGCAGCAACGGTCTTGCCATCTGGGTTCATCTTCATGTAGAATGCCTTGATCTCCTTTGGATAATCAGTAACGAATACTGGTTTCTTGAAGATCTCTTCAGTCAGGTAACGCTCATGCTCAGTCTGCAGGTCGCAGCCCCAGGATACCTTGTAGTCGAACTTGTCATTGTGCTTCATTAACAGTTCCACTGCCTCGGTGTAGGTAATGCGTCCGAACTCAGAGTTGAGAACGTTGTTTAAACGGTCTAACAGACCCTTGTCTACGAAGTTGTTGAAGAAGTTCATCTCTTCCGGAGCGTGCTCTAATACATATTTGATAACATACTTTAACATGCCTTCTGCAACGCGCATATCATCATCCAGATCAGCAAAGCCATCTCCGGCTCGATCATCCAGAACTCAGCTGCATGACGGGTGGTGTTGGAGTTCTCTGCGCGGAAGGTAGGTCCAAAGGTATAAATGTTGCGGAATGCCATAGCGTAGGTTTCACCATTTAACTGGCCGCTTACAGTCAGGTTGGTTGGCTTTCCGAAGAAATCCTGCTTGTAATCAACGGTTCCGTCTTCATTCTTTGGAATGTTGTTCAGATCCATAGTAGTAACCTGGAACATTTCACCTGCACCTTCACAGTCGCTTCCTGTGATCAGTGGGGTGTGGACATAAACGAAGTCCTTTTCCTGGAAATACTGATGGATGGCATAGGCAATCAGGGAACGTACGCGGAATACGGCCTGGAAAGTGTTGGTCCTTGGACGTAAATGTGAAATAGTGCGCAGGTACTCGAAAGAGTGGCGCTTTTTCTGCAGAGGGTAATCAGATGCAGATGCACCTTCAACAGTAACCTCAGTAGCCTGGATCTCAAATGGCTGCTTTGCCTGTGGGGTAGCAACTAAAGTACCTTAACGATGATAGCGGTTCCAACGCCTAACTTGGAAACCTGAGCGAAGTTTCCAGAGTGTCGTGGTAAACAGCCTGAAGTGTCTCGAAATAGGTTCCGTACGCTGATAACGATGAAACCGAATGCCTTGGAATCACGAAGGCTGCGGATCCATCCGCCAACGGTAATTTCCTTGTCCAGGAACTTTTCCGGATTTTTATAAAGTTCTCTTACTGTAACTAAATCCATGATGAGTAATATCTCCTTTTCTCCAATACAAAATTTCTAAAAGCAAAAATGCAATATTATAAGGTATTATAAGGTATTTCACATAATGTTTCAAGGTTTTCATGCGTTTATGCAGGTTTTCCTAGCGCTTTTAAATGCAGGGTCCCGGTACAGCCATGAAAAGGAAAAATGTCCCACCTACCAACACACTTGGTTAATGGCGGGGGACATATAGTGCCCGGAGGATTTTTAGGGCACAACATCTTGGGAAAGTGTAAAATATAAAACATGATATCGAAAAATGTCGGAAAACTGCATAAAAAAACACAAAATATATTAAAATATTTGTGTACTATTTATAAAGTTTGTGGTATAATTATGTTTACCAAAATTATATAACAGCAAGAGGTGATAACGTGATTAAAAAAGAAATGATTGCCATGCTTTTAGCTGGCGGACAAGGAAGCCGTCTTGGCGTTCTTACACAGAAAGTAGCCAAGCCGGCGGTATCTTTTGGGGGGAAGTACCGAATCATTGATTTTCCGCTGAGTAACTGTATCAATCCGGTGTTGACATCCGTCGGTGTTCTGACACAGTACCAGCCTTTACGTTTAAATTCACATATCGGAATTGGTATTCCGTGGGATTTGGACAGAAATGTTGGCGGCGTGACAATCTTACCTCCATATGAAAGAAGCAAGGGAAGTGACTGGTATACCGGTACTGCCAATGCTATTTATCAGAACCTGGAGTATATGGAAGCATATAACCCAGAGTATGTGCTCATCCTTTCCGGTGACCACATTTACAAAATGGACTATGAAGTAATGCTTGATTATCACAAAAGCAAATAATGCGGATATCACCATTGCTGCTATGCCGGTACCGATCGAAGAAGCAAGCCGTTTCGGTATCCTGATCACTGATGAACATAACCGTATTACAGAGTTTGAGGAAAAACCAGCTGTTCCAAGAAGCAAACCTGGCTTCTATGGGTATCTATATCTTCAGCTGGCCGGTTCTGAAAGAGGCTCTGATCAAGATGAAGGACGAGCCTGGATGTGACTTTGGTAAACATATCATTCCATACTGCCACGCAAAGGCGACCGCAGCTTCGCATATGAGTACAATGGCTACTGGAAGGATGTAGGTACTCTTGGCTCTTACTGGGAAGCAAACATGGAGCTGATCGATATCATTCCTGAGTTCAACCTGTATGAAGAATACTGGAAGATCTACACCAAGAGTGATGTGATCCCGCCTCAGTACATTGCTTCCGATGCTCACATTGAGCGCAGTATCGTTGGCGAAGGTACAGAAGTTTACGGTGATGTTATCAACTCCGTTATCGGAGCAGGCGTTACCATTGCAAAGGGTGCTGTTGTTAAGGACTCTATTGTTATGCAGGGAAGCGTCATCGGCGCAGGCACATCCGTTGAAAAGGCCATTATCGCAGAAAATGTAAAAGTTGGTTCCGATGTTCAGATCGGTGTTGGCGAATACGCACCAAGTACATATGACCAGAAGGTATATCAGTTTGACCTGGCTACCATCGGCGAGAACTCCATTATCCCGGACGGCGTAAAGATCGGAAAGAATACCGCCATAGCAGGCGAGACCACCGTAGGCGACTATCCTGATGGATTACTGGCAAGCGGAAATTACATTATAAAGGCAGGTGGCGTGAAATGAGAGCAATCGGTATCGTATTAGCAGGTGGTAACAGCAAGAGGATGCGGGAACTGTCCAGTAAAAGAGCAGTGGCTGCTATGCCGGTTGCAGGAGCTACCGCAGTATTGACTTTGCATTAAGCAATATGACAAACTCCCACATTCAGAATGTGGCTGTATTTACACAGTATAACTCCAGATCCTTAAACCTTCATCTGAGTTCCTCCAAGTGGTGGGATTTCGGACGTAAGCAGGGCGGACTGTATGTATTTACACCATCCATTACTCCTGAAAACGGAGACTGGTACCGTGGTACAGCAGATGCTCTTTACCAGAACCTGACCTTCTTAAAGAACAGCCATGAGCATATGTAGTTATCACCTCTGGTGACGGCGTTTATAAGCTGGATTACAACAAGGTTCTGGAATACCATATTGAGAAGAAAGCGGATATTACCGTTGTCTGCAAAGAGATGGATGAGGATGCAGATGTCAGCCGTTACGGAACGGTTAAGATGAATGATTCCTGCAGGATTGAGGAGTTTGAGGAGAAGCCGGTACTGAGCAGATCTAATATCATCTCAACAGGAATTTATGTCATCAGAAGAAGACAGCTGATCGATCTGATTGAGCGATGTGCAGAAGAGGGAAGATTTGACTTTGTGCAGGACATTCTGATCCGGTATAAGAATGTAAAGAAAATTTATGGATATAAGATTAGCAATTACTGGAGTAATATTGCTACAGTTAATGATTATTACAGAACAAATATGGATTTCCTGAAGCAAGAAGTGAGAAAATATTTCTTTAAGGAATATCCGAATGTTTATTCAAAAGTGAGCGATCTTCCACCGGCAAAATATAATCCGGGTGCATGCGTAAAGAACAGTTTGATTGCAAGTGGATGTATCGTCAATGGTACTGTGGAAAATTCAGTATTATTTAAGAAAGTATTTGTAGGGAATAATTGTGTAATTAAGAATTCCATCATCTTGAATGATGTTTATTTAGGAGATAATACCTATATTGAAAATTGTATCGTAGAGAGTAGAGATACAATTCGTGCGAACACTCGCCATGTAGGAGAAGATGGAATAAAAGTAGTTGTAGAGAAAAAATAGAGATACGCGATGTAGAAGCGGTGAAAAGGGGGACAAAAAGTATGCAGATTACAGATGTACGAGTGCGTAAAGTAGCAAAAGAAGGAAAATTAAAGGCAGTAGTATCAATTACAATGGACGACGAATTCGTAGTACATGATATTAAGGTAATCGAAGGAGAGAAGGGACTCTTCATTGCAATGCCAAGTAAGAAAGCAATTGATGGAGAATACCGTGATATCGCACATCCGATCAACTCAAATACGAGAGAGAGGATTCAGAGAACGATTTTGGAGCGCTATGAACAGGCACTTCTTGAGGGAGATGTAGAGGAAGCGTAGAGAACGCGATGAATTAAAAGCATTGAGATCGCCGCAGAGATGGATTGAGATGACATTTTTGCGGCGTTTTTTGACTCTTTGTCAGGGATGGGGTAAAATAACGTTGGCTCTTTGACAAGAGCAGGGATAAAAAACAGCAAAGCTGTAAGGCTATAGATCAAGAAAGGCAGAAAAACGTGGAAATTCAGAGTTATATTTTATATGAAGACAGAGATCTTATTGTGTGCAGAAAGCCGGCAGGTGTTCCGGTACAGACGAAGCAGATTCAGACAAAAGATATGGTCAGTCTGCTGAAAAACTATAGATACCAACAGGAAGGGGTAAAAGGAGAACCATATCTTGGGGTGATTCATCGTCTGGATCAGCCGGTGGAGGGGATTGTCGTATTTGCGAAGACGCTGCAGGCTGCAAAAGAACTGAACTGTCAGCTTCAGGCAGGCGGTTTTGGAAAATATTATCAGGCAGTACTGTGCAAGGTTCCAGAGAAGGCACAAGGACAGCTGACAGATTACCTTGTCAAGGACGGC
>ENA-OPZD01000354-OPZD01000354.1-human-gut-metagenome-genome-assembly--contig:-NODE-354-length-12164-cov-1.888012_pt1 | contig 12164 bp, 17 predicted proteins | sample MGYA00242479_ERZ504495 | MGnify/ENA primary metagenome ERZ504495 (study PRJEB26092, sample SAMD00036286) | human gut metagenome | host: Homo sapiens | study: EMG produced TPA metagenomics assembly of... | reverse complement strand
AACAAATTCAGCATCCGGATAAACTTTCTTTACCTCTTCAGTTACCCCCACCATTACTATGGTGTTACCATCCATTGCTACAGCACCATTCTCCAGAAATGGATTGGATGCGTCCTGTGTGATCATTCTTCCATTACCAATTACCAGCATATAGTTCCTCCTTTCACTTGTCAAAAACTACCAATTCGATACTGCTTTTTACCTTTTGTTTAGGAATTATGTACTAATACTGTAACATACTTCTCCGAATAATGCAAGTAGAATTTACAAAAACTTTTGGTTTTTCAAATTTTTTAGGTTTTATACTATCTCCGGTGAACAGATAAAAAAGAACGGGGCAGTCATTGATGACAATGAACAACCTCGTTCTTTTTTTGATTTTCCTGTTTTCTGATGAAGCTGATTTTATGACAAATTTTCAGGTTTGTCAACAATTTTTGTAAGATAGGAGAGTTATCCTTCCATAATCGCAGAATTAACCCTGAGCTGTTTTCGTCCATTCTTCCAGAGATTCTCATCCAGCTCCACCTCATAGCCGCCGCCATTTCTCACATGCCACTCATAAAATGGTTTCTGTATATCTGCATACTCTTCCATGATATTCATGATCGTACCGCCATGGATGACAAGTGCCGCCTCTGCCACATGGCTGCGGATACATCCGGACACAACCCTGTCAAATCCTCTCAGGTTTCTGCTTTTAAACCCTTCCCTGCTTTCTCCTCCCGGAAAAGGCAGAGTACCGTTGCTGTCAATCCATTCCTGATAGTGCGGATTACCTTCCAGCTCTTTATAGTTCTTATTTTTCAAACTCTCCGAAATCACATTCTGCCAGCTCTTCAATAATATGTACCGGCTCTCCCGGAAAAAGAATCTCTGCTGTCTGCACGCATCGTTTCAGAGGACTTACATAAACCGCCTGAACCTTTGGATAATCCATCTTATGCAGAAACTCTGTTCCCTCCTGACATAACGGCTCATCCGTTGTGCCGATATATCTGGAAAGTTTATTCCCTTCTGTTTTTCCATGTCTGATCAGCCATAATTTAATCATCTTTGATCACCGTTCCAATCCCGCAGATCACGCGCGTCACCTTATGGCTGTATGCTGCCAGCTTCGTACATACACGCCCTACAGCCTCTCTGTATTTTCTGTCAAAAGCATCCACAGGTACAACCCCGTACCCTACTTCCTGAGAGACAAGGACAATATCCGGATTCTTACAGATGATTTTTTCCGCAAGATCTGACACATCCTTTCCATTCTCCAGTTCACTGCGGATATACTGCTGAAAACCAGTCACACCCTGAGCATTCATCAGTTCCTCCTCTGTGACAGAACCGCCGTCACTCCACCTTAACTGTGGATACTGTTTCCTGGCATATTCAGTCTTTCCCCTGATATGCACCGCCGATTATCATTTCCATACTCTTCTCCTCAAAAATTAGAAACCACCGCCAGGATCAATGCCATCCCAACTTCACAGATACAAAGAAAGAATCCTGAAATATCCCCGGTTGTCCCGCCAAAGTACTTCATCGCAATATGATGATAATACCAGAAATCAGCAAGCTCCCACAAAGCCAGACTTCCCCATACAGGCCGGATCAAATCATTCCCGCAGCCAGAAGCACCAGATAGACGATCAGCACATTTCTCGAGAGCACATCTGAAGAATTTCTGGAAACTCAGCAACTGTACCGTCTGCCTTTGCTTTCGGAAAGGTAATAACTCCAATCCCTGACAGACATCTGGAAACCATAAAACCAAGGCTCAGAATTCCGATCGCCCTCATATTCTCTGCACTGTTAAACAACTGACTGTAAGCGCCGTACCAGGCAATGAAATATACCGCCGCAGTAATAACGGCAAAAGCACCTGCATGGGAATCCTTAAGAATCTCCAGCCTTCTGCTTCTCTCCTGCCAGGAACTCAGGGCATCCGAAGTATCCAAAAGACCATCCACATGGATCCCGCCTGTCACAAATACCGGTACCAGCACCAGCACTGCTGTCACGAATCCCGGCTGATACCCAAACCGAAGTCCCAGATATGCCACCAGCATAGTCAGCCCGCCGATCACAGTTCCGATAAACGGAAAAAGCAGAACATATACTTCATATTTTCCTTTGTCCAGTCAGCGCGGGGCATGGGAATCTTAGAAAACATGGCAAATGCCACCTTAAAATTATTCCATAAAGATTTCATTGATCAATTCCTCTTTTCATATTATGGCAATCCTGTCAAATATATTATTTGCAAAGATTGCTGCAGGTATCTGCAGATTTGTGAAAGACTGGTATCCCATATATAACTTCCACCACTTCATCAGCTCTCTGCGCAGCAGCCTGATTGATTTTTCCCAGATATTCCAGATAAGAATCCATATCTCCATCAAACACAACCGCATCTGAAAAAATCTCATTTGTAACGATTACCACATGAGCAGCCTGTTCCAGCAGATTCTCAATCCCTTTTGTAACTTCCGAAACTGTCCGGTCATGGGCTCCCTGTTCTTCAAACATTTCATTTGCCACCAGATTCGACATACATTCCAGAAGCACCACACATCCGGCAGGCAGTTTCACATTTTTGAGCCCTGTATAGCACTCAACTGTCTCGAAACCTTTTCCTGCACGCATCTTTTGGTGTCTCTCGATCCTTTTATGGCTCTCTTCATCAAAAGGGTGCATGGTCGCTATATAAATCCTCTGTGCATCCCCGAAAGAAAGCACCCTGTCTTCCGCAAAAGCAGATTTTCCGCTCCCGCTTCCCCCTGTCACAAGCGTCAGCATTATTTCAGCTCCTCATACTGTTCCACATGGATATCGTCAAAAGTACTCATAGAATGATAAACCGCTGCTGCCAGATCAAGGATCGGGAATAAAGCTACTGCTCCGGTTCCCTCGCCCAGACACATATCCGCATGAATGATTGCCTCTTTCCCCATATTCTCAAGGATCAGATGGGCAGCCGGCTCATTTGATACATGGGATGCAAGAATATAATCCCTCGCAGCCGGGCAGATACGCATGGCGATCAGCGCAGAAACACAGGAAATAAATCCGTCCATGACTACAGGAATACCATAAACCGCACCTCCCAGAAAGACACCTGCCATTCCAGCGATATCAAGACCGCCTACCTTTGCCAGAACATCAATGGCATCCTCAGGATCCGGTTCATTTAATGCAATGCTTTTTTGATCGCATTGATCTTGCGCACAAGTCCCTCGCTGGTCAGACCTGCGCCGCGCCCTGTCATCTCTTCCACCGGCTGTTTCAGCAACACAGAAGCAACTGCACTGCTGGTGGTTGTATTTCCGATTCCCATTTCCCCTGTTGCCAGAATCCGGTAGCCCTTATCATTCAGTTCCCTTACCATGTCAATGCCTGCTTCAAGCCCCTTTACAGCCTGTTCTCTTGTCATGGCAGGACCCTTGGTCATATTCTGTGTACCATAGGCAATTTTATGGTCTGTGCGGACTTTTGTATCCGTCACCATCCCCATATCCACCGGAAAAATCTCCGCATGGTTCTGCTTACACATCACACCGACAGATGTGTCATATTTCAGAAAATTCTCGGCAACGATGGCAGTAACTTCCTGTCCGGTCTGTGTCACACCCTCTTCTACCACGCCATTATCCGCGCACATGGCAATCAGACCTCTCCTGGAAAGATCCACCTCTGCGTTTCCTGTAATTCCCGCGATCTGGATCAAAAGAGTCTCCAGTTTTCCAAGAGAATGCAGTGGTTTCGCAATACTGTCCCATCTTTTCTGTGCAATCTCCATGGCATTGTGATCTAATGGCTTAATCTTTGCAATAGCTTCTTCCAGAGTCATGAGTTTTCCCTCTCTTTTCCTTCATTATTTTGATTTCCCTGTTGTAAACACAAAAATTTACTGAATACATAATTCAGTATCAACACAATAAACTGTGTCAGGAATTTCCCGATCATATCATTAAGCCCCATCACTGACACAAGCAGCCATACACCGCCAACCTCGATCACCATAGTGATCAGTCTGGCACTGACAAATTTGCAGAATGGCTGAACATGATCCTTCAATGTCTCGCATTTATCCTGAAAAACATACTTCGAATTTACCACATAGGCAAACAGGATCGCCAGGATGATTGAAATAATATTGGCGATATTCAGCTCCACCTTCAGCTTTCTGAGAATGAAAAAGCTGACCAGATTTACCATAGTGGTACATCCGCCAAAGAAAATATAGCGGATAACGGAACTTTCATACATTTTTCTGATCCATTGCTTCATACAAATATATCCTCTCAGTCCTGTATATTTCCATTTCTTAAATTACTTTTTGAAAATAATATATCTCGGTCTGCGCTTTTACTTCTTCATAAATCTTGGAAATATAATATCCAATAATTCCAAGCTGATCATCATGGCGCTTCCCACCAGAAGTAGCACCATCAGCAGGGTGGTATAACCTTCCACTGCAGAACCTGTAAAATACTGCACAAGCGAATAGACCATAAGGACCAGCGAACAGGCAAAACATATCGCTCCTGTGATCGTAACAAACTGCAGCGGAAAAGTAGTAAATGCCACTATATTTGTGAACGCATATTTCACCAGCGCCCAGGGAGACCACTTGGAAACGCCGGCCTCTCTCTCCTGCACCTCAAATTCCACACTGGTAGTCTTATATCCCACCCAGGAAGAAGTAGCCCGAAAGAACATATTCCTCTCAGGCATAGACAGAATACTGTCCACAGCCTTCCTGTCCATCATCTTAAAATCCGAGGCATCCTTCATATTTACCTTAGTTGCCTTAGACATGATATCATAGAAAAATCCGGCACATTCTTTATGTAAAAAGCCCTCTTTTCCTCTGTCTGCCTTCACACCCTCGATCACTTCATAGCCTTCCTGCCACAGCCTGTACATCTCAATAAGCGTCTGCGGCGGATGCTGCAGGTCACAGTCCATGACAGCCACCACATCTCCACAGGCCTGCGCCAGTCCTGCAAAAATCGCTGCTTCCTTTCCGAAATTTCTGGAAAAAGAACGCCTGTCACATTCGCATCCCTCTCTCCTGCCTTCTGAATTTCTTCCCATGTCCGGTCGCCGGAACCATCGTTTACAACCACCAGCTCATAGGGAATCTTCGCTTTTGTAAGAACTTCCGCCAGCACCCGACAGGTTTTCCCAACCATCAGCTCCTCATTATATGCCGGAAGTACCACTGATAATTTACTCATGATGTCATTCCTCATTTTGTTTCATTCATATACAACAGACTAGTTTCTCATTCACTGTCTGTTACTCCTGTAAATATTTTCTATAATGTCAGGGGCAAAAGGTTATTTTACTCCTAAGCACTTTACAGCTCCCGCAATTCTTATTTCTACTTTATTATACACAAATTTACAGAAATGTCCATTCCAACAATCTGCATGCTCCAGTGTGTCAAACACTTCACAGGATAATAGCACGTATGTTACTGTTCTCTTCGTTCTCAGTAACGAGACTCAGATACATTCCAGACTTCCTGAAGCAATGGAATTTGGATTACTTTTTCTTCCTGAACACCAGCATTACATATATAACCAGCCCCAGAACAGAAAGAAGCATTCCCGCTTTCAGATAAGGTGTGCAATATGTAAGGCGTATCTCATGTGAACCAGGTTCCAGTTCCAGAGCCATAAACATGGTATTCGCCTTCTGAAGCTTCGTTTCTTTCCCGTCCACATAAGCCGTAAATCCCTTACTGTACGGAACAGACAACACAAGAGCTTTCTTTTCGGAAACACTGATATCCCCTGTAATCTCATTCGTTCCCATTTTTACATTCTCGAGAGCTTCTTCACCCAGCTTCACAGTTTTTTCCTCAATCCCCTGCACCGGCTGACTCACAACCCTTAATTTATCATAGGTATAAACACCCGTATTAGCAAAGGTGATCGTCATAGTACGAACTCCTGATCTGGAATATCCCATATTGCAGAGAAAATCATGCCATCCACTGTAGGCATTATACTTATCTGTAAAAATCTTTATGGTCTTGGTCACATCATTGGAGCTGACTGTCATAGCCGCTTCCTTTGATTCCTTCCAGTATCGCCACCGGCTGTCCTCATCAAGAACCTTATTTTGGTCATACTCAGACATCTTCTTCCACTGACTGTTACCAATCAGTTCTCTCGGTGAAAGACTGTCATAATCCAGATTATCTGCGATCAGGTAATTCTCACTGTCCGTAAGACCATGGAACACAAGCTTCAGCTGCGCCCCCTTCCTTCGTCACCCTGATTGCTCCCCTTAGACAGAGCACAACCATCCCCCTGTCTCCATACGATACTGGATATTCTCATTATCAGCATCAACAGATGCCTCAGGCAGTGTACTCTCCTCAAGCACCACACCGTCCATCAAAGCCTGCTGCTTTTTTTTACCACATCCATTTTCTCATATTCGATTCAGGAATATAACTGTCATAAGTATAACCCAGAGGCAGTGCATTCTCATTCTCATAAGCCCTGCACTCACTTTTTCCCTTTCCTGCAGAGCCCTTCTCTTTATTATATCCATAGGAAGATAGCGGAAATTATCACCACTTATCACAAAATATTTCACAGAAGCCAGCCTGTCCAGGATCGTCCTTCCGTCCAGGTCTCATAATGCTGCTCCCATGGCGTATTCAGATACATTTCACTGAAAAAATCACTGATACTGCTGTTTGCAAGACTGAATAATAAGCAGTACTGTTCGTACCATATACATAGAAGTATTATCATAGGGCAATGCCCCATACTGGTCATAACGATAGACACCTGAATCCCCGGCGGCAAGAACCGCCTTATCCGTATTCGACTCCAGCTTATCCAGCGACTCCTCTTCGGCTGCAAACTCTGACAGATAATCCTTCTCATAAGAATACTGATAAGAAACATTTCAACATAATGCTCACCACAAGCAAAGCACTGAGAAGCCCGCACATATACTTCCCCTGCAGAAAAATATTTCCAAAAGAAGTAACCGTAAACACAGCCAATACCAGAACCAGCACACCTGCCATATTTCTCTGCGTTCTGGCAGCTTTCGCAAACAGAGCCAGCACACAATACGCCACCGTCATGACAAAAATCTTCTTCTTTTCCCTCACAGTCAGAGTAAACAGCTCAGGATATGCCTTCACAAAAATATACGCGATCATCATCCCATAAGCCCAGATCCACCTGTTGGACACATAAGAGAAACCATTGAGCACATGCCCTGCAAAAGGCACCAGCAAAAACAGATTCAACAGCCCAAATCCTAATTTCAGATCCAGGTACTTCTTCTTCCTGGAAAAAAGCACAAACACACCTGCCATAGCAACAGCAGAATACCCGGCAACCCCCCACTGGATCATATTCTCCCCCGATCAGATCACCCAGATACTTCTCATAATAAATTTTATCAATATAAAAGAGGCACATAATTCTCAGCCTGAAACCTATCCGTACCAAAAAATCGTCATGACCACCGGAATAAAAAAATAACCGCCGCGATCATCAAAGCCACCACATAATAGCCGATAAACTTCACCAGCCATCTCAGAACATCCTTCACACTTCTCTCACTGAAAATCCCAAAATACCGGAAAGCCGCATAAATAAACATAAAAATACAGATCATATAAAAGAAATAGAAATTCGACATAGCCGAAACCGCAGTCGCCCAGATAAACAGCCATGGCTTCTCCCTCTTATAAATCTTATCAATCCCCATCAGAACCAGTGGCAGATAAATCATAGGATTGGAAAAATACGGAGCTTCATAGCCGCATAAATCGTCCATCCCGCAAAATATAGATCAACGTTCCCATAAACGTCGCCTGCTTCGGATTCTTATGATAAAAACAAAAAACACTAAAAGAAATCCCGCCAGATAAATCCTCAGAAAAATCAGAACCTCATACAAAACCTCCGTCTTATCTGCCGGCACAAACACAGACAGCAAAGTCAGCGGATCCCCGATCACATAATAATGCAAAGTTGTAAGAATATCCGAACCCATACCCGATATTCATATCCCACATAGGCAATTCCAGCTTATGCTCTACAAAAATCGTATGCAGAACCTCCCTCAGATACCGCCCATAATACGCCAGAGAATTCAAATGCTGCGGAATCCCATCATGACTCCACACCAAAGACTTCCCATTACCCGCAAACTGATAATAGATAAAAAAGAAATAACCCCAAATACAAGCGTATATAATAAGTAGAAATCCTTCTTACTATCCCTGCTCACAAATTTCCTCATAACCGCTCCTTTATATTCTATCATTCTAAACCGAGTTATAAAGTTCTCACTGATTATAGACAAATATCCAATACTTGTCAAATTTATAGCCAACATTATTTCATTGTTTAAGAACGACGAAAGTATTTAAATCAGCCAACAACCAGCCGGGGAATGACAGAACATCTGAGGCGAATCTCGAGGGTTCATGTAATTTCTTAGTATTTGGAAAGCCGCGTTATTCAGAAATTGCTCACTGTTTGAGCGAAGCGAGTTTGAGCAATTTCTGAATGTTTTTAGCGGTTTTTCAAATACTTAGAAATTACATGGTTCCGAGACTGAGCCTCAGATGTTCTGCCATTCCCCGGCGTCCCCTTTTTAAGCAATACATAAAAGGACCGCGATACAAAAAGTACCGCGGCCCACATATATCGTCTGGACACTATAAATAGCTCTATCTATTTATTTTTTAATGATTTATAAACTTGTTTACAGTCGTTCAAAAACCGAAAAGATTATTCAGCGCTATGAAGAGCGATCAGCTTCTGCAGATATTCAAATCTAGCCTTAGCCTCAGCCTCATTCTTAGCAAACAGTCTTGCAGCCTTCTCAGGATTCTGACGTTTCAGAGAGTTGTAACGAACCTCACCGTCAAGGAATGCCTGATAATCTTCCATGCTCGGAGCCTTGGAATCAAGAGAGAACTTGTTTCCTTCAGCTGCAGGATTGAATCTGAAGTTATGCCAGTATCCAACCTTAACTGCTAATTCTTCCTCTGTCTGAGCTTTTGCCATACCTTTCTTAATACCATGATTGATACATGGAGCATAAGCGATGATCAGAGATGGTCCCGGATAAGCCTCAGCCTCTGCAATAGCTTTTACAGTCTGGTTGAAGTCAGCACCCATGGAAATCTGAGCAACGTATACATAGCCATAGCTCATAGCGATGGAAGCCATATCTTTCTTCTTAGTCTCTTTACCGCCTGCAGCGAACTGAGCGATAGCACCTGTAGGTGTAGACTTGGAAGACTGTCCACCTGTGTTAGAATAAACCTCTGTATCGAATACCATAACGTTGATGTCACGTCCACTAGCGAGAACATGGTCAACACCACCGAATCCGATATCGTAAGCCCATCCGTCACCACCGAAGATCCACTGGGATTTCTTAGCCAGGAAATCTTTCTGAGCAAGGATTTCTTTTGCTTTGTCACATCCGCAAGCTTCAAGAGCAGCAACAAGTTTGTCTGTAGCAGCGCCGTTTGTAGCACCTACAGCAAATGTATCCAGCCATTCCTGACCAGCTGCCTTAACGTCTTCGTTTGTTCCGTTAGCAACAACGTCTTCAACTTTTGCTTTTAAGCCATCGCGGATAGCTCTCTGAGCAAGAAGCATACCATAACCAAACTCAGCGTTATCTTCGAACAGAGAGTTGGACCATGCAGGACCCTGTCCCTTAGCGTTTACTGTGTATGGTGTAGATGGTGAGGAGTTACCCCAGATAGAAGAACATCCTGTTGCGTTTGCGATGTACATTCTGTCACCGAACAGCTGAGTGATCAGTTTAGCGTATGGTGTTTCACCACATCCTGCACAAGCTCCAGAGAACTCAAGCAGAGGCTGTTTGAACTGGCTGCCTTTAACAGTTGCTTCTTTAAATTTAGCGATAACATCTTCTTTAACCGGCAGTTTAACTGTGTAGTCAAAGTATTTCTGCTCGTCTGCGCTTGCTTCAAGGTTTTCCATAGCAAGTGCTTTCGCACCCTTCTTACCTGGGCAAACGTTTACACAAGAACCACATCCTGTACAGTCAAGTGCGGATACGGACATTGTGAATTTATATTCTTTCATACCTGTAAGGTCTAATGTCTTCATGCCTTCAGGAGCATTAGCTGCTTCTTCAGCTGTCAGAGCTACAGGACGGATAACTGCGTGCGGGCAGACATAAGCACATCTGTTATCACTGGATACAGTTTTCCGGATTCCATACAGGAACGTCTTAACTGCGATACCACGTTTCTCATATGCAGCTGCACCTGATGGTGTAGTACCGTCTACATAATCCTTGAATGCAGATACAGGTAAGGAGTTACCTTCCTGAGCATTAACTTTAGCCTGGATATTGTTAACGAAATCGATAACATCCTGACGTCCTTCTGTTGCATGAGTCATATGAAGACCTTCGTCCTCAGCGTTCTTCCAGCTTTCCGGAACCTGGATCTCTACAACCTGTTTAGCACCAGCGTCGATAGCTGCCCAGTTCTTCTGTACGACATCATCACCTTTACGTCCGTATGTTGCCTTGGCAGCAGCTTTCATAAGGTCGATTGCCTGATCTTCTGGAATGATTCCTGTCAGTTTGAAGAATGCAGACTGAAGGATTGTGTTGATACGTGTTGGTCCCATGCCAGTTTCAATACCGATCTTAACACCGTCGATTGTGTAGAATTTGATATTGTGGTTAGCGATGAAAGCTTTTACCTGTCCTGGTAAATGTTTCTCAAGACCTTCCATATCCCATGCACAGTTAAGGAGGAATGTACCACCGTCAACAAGTTCCTGAACCATGTTGTATTTGTTTACGTAGGATGGATTATGACATGCTACGAAGTTGCTTTGTGGATCAGGTATGTGGATTTGATCGGTTTCTTACCGAAACGTAAGTGGGACATTGTAACACCACCGGACTTCTTGGAGTCATAATCAAAGTAAGCCTGTGCGTACATGTCTGTGTTGTCACCGATGATCTTGATGGAGTTCTTGTTGGCACCTACTGTACCATCAGCTCCCAGACCCCAGAATTTACAGTTTGTTGTTCCTTCAGGAGTTGTTACGATCGGAGCACCTGTCTCAAGGGAAAGGTTAGTAACATCATCAACGATACCGATTGTGAATTTTTCTTTAGCAGTGTTCTCATAAACAGCTACGATCTGTGCAGGTGTAGTATCTTTGGAACCTAAACCATAACGTCCGGAGAATACTTTTACGCCGCCGAATTTGCTGTCTTTTAATGCTGCTACAACGTCAAGGTACAGTGGCTCGCCAAGTGCACCCGGCTCTTTAGTTCTGTCAAGAACTGTGATCTGTTTTACAGATTCCGGAATTGCATCGATGAGTGCCTGTGCGCAGAATGGTCTGTAAAGACGAACTTTAACAACACCGACTTTCTTTCCTGCTGCTGCAAGGTAGTCGATTGTCTCCTCGATTGTATCGTTTACAGATCCCATAGCAACGATTACGTGTTCTGCATCAGCAGCTCCGTAGTAGTTGAATAATTTGTAATCTGTACCGATCTTAGCGTTAACTTTATCCATGTATTCCTGTACTACTGCCGGAAGAGCATCGTAGTATGGGTTACATGCTTCTCTTGCCTGGAAGAAGATATCCGGGTTCTGAGCGGAACCTCTCTGACATGGGTGATTCGGATTCAGGGCATGGTTACGGAATGCAGCGATTGCATCCATATCTGCCATATCCTTCAGATCTTCATAATCCCATGTTTCAATCTTCTGAATCTCGTGAGATGTACGGAATCCATCGAAGAAGTTGATGAACGGAACTTTACCTTTGATTGCTGAAAGGTGAGCAACAGGTGTTAAGTCCATAACTTCCTGTACAGAAGATTCGCAGAGCATTGCGCATCCGGTCTGACGACAGGCCATAACGTCTGAATGATCTCCGAAAATTGAAAGTGCAATGAGAAGCAAGTGCACGTGCAGATACGTTGAATACTGCAGGTAACTGCTCACCGGCAATTTTGTAAAGGTTCGGGATCATAAGATAACAGACCCTGAGATGCTGTATATGTTGTTGTTAAAGCACCTGCTGCCAGAGAATCCGTGTACAGCACCTGCTGCACCAGCCTCAGACTGCATTTCAGTTACCTGAACTTCC
>ENA-OPZD01000353-OPZD01000353.1-human-gut-metagenome-genome-assembly--contig:-NODE-353-length-12233-cov-3.399224_pt1 | contig 12233 bp, 13 predicted proteins | sample MGYA00242479_ERZ504495 | MGnify/ENA primary metagenome ERZ504495 (study PRJEB26092, sample SAMD00036286) | human gut metagenome | host: Homo sapiens | study: EMG produced TPA metagenomics assembly of... | reverse complement strand
AATTTCAAAAAAGGGGTTGCATTTTTTGAAAGACTATTATATAATACCAATTGTCGCGAACGAAGTAGCGAAAACAAAACATAAAGGCTATCGCCAAACGGTAAGGCAACGGACTCTGACTCCGTCAGTTCAAGGTTCGAATCCTTGTAGCCCTGCTACATGAGGCACCTCGGTATGAGGTGCTTTTTTGTGCTATAAGAGAAACTGAAATTTTTTGGAAATGAAAGGTAAGATTAAGATGGAAAATTCGGGTAAAAAATATCAGATAGATACAGAAGAAAATAAAATGTTCTTAGGTGAATTGCAGAAAAATCTTTTAAATTTTGGAAAAGGATTTTTATCACCGGGAGGAAGTGCTTATTTCCTTGGGGATGATGGAACACCATGGAAAGACAGAAACAGAGAAACATGGATCACATGCCGTATGGTCCATGTATATAGTATGGGAATCATGCTTGGGGATAAAGAAAGTCCGGCACTGGTCCATGGTGCTGTACATGGATTACTGGAAGAACTGAAAGATCGTGAAAATGGAGGATGGTATCCGGGAATTACACCGGATAATAAATTCCTGCCAGATAAACAGTGTTATGCTCATGCATTTGTTCTTCTGGCTGCTTCTTCTGCTTTGCTGGCAGGAGAAAAAAATGCAGAAACTCTGCTTAAAGATGCATTGGAATTATTTGATAAACGGTTCTGGGATGAAAAACAGGGACTTACTTATGATACCTGGAATACAGAATTTACAGTTCTTGATGATTATCGCGGTCTTAACGCAAATATGCATACAGTAGAAGCGTTTCTGGCAGTAGCAGATGCAATAAAAGAAGAAAAGTACAGAATACGTGCAGGAAGAATTATAGATCATGTTATTGGATGGGCAAGCGCAAATGACTGGAGAATACCTGAACATTTTACAAAGGAATGGAAAGCTGATCTTGATTGCAATAAAGAAGGTCCTGCTGATCGTTTTAAACCTTATGGAGCAACACCGGGCCATGGAATTGAGTGGGCCAGATTGATCGTGCAGTGGGCATATTCTTCTTATAAAGATACCCCTGATTCTGCAGAAGTATATTTAAAAGCTGCAGAGAAACTCTACAACAGAGCAGTTGAAGATTCCTGGAATGTGGATGGAAATCCTGGAATTGTGTATACGACTGACTGGGATGGAAAACCTGTTGTTCATGACAGAATGCATTGGACATTGGCAGAGGCAATCAATACATCAGCAGTCTTATGTCATATAACTCATAAGCAGAAATATGCAAAAGATTATGAAGAGTTTATGAGATACCTGGATGATAAGGTATTGGATCATAAAAATGGTTCCTGGTTTCATCAGTTAGATGAAAATAATAATGTGATAGGAACAGTATGGCCGGGAAAATCAGATGTATATCATGCTTTTCAGTCAACCTGGATCCCATATGGAACACCATATATATCAATTGCTTCAGATGTAAAACAGTATATGGAAGTATGCCATCAATAAAGTAAGTGTTTATTTGTACCCGGCGTACAAGATTTCTGTAAAATGCAGCCAGAACCTGACGGAACAAGGTTCTGGCTGCATTTTACTTCAGGATGATAAAAAGAATGATGTGGGTAACTATTTTTTAATCTCCGGCTGGAATTCTTTTACATCTTTGGCAATCTCGCCGCTTAACAGGAGCATGCAGATCAGGTTCGGGATAGCCATCAGTGCGTTGGCGATATCGGAGAAGTTCCATACCAGAGCTCCGGGACCACCGGAAACCATGGCTGTGGCAACACCGACGATATTTCCGGTACCGATGGTGGCTGCCAGTGCGGTTGTCAGTGCGGAAAAAGGAGATACATCTCCCTGTCCGCGGCTCTTGGTGCGGGCTTCCTTGCTGAGTGTGCTTTTCAGTGCATAGCCAAGGTTACGCCATGTAAGAAATCTGGTGCGCACAGTCAGGAAGATACCGGTTCCGACCAACAGGATCAGCATCACCGGTCCCCAGACAAAGTCATCAATTCTGGTAACAATTTCTTTATAAAATACTTCGAAGATTTACAGAGCTGAATATCCGTAGCTGCTGACAATGGCATCGATTTTTTGCTGCCTCTGACACATTGGACATTTTGTAGATGAATAGGAATGATAGTCCGGTATATCTTTGGTGTTAAAAATAGAATATACAGGGAGAGAAGCCACGCTGTCTACTCTGCTGAATATGGCTGCGATACCTCTGATAGTGCCTCCGTAATACAGAATGCTCTCGATTGCTTTGGACAAAGTAGAGCCTGTGGTAATCGAACCATTGAGGATCAGTACATTTTTGCCCTTGATCATTGGCTGAAAATTATCACGGAAGATAATCTGTCCGGAATTGCTGGATTCAGGAGTAATCACGTAGATCGTCTGATGAGCATTCAGGGAAAAAATGCCGGCTTTGGTAAGTTCTTCAGAAAGATATGCGCCAATTACTTCCAGTCCGTCCATACAGATAATGGTATCAACAGGAGTAGATACTTCATAATTAGCAGCCAGTTCGTGAGCAATATTCTGTGCTTCGGCAGTTCTGGATTTCATAGTTGTAAGATCCAGATAGTGAGTGATATGTGACTGAGATGTGACGAAATGTCCGGGAATTACCTTCAGCTGAATGCGGCTGTCACCACGGGCGTAGATTTTTGTCATGTTTTCCAGATTCATAAGAATACCTCCCTCGTTGAAAAAAAAAACGTGTAACTGTTCAGTAGCTTTGCGGTTAGCAGACCATTGAACAGTTATAAATCAGTACACTAATCTTATAAAACATTGTAGCATTGTTTTGCCGAAAATAAATAATATTGTACAAAATCAATAAAAATATGCGATATGTATGAAGATTGTTAATAAAATACCAAAAACATATAACGATGATCCCCTGGTGCGTTGATGGAAGTATTATTTACGAGGGTTGCTATAGATTGGTTGTGAGTTATGGAGAATGGAATAAACAGTGATGGGTGTGGAAATGGGAAACAGAAGAGAATATTCTATAGAAGTAATATATGTGAAATGATATAATGATTTTTCAGTCTATTATTGACTGTCAGAAAAAAGAGAAAAGATGAGATAAAAAAATGTATACAGCAGAACGAATAGAAGAATTGGATGAAAAATAGGAGCCTGATAAAAGTGACAGATTAACAGCCTGATATTTTGACTGCGAAAAGTGAATAATCATAAGAAAATCTTAAGAATTTGTCCCTTTCATATTAAGAAGCTTCGATTATTCTAATATCAGAAATACAAAATAAGAAGCCGGGATGTCTGTACATGAGAGATTTCAGACAGGCATTTCGGATGATGAGGGAGGTGTGTAAAGTGGCTAATATTCTGGTCTGTGATGATGATAAAGACATTGTAGAGGCAATCAGTATTTATCTGGAGCAGGAAGGCTATACGGTCCTGAAGGCATACGACGGTGTGGAGGCGATTAACGCATTGCGCAGTCAGTCGGTGGATCTGCTGATCATAGATATTATGATGCCGAAGCTGGATGGCATCCGGGCTACTTTGAAGATAAGGGAAGAGAATCCTCTTCCGATCATTATTCTTTCTGCGAAATCAGAGGATGCAGATAAGATCCTTGGATTAAATGTAGGGGCAGATGATTATGTAACCAAGCCCTTTAATCCCCTGGAACTGGTGGCAAGGGTGAAATCACAGCTTCGAAGATATACAAGGCTGGGAGCAGCAATACCTGTGGAGAATGCTCATATCTACGAGACAGGAGGTCTGAGCATAAACGATGACCTGAAGGAAGTCAGGGTGGACGGTGATGTGGTGAAGCTGACACCTATTGAGTACAATATCCTGTTTCTTCTGATGAAGAATCAGGGAAGGGTATTTTCCATTAATCAGATCTACGAAAACATCTGGAATGAGGAAGCAGTTGCAGCAGATAATACAGTGGCAGTGCATATCCGGCATATCAGAGAAAAAATTGAGATTAATCCAAGGGAGCCAAGATACCTGAAGGTTGTGTGGGGACTTGGATATAAGGTGGAAAAATTTAACCAAATCAAGTAAGTCCCCTGCTTCAATTGCGAAAAGCAATAAGCAGTGGGTGGGGACTTGCTTGTATCAGGAGGCGTGCAAGCGCATTCTGATAAACTGCGAAGCAGTTATTTGGTTATGAGCAAGTAGCAAAGCGGATTGCGAATATCCGCTTGACAAAGTAATAAATTAAATAAAAAAGGAAAGGGACAAACATTATGAAGGGAAAAGGATACAGAAGCAGTTCTGTCAAGGCAATCTGGATCGTGATCGCGCATCTGGCAGCAGTTGCAGCAGCAGTCTGTGCAGCTATGTTTGTGATGATCTATCAGACTGGAATCCGCCTGGATGACAGAGGCAAAAGTTACACAGAATCAGAAGCATTTGAGAAACAGGTCAGCAACAGAGGATCAGATATTCTGGTCAGTCTGGCAGCGCAGGATGACATTAACTATCTGAAAAATGCTGGTTCATCGGCAGTGATTGATCTGGCAGAATTTGAGGAAAAAGGAAACACCCGTGATTCCATCAGAGACCTTTCTCTGAAAAATACTTCCGGGCTTGCGTACTCTGTAAGTGATCTTCTGGAGTGGGGAAAAGACTGGGAGGCAAACTATTATGAAGGTGTTTATGACGAAGATTCACAGGTCATAAGATGTGAATCTTCTGACGGAACCAGCCACTATTTTTATCGGACTGACTTTAAAAAGATGGTGGCAGATGGAACACTGAAAATTAATTACAATACAGATTTTCTTGAAGAAGATGATTTCGAATCAAAGACCGAGTCCGAGAAACTGGATACCGTAGCAGATGAACTTTATTACAGATATACCTCACAATCAGAGAATATCGGCAACGTTACGGATACCAGAACAAACACAGAATATCCGGGATGTTTTTTCGTAGACTGAGTCAGCTGGACGAGAAATTTGCACCACAGGGAGCTGAGAATATCCTGGATGCGGTAAACAAAAGCACGGAATGGAATGGGAGACTGGAGGATGCATATAAGGAGTTATTCACACTTCTGGACTGCATCCGTGCCATACAGTCAGATGAACAGTTCAATGATTATGAAACATCACTGGCATCCGTCTTTCACAGCGTGGGAGACTATACCGAAGGGAGTACCAACCTCACATATCTTTTCGCAGATAAAGAAACACAGACAATCTATACAAATAAAAAAGCGTACAGCAGTTACGCACAGCTGGAGCAGAACCTTGAGAAAATATTTAAGGAAAAAGCATATGCAGTTGTTTACCCGGAATTAAGTGAGTGTGTTACAAATATTCCGGGTGCAGATCTGCAGGTGTGGAATCATACCATTGATCAGAGCTTTGACACAAAGGATTTTGTATTTGCAGTTTCGGTTGATACGAAATTTTCTGTGGCAGATTCCATGGCTGATGAGGCAGAGAACTATGAGACATATTCAAAGCTTATGTTTCCGATGCTGGCAGGAGCAATCTTCGGAAGTGTGCTCTGGCTGATCGGTATGGTGTGGCTGACTGTGACAGCAGGAAGGAGACCAGAGGATGAAGAAATACATCTGAATGGATTTGACAGATGGTATACAGAAATTGCGGCAGGAGCAGTGATCGGTATATGGCTGGCAGGAACGATCATATCGGGAACTTTGATCGCCAACTCATCATTGGGTTACAGTCATGCAGTAGTGACAGTGATTGTTACCTGTCTCATATGTGGAACTTATACAATGGCATGGTTTTTGATCGGATATCTCAGCCTGGTAAGAAGAATAAAAGCAGGAACCTTATGGAAAAACAGTCTGATTAGAACAGTTCTGAAATGGATTGGAAAATGCAGTGGGAAGCTTGCCGATTTTGCCAGAAGCTTTTTCCAGAAATACAGCAGAAAAAATAAAAGTTCTGCTTGTGGGAGGTGCATTTTTTATTTTTGCAGTTCCTGATCATCGGCTGCGTATTCAGTGGTGCAGGAGTATTCCTGCTGGCATTGATGGCTGTAGATGTGGCTGTTATGATTTTCGCCATCAGAAAAGCAGACGGGCAGGATCGTATTATGGATGGTCTGAAGAAAATAAGCGATGGAGAACTGCAATATAAGATCAAAACAGATACACTTACCGGAAAACAGAAGGTGATGGCAGAATATATCAACAATATTGGAGGTGGTCTGGATGCTGCTGTGGAAAACAGCCTGAAAAAAGAAAGAATGCAGACAGAGCTGATCACAAATGTTTCCCATGACCTGAAAACACCTCTGACTTCCATTATCAATTATGTAGATCTGATGAAACGGGAAAATCCGACAGATCCGAAAATACAGGAATATTTACGCATCCTGGATGAGAAATCTCAGAGACTGAAGGTGCTCACAGAGGATGTGGTAGAGGCATCCAAGGCAAGCACCGGAAACATCAAGCTGGAGATGAATGATATTGATTTTGTGGAAATGGTGCAGCAGGTGATCGGAGAATTTGAAGAGAAATTTCAGGAAAAGAATCTGACTATGATGGTACATTTCACAGACGAACCATCCATTATCTACGCAGACGGCCAGAGAATGTGGCGTGTTCTGGAAAATGTATTCGGTAATGTTGTGAAGTACGCAATGGAGGGCACCAGAGTTTACGCAGAGATCAGCAACAGAAATAAAAAAGTAACCTTTTCCCTGAAAAATATTTCGGCACAGCCTTTGAATATCTCTGCGGATGAACTGACAGAACGATTTATCAGAGGAGATGTGGCGAGAAATACAGAAGGAAGCGGACTGGGACTCTCTATCGCAAAGAGCCTGACAGAGCTGCAGGGCGGTGAGTTTAAGCTATACCTGGATGGGGATCTGTTTAAGGTAATGATCACATTTGTAGCAAAGAATTACAGTAAATAATATAACGTAGAACAAAGATAAGGCATAGGGCAGTTTATAAAAAACTGTTTTATGCCTTATACTTTTGGCTTGTTATAATAATAGAAAAGAAGTATATTAAAAAATCATAGCGACATAAGAAAAGAGGACATAAAAAATGAATTACAGTTTTAACAGCAGAGTCAGATACAGTGAGACAGGTGAGAACGGCAAACTGACATTACCGGGTGTTTTGAACTATTTTCAGGATTGCTGTACATTTCATGCGGAGTCGGTCGGGCTTGGAGGAGACGTGCTGAAGGCAAGAGACAGAGCGTGGGTTCTTTCTTCCTGGCAGGTAATTGTGGATGAATATCCTGCTATGGGAACGGAAATCAGGATCACGACAGCACCTTATGATTTCAAAGGATTCATGGGCATGCGTAATTTCACCATAGAAACAATGGATGGGAAGAAGCTTGCCTGGGCGAACTCCAACTGGACACATCTGGCCATCAGTACAGGGATTCCGGCGAGACTGACACCTGCAGATACAGACAATTACATACTCGGCGAAAAGCTGGAAATGGATTATGCACCGAGGAAAATCAAACTTCCGGATGACATGACTTCACAGGAATCATTCACAGTGCAGAAGCATCATCTTGACACTAATCATCATGTAAACAACTGTCAGTATATCTGTATGGCAGAAGATTTCCTGCCGGAAGATTTTAAAGTATACCAGATGCGTGCAGAGTATAAGATGCAGGCAAAACTTGGAGATATAATCTGCCCGAAAGCAAAAGCAGAAACAGGAAAGGTGATTGTATCGCTTGATGATACAGACGGAAAAGCATACGCAATTATAGAATTTCAGACAAAAATAACGGTAAAAATCTTCTGAACAGGATGAATAGCAGGACAGAATTGACAAAGATATTTCGGAATTGATGTGTGGTTTTGTGAGAGATTTTTTGAATAAATTATTTACAAACAACAAGAAACAATATATAATACATTCATAAACAACAAGAAACAATATATTGTTAAAAACAAACAACACAAAACCACAAAAAGCGGAGGGTATATATATTATGAAAATTCTGGAATCTAAATTTGTACAGGGATTTATCAAAATGGCAAATGACGGTTATCTTCAGGGATGGCATGAGAGAAACGGCGGAAACTTAAGCTATCGTCTGAAAACCGGAGGAAGTAGAGATGATTCGTCCCCGTCTGAATGCACCTGGAGAATGGATACCGATCGGGGTAGAGGTTCCGGGATTAGCAGGAGAGTTTTTCCTTGTAACGGGAAGCGGTAAATATTTCAGAAATATTATCGTGGATCCGGAAGTATGTCTTGCGATCATTGAACTGGATGAGACAGGAATGAATTACAGAATCCGCTGGGGCCTGGTTGAGGGCGGCAGACCTACCAGTGAGCTTCCGACTCATCTGATGAATCATGAAGTGAAGAAGAAACTGACAAACGGAAAACATCGTGTTATTTATCATGCACATACGACAAATACAATTGCTCTGACATTTGTTCTGCCACTGGATGATAAGATCTTTACAAGAGAGTTATGGGAATCTGCTACAGAGTGTCCGGTTGTATTCCCGGACGGCGTGGGTGTTGTCGGCTGGATGGTACCGGGTGGAAGAGAAATTGCCATAAAAACAGCAGAATTAATGCAGAAATATGATGTTGTTATCTGGGCACATCATGGAATGTTCTGCTCAGGTGAAGATTTTGACCTGACATTTGGTCTGCTCCATACGGTAGAAAAATCTGCAGAGATCCTGGTGAAGATTCTTTCTATGACTCCAAATAAACTTCAGACTATTACACCGGACAATTTCCGTTCACTTGCAAAAGATTTCAAGGTAAGTCTGCCTGAAGAGTTTTTGTATGAGAAACAGTAAAATAATCAACATACAAGTTGGTACATGTACCGTACAAGTGCTATAATACAGATATTAAGAGATTTTCCGGGTGGGATATGCAGAAAAAAGCCGGAACATCTGAAAGCTGTTGTAAAAGAATATCTGAAAAGCAAAAGGAGAGGTACGAATCATGCTGGAGAAATTAAAAGAGGAAGTTTACAAAGCAAACATGGATCTTCCAAAATACGGACTTGTTACATTTACATGGGGAAATGTAAGCGGAATCGACAGAGAATCAGGACTTTTTGTCATCAAACCAAGTGGGGTTGATTATGATCTGCTGACACCGGATGATATGGTTGTTGTAGACCTGAATGGAAATAAGGTAGAAGGAAAATACAATCCATCTTCTGATACAGCAACTCATGTAGAACTGTACAAAGCATTCCCGAATATCGGAGGAGTTGTACATACACATTCTTCATGGGCAACAAGCTGGGCACAGGCCGGAAGATCAATCCCATGTTATGGAACCACACATGCAGATTATATTTATGGTGAAGTTCCATGTGCACGCTGCCTGGAAGGCAAGGAATTTGAAGAATATGAGAAAAACACAGGACTTCTGATCGTAGACCTGTTTAAGGACAAAGATTATGAAGCAGTACCTGCAGTACTTTGCAAAACCATGGACCATTTGCATGGGGCAAGGATGCTCATGAAGCAGTACATAATGCAGTTGTTCTTGAGGAAGTTGCCAAGATGGCATCCCGCTGTGAGCTGATCAATCCACAGGTAAAACCTGCACCACAGGATCTGCAGGATAAGCACTATTTCAGAAAACATGGTGCAAATGCATATTATGGACAGGGAAATAAATAATCGGTGATCTGAAAATAAAGATATGAACTTGTTATAGGTATAAAAATCTCCCGGATAAGAGTGAGCTTCTTTTGAACAGCCGGGAGATTTTTGTATATACGGGAGGAACCTATGATTTATAAAAAGATTGCAATTAAAGTAGACGGATATAAAGAAACAGCAGATTTATATACTTATTTCCTAGATAATTCAATTGAAATGAACATTAACAGAAAGCGTCCGGTAGTTGTAATCTGTCCGGGTGGCGGTTATACAATGACTTCTGACAGAGAGGCAGAACCGATTGCAAATGCAGTATCTGGCAAAAGGATATCATGCGGTGATTCTGCGCTACAGTGTAGAACCTGCCAGATATCCGCTGGCACTTTTGCAGCTTGCGAAATCAGTTGCTTTCTTAAGAGAGAATGCGGCAGAATTTCATATTGATGTGAATAAGATCGTAGTTCAGGGGTTCTCAGCAGGAGGACACCTGGCAGCAAGTCTGGGTGTTTTCTGGAAGAAAAATTTCATTGCAGAAACACTTGGAATAGATTCAGAAATGGTGAAGCCAAACGGTATGATCTTAAGTTATCCGGTAATTACTTCCGGTGAATTTGCGCATACAGGATCTTTTGAATGTCTGCTTGGAGAGGATTATAATGATCTGGATAAACGAAAAAGAACAGTCCCTGGAATTCCAGGTATCCAGAGATACACCGCCAACATTCCTGTGGCATACAGTGACAGATGATTGTGTTCCTGTAGAGAATTCTCTGTTGTTTTTAACGCACTGCGTAAATTGGAAATACCTGTAGAGATGCATCTTTATCCGGTTGGCGGACATGGACTGAGTCTTGCAAATGAAGAGACAAGCTATGAAGACGGAGGCTGCGTGCAGAAAGAGTGCCAGTCTTGGATGGAACTGGCGTGCAAGTGGATGCAGAATATATAATGCACGATAAAGAATCTGTCTGAGTGTATGTGAAATCGATTTGGAATAAAATACATCCTGATCTATAGTGAACAGTAACGTAAAATAAGATAATAAAAAATAATAAGGCGGCATTGTGCCGCCTTTATTATTTATGTTATACTGAAATATAAAGCTAATGTCAGAGGATGATGAAAGTATAGTATATTTTTAATTTTCTTTAAAAAGATACTATCACAACAGAAATGGAGATTATATGATTGAGTTAGGAAAAAAACAGAAATTAACAGTAGTAAAGTCCGTAGATTTTGGTGTATATCTGGGTGAGGATATGCAGGCAGATGCAAAGAGCCGTGTCCTTCTTCCGTCCAGACAGGTTCCGGAAGGAACAAAAGAAGGTGACAGCATTGAAGCATTTATCTACAAGGATTCTCAGGATCGTCTTATTGCAACAACAAAAGAACCGAAGCTTCAGGTAGGTCAGACAGCAGTTCTGAAAGTCTCTCAGGTAACAAGGATTGGTGCATTCCTTGACTGGGGACTGGAGAAAGACCTTCTGCTTCCATATCATGAACAGACTCTGAAAGTAAGAGAGGGAGAAGATGTGCTGGTAGCACTCTATATTGACAAGAGCAGTCGTCTCTGCGCAACTATGAAGGTTTATCATTATCTTTCCACCAGAACTCCTTATGTAGTGGGAGATATGGTGAAAGGTCGTGTTTATGAGATCAGCGACAGATTCGGTGTATTTGTGGCAGTTGATGATAAATATTCTGCACTGATCCCTGCAAGAGAAGCCAAGGGAAAATACCGCCCGGGCAAGATCCTTGAGCTGCGTGTCAGCGAAGTAAAAGAAGACGGAAAAATGAACGTCACAGATCGTCAGAAAGCATATCTTCAGATCAATGAGGATGCGGAGAATGTCCTTGAAGTAATCAATGAATTTGCAGGTGTTCTTCCATTTGATGACAAGGCATCACCGGAAGTGATCCAGAGAGAATTCGGCCTGAGTAAGGGAGCGTTTAAACGTGCTATTGGTCATCTGATGAAAGAAGGCAAAGTAGAGATTAAGGACAAGAGAATCTACGCGAAATAGTAACAGACAAGCAAGTCCCCACCCAATGATTATTGCTTTTCGCAATTGAAGCATGGGACTTACCTGATTCAGTTAAATTTATAAAAATATGCTGCGATAAAATTGCAGATATTAGAACAGGAGAGAAATAGAGTTGGAGTTTACACATCTTCACGTCCATACAGAATACAGTCTGCTGGATGGTTCCAATAAGATAAAAGAATATGTAGCCCGTGTCAAAGAACTTGGCATGGACAGTGCGGCGATCACAGATCATGGAGTCATGTACGGTGTGATTGATTTTTTATCGCGCAGCAAGGGCCGAGGGAATCAATCCTATTTTGGGGATGTGAGGTATATGTAGCTCCCGGTTCCAGATTTGACCGTGAAGCAGGAGCGGCGAAAGACAGATATTACCACCTGGTTCTTCTGGCAGAGAATAATCAGGGTTATGCAAATCTGATGAAAAATTGTGTCCAAGGGTTTTACAGAAGGATTCTATTATAAACCGCGAGTAGATCTTGCGGTATTAAAAGAGTACCATGAAGGGATTATTGCCTTAAGTGCCTGCCTTGCAGGTGAGGTTGCCAGATATCTTCAGAGAGGCATGTATGAGGATGCAAAGC
>ENA-OPZD01000352-OPZD01000352.1-human-gut-metagenome-genome-assembly--contig:-NODE-352-length-12267-cov-2.581878_pt1 | contig 12267 bp, 16 predicted proteins | sample MGYA00242479_ERZ504495 | MGnify/ENA primary metagenome ERZ504495 (study PRJEB26092, sample SAMD00036286) | human gut metagenome | host: Homo sapiens | study: EMG produced TPA metagenomics assembly of... | reverse complement strand
TGTTTTTAGCATATATATCTGATGGAACAATTACGTAACTTAATTCTTTTGGCTCCATCGAATATACGTCCCAATAACAAACTTCTTTTTTGCCATTTACTGTATATTCTCTACCACGTTCATGCTCGCATTCATCTCCGTCTTCTAAATGAGTGCCGCAAATACTACAACGAACATCATAAGCCATAACGCCAATAGAAGCAGTAGATAATATACCGTTTTTACATCTTTTTAGCTTCTTCCCCAGGAACATTTACTGTAAATACTAGAGCAGGTGTTCCCGATAAAGTTTAGAAGTTTTATATTCTGCGGCACATATACGACCAATAATTTCCCCGTTTCTTCATTATGATGCTTAATTAAAGGTCGTCTATAAGGAGTTGTCCACAAAGAAATACTATTCTTTAAACATTTAGACATATATCTAGTAAAATTTCTAGTTGCATGAGGATATGCGTGTATACCTTCTATTTCAACCATTAATGAATTAGGGTCAATAGCTTCATCGCTAACATTAGTTTCAATAGTAGCTTCTGTTAAGTTCAACGGAGTTTTTATTTCGTTAGTTTTAATAAACTTATCTCCTGTATATTCACGAATCATAAGTGCCATATTATGTATCACCTGCCTTTTTTATTATTTTTATTATACAATCCTATTTTACATGTACAGTAAACATTGTATGGAGGTATATCATTTAAAGAAAAAGCTTTTGTTTTTATAATAGAATCATGAATATCTTGATTTTCATTGTTGCTAAAACGAACATAAACTTCTGGAATATTTAACTGCGCACATGCTTTTACATATCCAAACCAATACGCTTTAGAAACTATTTCTTCTGATAAAAAGCGAAGTCTATATTCAATAGAATCAAATATAGCTATTTTATCTTCTTTTGTTTTAGCAGACTTTAATTTACGTTTAATATCCTTGAAAATTCTATTTAATGTTTTATCAAGCTTATCTTCTAATAGTTTCATTACTATCTGTTTATTTATATTTTCACGAGAACGACTGTCTTTTATTGCTTTAGATATACCTTTTTGCATTTCAGACTGAATTTTATATTTTAATTCTTTAGATATGTTCTCTTTTGTAATTGGTAAAACTATATCTGCATCAGAATTATTTATGCAAATATCATTACATAAAGTTCGATATTTATCATATATGGAACTAAAATTCTTTTTATAATTTTCTATATTAGTGTTTGTTGAGTTATGTATATTTTCGTAAGCTTCCTTTATGTTAACAGAAGTAGTACCGTGTTGATTTGTAGGTGATATGGTATTAGTTATAGCGCCAGAAGTTTTTTGCTGTTTATCAGGACCGGATGTTCCTGTATTAGCTGAAGTAGAACCTGTAGTATTTTGTTCCGTTGTTGATGTATTAACAGTATTACCTAGTTTAGCTTGAACAAGTTCAAGTGCATTTTTCTTCTGTATCATATTAGCATATAAAGTATTTACATCTACACTATCACTATCCAAACCTAATTGTTTTCTCATTTCAGCAAAAGATATAGCATTACCTTGATATTGATTTAATACGTTAGTCGCCATTTTAACTTTTGTATCAAGATTGATTTCATTAAACTGAAATTTAACAATATCTTGTTCATTAACAATAGGATTAAAGCCACCTTCTAATAAAAGCTCATTAAATATATCATTTTCTATAAAAGTAGCAATAGCTTGTTGAATGAACTTAACAGTGTCATGAATTTGAGCTTCCATCGAATCGGCATCTTGTTTAGCTCCGCCTCTACCCATCATTGCTTCAGATACATTTAAAGCAGAAAAAACACGTTTTTCAAAATAAGACAGATACCCTGTTACATCTATAGCTTCTCCTTCAGCACCGATAGCTATAAATTCTGTACGCTCATTTGTGACCATGATGCCGTCAGAAGCCATTTTTTCTACTTCGGTTTTAGCGTCGTCTATTTCTTTATCCGTTGCCATCATACCAGCTTCAGGAATACCGATTTTCATCTGATAAATAGGTATAGCAAAACGATAAATTAAATCTAAAACATTACCTTCTATCTTTCTAAGCATTTTAACATCTTCTAAAGCTGCTATTAAACGTGGAGTACCAAATGCTGCTCCACCTTCTTTATCTATATAAAAATGCGTAACATCTGTAGATTTGAATGTAGTCGTGTTACTGCTTACTTCTTGTTGATACTGCTGAACTGCACCATTAGTATCACGTTTAATTTGTATAGTAGTAGGATCTACTCTGAAATATCCGCCAACAGGTTTTGCGTCTCGTACACCGACTGCTTGAATACCACCTAATTGAGATGTGTCAACTCTTGATTTAACTAAAAATGCGTTTGAATAATCTTACTACATCTTCTGCAATTTGCTGAAACAATATATCCATAGGAGTACCGGACATAAAACTCATCATACGCAAACGTGATTTAATATATTCGGCTGCGGCATCGTTATCTGAAACTATGTTGTATCCGGCTTTAAAAATAAGCTGTGAATATTTTTTTGTAGCTATATTAATATATGAATCGGTTTCTATAGCATCTTTAATTTCTGATAAATCGTATTCTGGAGAAGCAAAGTCACCATTACTAGTATCATTAACAAAACCCACGGCTTTAACTACGAAGTTTTTTAATATTAGCATTAGTAATCTGTTGACTACTTGTTTTATTAGAAGAAGTAGTTGGAGCTTCGTCTATTTGAACAGGTTTCTTTTTCCAGAACATTAAGCTAGATAAGTTCACTTATTTAAATCACCGCCTTTATTTATTATTTCCTAAAATGCCGCCACCAACAGTAAATATATTTTGAGTATCTGATTTAATAGAATCTAAAATATTCTGTACGGTATTTGAAGCAGAATTTTGTTTGTTGTCTTTTTGTTCTTTTAGCTCTTTTTCAGTTGTATTAGTCGATGACATAGTATTTGTTTCGTTATTCGCATTGTCAGAAGAAGTATTTTCATTGTTATTATCAGAATTATTCTTATTAGACGAATTAGCATTAGCATCTGTAGCTTGTTTATTTTGTTGAGCTTCATATTCAGCTATTTGTTGAGTTACCTTTTGTTGTTTAGCTGTTTCCTTAGATACAAAAATATCAAACGCCCTCTTTTATCAGTTTACCTTTAGCTTGAGCTTCTTTAGAAGTCATAGTTAAAATATCGCCTATTAAAAGAGCAGAACTGTTAAGGTATTTATACATATTATATAGAGCATTAGTATAATTTTTATCATAACTAGAACGACATTCTCTAAGCAAAGCATTACTTTGACTATTTAAAAACGTATCACTATCGCCATAATTTTCTGTATAATATCGTTCTCTTTCCTGTTCTGCTGCGTGCCATGTTCTCATGTGTATTAATGTATTATCTACGTTATGTGTTTTTTTAAACATACGAGTTTTTGCTCTCTAGTTATTTGAGACCTAATAATATAATCTTTTAAATGTCTTAAATCAGATTTAGCTACAGATACGGTATCTCCATCAAAATGTCTAATTAAATTAGATAAATCAGATATACCACATTCCTGCATCACAGTCATAACTTCTTGAAAGTATTGCTGTAAAACTACCTGTAGTGTTTGAAGATAATATTCGTTTAAATCCAGAGTATCTCTTTGATAATCTTCTTGAGCTATTTGCACTAAAGTTTTGGCGGAATAAAAGATATTTTGATATCCGTAGGTTCAGTAAACATATCAGGAAGTTCAGTATTAATTTCATATCCTTCAGAGAGAGAACCTTCATTATACGTATTTTCTGGATTAGAATTAACTATATCTTCTTGTTCTTTATCAGGTGTATCTGGAGTGATTTCATTAGGATATGTAGATGTATTGTCATCAATATTAGGGATATCAGTATCTTCATCTGTATAATCAAAATCTGGCTTTTCTGTAGATGGAATGTTTTCATCTATATTATTATCATTAGAAGAAATATTGTTATCGGGAATATTAGACATGTTATCTTCAATTATCTTTTGTCGTTCTATAATGATATTCAAAATATCTTTAATAAAAGATAATCCGTCAGGTAAAAAATCTATTAAATCACGAACTTCTACTAAATCTTCTGAAATGCTAAGTCTATTTGGAACAATCTGTTCTTCATTATCATCAATAGGTATATATGCATCTTGAAATTGACCTTTTGATTCATAATTACGAACAGGTTCTATCTTAGGAATATAAAGAAGCTTATCTTTATTTATGTCATTATTAGGCATTAGTATTTCCTCCTAATAAAGATAGATATAAAAATAGACGCTAAAGTGGAGGGATTCTTTAGCGTCTGGGGATATATAGAAAAATTGAGAGGGAGAAACTCAATTTTACTACCACATTGAACGCCCTTTAAATCCTTTACCTGTACGACTTCCCCAATGAGCATTTCTAACAGATGAAGAACCTCCATTTTTATTCATTGGAACTTTAGTCCAATATGGTTTATCTCCATATAAATCATCACTATCATGCTTATTAGAAGAAGCTTTCTTCCACGGATTTGAAAAAGGCTCTGATATTTCTCTAAAAGCGTTCATTACACGTTTTTTTGTCCTAAAGAAACATTAGTATGTGCAATCTTATTAGTAAATTCAGGTTTCTTAATCATTGCAGTAAGCTGAGGAAATTCTAATACAAATGCTAAATGAGCAAGTCCTAATGCATCTACATAATGTTCATTTTTAGACGTATAAACAGGGACGCCGGATTGAGAAACACGTTCGACTGAATAGTCAATAAGTTGTTTATGTAAAACTTCGTCGAAAGGCGATAAAATAATTCTTTCTCTATCAAAAGATACTGTAAGTTGATTCACCATAAATGGCTTCATAGGCTCTTTTGTCTTAACTTTAGTGATAGGGTCTATTATTTCAATAGTATTTTTAAATTGCCAGCCTTTAACTTTGTTTTTAAGTCCACTAGAAGGATGTTCATCACCATAAATATGTAGTCTTTCTAATTGGTAATCACCATATCCTCTATCTACATATATCCATGATGGTCTATATATATGATTTACTTCGATAATTGTATTAACAGCATTATCTAAAGTATATTCTCCTCTAGGGACTTCTATACGTTTTATTACCTTAAACTTTCTCATAATAACATCAAAGTCTAAAATAATTATTGAACTAGAAGATTGATACTTGTCAAAATCTACGCCAGCGCATCTAAACGGATTATAAGGTGCTAAATTATAGCTATCATACAAAAGTTCATCTGGATAATTACTATCATTAGCTTCTATATTTCTTTTTTGTATATCCGTTAATTTATCATATGTATAATACTGATAAGTCATAGCCTTATCTACTTTATCTTTACTAAATACACCTGCTTCTTCTGTACCAAATTCAGCAAGTATTTCATGTTCATATTGTGATTGAGTTAGTTCAGCTCTAAAACTGGTCTTCCATTTTGTTTGTTCCAATTAGGATTATCCATGCTAGGATGCCAGTGCTCAGCGTACTTCCATGATGGATTTTTTACACATCTGATAAAAAAAGTACCTCGTTTACCTGTTGGAGTAGAAGAAGCCACTATACCTATATCAGACCGTTCACCTGCAATCATAGCTACAGTAGAGAAATCATTCTCTGCCATATAGTCTAATTCGTCCAAGAGAAGGCGTCTGCGCGCTGACCTCGGATTGACGAACCTCCTGAGCCAGAAGCCGCTCCTGTGGTAAAACCCATAATAGATGAACCATTTTTAAATTCAATCATATAAGGACTGTTTTTTCATTCTAACTACTTCTGCTTTTATTAGAGGGCTATCATGAATAATTTCTCTAATGCGCATAAAGATTAAGTTTACTTGGTTTTCATATGGTGTTATGTATAATACACGAAAGTTTTTTACGTGTTAAATGTAGGATGAAGACCTTTCTATTACCATTGTTTTCTGTTTTTAATTTTGTTATTACCCTATAGTTTTTTTTATCTATAGCTCTGGAGTTTTCACTCATTTGCATCGATTAGGTAAATCTAATCCAGTTTAGCATATATTTTCATCTTGTTATTAAATGACTATAAGATGGCGGACTCTCGTGGACTCATTATTTCAGAATCTATGCGTTACAATACTTTACTATACTAATAAAGTTATCTCGATGTTAGCATTTATATAAAAACCTTCTTCGATTTAGCCCGCATATCCTAATAAATATAATAGTCTTTCTTTATTAGGCGGCAAAATATTTACCTGTACGTCTTCCACAACGGTATACCTTACGTAAACTTTTATCTCTAAGCATTTCTTCTTGATAATCTCTAGCAATCCAAGGACCTATCTTTTTAGTAATAGGGTCTGATACTCTAACAAAAGTTTTAGCCCACAATACAGGGTCATTTTTAATTTGTAGTAATTTTTCTCTTTCAACTGGAGATAGTTGTGTTGCTATAATAAAACCTCCTTTATAATTTGTCATAAACATAGATAATTATTATAATCTAAGTGAAATAAAAGAAGGAGATTACGCTATTATGACTACTTCATTAGAAAATATTAAAAATAAAATTGATATTCAAGAAGCTATATTAAAAAATAAATTAGAAGATAATTCTAATGCATTAAATGAAAAAATAATACATGTTACAAGATTAGTAGAAACAATAGAAGATGAATGTAGAAATAATATTGTAGATAAAATAAGTTATTGTAATCCTACAACATTAGAAGCTTTAAAAAACTGTATTGATAAAATGATAGAAATTAATGAGCAAATTTATCGTGATGGACAAAATCTTAAAAGATTACAATGGCTTTATAAGGATTAGAATGGATTACTATATAATTCTGCATTAGTTTTCTGCCCTTTATTATTTCCTAAAGCCATAGAAGCCATACCACCTAATAAAGTAACACCTGTTATTGCTTGAGGAACTTTATAGCCATATATGTAATCCATAGTAGATGGTCCTCGTTCTATTTGGTTTATAAAATATTGTTTTACTTCTTCATCTGTTTTACCGTATTTGTTCATTAATTTTTGTAAATCTTTACTACTTGCTTTACCGTTTATAATGTCATTTCTAACCTGTTGCATTTGAGCAATAACTTCTTGGAATTCGTTTGTTATTCTATTATATGAATAATTACCAGCTCTTCCTTTTGTCTTAGCGGCTTTATCTAAAGCAGATAAGCCTGTTTGTCCTAATTCATTAAGATTTAAAGTTCCTGAAGAGCCGCTTATTTTTGAAGTAGATGCTTCTCCGCCGGATTGTGGTTTATCAGGTGAAATTTCAATATTACTAGATTCATTATCAATATTTTTTGTAGAAGCAGTATTATTTTCTGCATTAGGTCTTGATACTGAAACCTCACCTGATAAATCCATATCTTGAGCTATTTTTCAGCTTGTGCTTGAAGTTGTTGTTCTCTTTCTAGTTGTTCTTGTTGTTGTTTAATTTTGTCTTGAGTAACTAATCGTTTTGCTTCATCCGTTGTTATTGTTGATTCTTTAAAAGAACCGCTTAAACCCATAGACTCAGATATATTTGTTAATCTATTTTTAATTCTTGTTCTGCCTGTTCTTGTTCTAATTGTTTGGCTGATTTATATCCTGTATTTTTTAAAGAACTAGCTAAATCATATACTTCATCTACTATTTTATTTACAGCAGCCATTATATATCTCACCTACCTATTACTTCATCATATATTTAGCTTCATTACCTAACATTGCTTGATTGATGTTGTATCTACTACGTTTAGCTATAGCCATACCTGCTTGTCTCATTGTATAAGCTTGTTCTGTATCATTAAATTGAGCATGAGCAAAAGGACCACGTTTATTATATTGTGCTCCTAATTGTCTTGAATATTGGTCATATCCTTGAATAGCAGCAGGAGCTACAGAAGTAATTCCTTCAAAAGCTAAATATGGGATCATTCCTGTAACCATAGGAAGAACAGTGTCAAAAGCTGCTGCTCCTAATGCTCCTATTACGCCACTACCTTCTTCTCTAGCAGTCTGGTAAGAATCAATACCAAAACCTAAACTTAATGCTGCATTAGCAGTTGTCATTTTATTAGATAAAATAGTTCTTGCTAATTTACCTGGTATAGACATAATATTATTAAATCACCTTCTTATAGTTTTAACATAATTAATATTACAATTTTCTGATAAATATAAAATATACATATTAACCATGTCTATTATTATGTAAAGCGAATACTAAATCACCAGTAGCACCGCCAAAATCTACACTATATTCTCTAGGTTGATAATCTGGTGTAGCTGTATGTACTTTTGCATCCATAGTGCCTAGACTTTCTCTAGCTCTATTAGTAGATACATCAGAACCTATCATAGCAAGTCCTGTTAAAGCTAAAGCTACTTTACCTTTACCTGTAAGTCTCATTCTTGGAGCTTTATACGTTAATTGTTTTCTAGCTTCATCATATACTTGATGACCTGGAGTATAATCTATTAAAGATGCACTTAAATTATACAAACCCTTAGCTGCTTTACCTATAGGGTTACGCCAATCATTTTCATGTAAGGATAAAACAGTAGATTTACCTAAGAATGTAGCAGTATTAATACCAAAACTACCTATACTTTGAGCTAATTTAATAGCGCCTGTCCCGATAGCTGTACTTGTTGCAAGTCCTGCACTAACACCTTGTTTACCTAACCACCAAGCACCTTTAGCTGTATATTTAGCGGCAGTTCCAGCTACATTAGAGATAGCTGAACCTATTTTATATCCAAAACCATTGTTTATATGAGGAATATTAGGATATTCATTGCTAGGCATTATTTACCACTCATTTTCTTAACAACGTTTTTTATACCAACATTTCTAACTCCGTCAACAATCATAGCATTAGCGAACTTAGCAGAGTCTTGTTGCATCAATCCTAAATTATAACCGCCTTTACCATTAGCACTTCCATATCTAAAACGAGCAGTATCAAAAGAAGATTTAGCTGTAAAATCATCTTTTAAATAATTATAGTTAATCATGTTATTAGCTACATTGCTATCAACATTACTATCACTCATAAAATTAGTTATTGTTTCATTAGAAGTACGTCCTACTGAATTAGGCAAACCTCTTTGTAAAGAAGCTAAATTGTTAGCAGACTCATCTCTTTTCAACATAGAATAAAATACAGAACTATCTGCTAAAGTTTGTTCTACTGCTTGTTTAGTAGGATTATCTATAGTCGAAGCTGTTCCTTTTAAAGCCATTTTAGCTATATCTACTTGATTATTAAAAGCTTTGCTAATAATACTCATACTTTCTATCACTTCTTTCTATTAAATAATAGGAAGTCCTATTATATCGAAATTTCCATCACTATCTCTATATAAACCACCGCCAGAAGCAAGTCGTCCAACAGAAGATAATCCTATGTATCCAGCAGCGCCTAAACCTGCTACGTGAGTAGCTATCCTTGATTTATCTAAAGAACCGTCGTTGTTCAGATAAGACATTCTAAATCTATTATCTAAAGATAGATTATTCATGTATCCGTCTTTATCTATATTTACTTCTTCACCTTTGCTGTTATAATATTTGCCATTATTTGTAGTTATGCCAGCTCTTTTAAGATATGTATCATTCATATCGGTTGCTTTTACTTTGTTATAAGAAAATCTCGTATCTTTAATAGAGTCTTGAACAATTTTTCCAGGGTTAATAGATATTTCGTTTATTGATTTATTGCTATCTAAAATAGTCTTAAAAACTTGATTTTTGCTATTACTTGCTACTTGTTTTATAAAATCTATTGCTAACATAATTAATCACCTTCTTTAGTATTAATCAATAGTAGATAATATTTCAGATATAGAATTCTGTCCTGTTTCTACTTTATCTTTATTATCTTTACGTGTCATCATCATTAATTGATAAGCTTCATTTCTTTTTTTACTATTCTTTCATATGCTTCCCATGCTTTAGATACAGTAGGTTGTCTTATTTCTTCTCCATTATCAGCAATACCCGCAACCACTTCTATTACAGGAGTACCTTCTTTAGCCATTAAAGCTCTACATCTTTCAAGCATAATGTCATAACCTATTATTTCATTTAATAGAGTTCTATCTGTAAAAGATGACATATCTATATCTACATCCCTAGCATAATTGCAAGCACGCATTTCTATTTCTGCTGTTTCTACCGGACAATATTCTCCTTCAGATACTAAATCATAAGGGAGCAGTCTGCATGTATCAGCATAAGGACAATTATCTCCTTTACATATTAAAGGTATTTTAGCGTACATACCTGTTTTAGTAGACAACATAGTCATGGCGGCTTGTTTTGCTTCTAATCCCTTTTTGCTATATCCCCAAATATTATTTTGTGTAGTAAGCATTTTTTCAAAGTTCTTACGACATTCTTCTGCATAACTATTTTCTAGTTTATCTTTATCAGAAGTAATCGTTACATCTAATAAATTATCTTGAGTGTCATTTGCCAACCATACCATCCTTCCCTTTTATTAGATTTTGCATATTACTAAAAGAGAACTCATAACTGATAATATCATCTTCAGAACCATATGTTTCTTTATATACGTCTATACCATTAATAAAATAGCGTTCGTTTTCTAAACTGGATATTTCTTCTATATACTTATCAGTTTCAAATATACCTCTTTTATATATAGTAATAGGTTTATTACTTTTATCAGCAAAAACTTCAATAGTAAATTTTCCATCTACGATTATAGAATTATTTATCTTAACTTTAGACATATAGCTTATATTCCCTCCTATTTAATAATTATATTACGCAATTATTTTATTTTTCTGATAAAAAAGGAGCTAATCTAAAAATAAAATAGACTAACTCCTTATATGCTGATTTTAAATGTTGTCTGCCAACAATACAGTATTAAGTTTTAGTGCTGCTCATCAGCGGCTAATCTTTTAGATTAGCATATCTTCAGATTTATAAGTATCAGCTTCACGTAACAGAGCACGCTCTATTTATTATTTCTGTTCTTCTTGTTTATTGGCTTCTAAAGCTTTAGAAATGATTTTAATCATTACATCAGAAATAGCATTTACAAGCATAGAAAGAAGACTGTTACGAACTTTTACCCAGATACTTTTAGTTTCAGCAGCTTCCTGTTTTAATTCCTGTACAAAAGCTTCTTTTTGTTTTTCAAGTTCTGGAATAATAGCTTCTTCTAAGTATTCAGATGCATTGTCTTTAATTTGTTCAAACAACGAATCCGTAATATCTTGAGAAACATCTTTCCAGTCAAACTCTTTATATCCATAAAAAACACCTCATTGAATTTTATTTGTTCAAAGAGGTATTAACTATGTATTGTATCTTATTAAAGGTTATAGCTTAAAAATTAAGACGATTGTAATAGCTATTTACGCTCGTCCGATAAAACTCCGCTACATCAGTTTTGCTACTAAAAAAAGATATTAGTTGCGACTTCTAAAATCGTTTTCTTAGCTTATAAGCGTTTAGTTGTTTGTTAATAGTGCCAGTCCCCGTAGAGATACTGGAGCTTTCTTTTTAACCCACCACCTATCAGTGCGAACACTTCAAGATATAGTGAGTATGTACCGAAAACGGCTGGACTTGAACCAGCAACACAATTTCCTCTAGCCCTTTGAGTTACGTTTTCATTTGGTGCGAAAGGAGAGATTTGAACTCTCACATCTACTCTCGCATTTTGGTGGATTCGATAAGATTTGAACTTATGACTGTCCGGTTATGAGCCGGATACTCTAACCAAACTGAGTTACGAATCCATATATATATGGCAGCCCGTATTGGAATCGAACCAATATCAATGGAGTCAAAGTCCATTATCCTCACCGTTGAACGAACGGGCAATGTGGCGGAAGTAGTAGGATTTGAACCCACGCGTGATATTCCTATCACCTATCAGTTTTCAAGACTGCTCTCTTAACCAACTTGAGTATACTTCCGTTTATGGTACGTGAGATAGGATTTGAACCTATGGCGTATCTTACGTGGCGGACTTACAGTCTGCTGCTTTCGCCAACTCAGCTCACTCACGTATTTTTTTTTGTTAAAATATACTTAGCACTTTCATTCTAACATTTACTTTCTTATAAAAAATAATTTATTTGGTCGGAGCAAGAAGGACTCGAACCTGTGACCGATCGGTTAACAGCCGATTGCTCTACCAACTGAGCTATCAAGGAATTATAAAACCCTTTTAAAAGTTTAAGATAAAAAGGCAAAGGAAAACGTAATTCAAAATACATCAATATGTTACTATTAAACATGG
>ENA-OPZD01000351-OPZD01000351.1-human-gut-metagenome-genome-assembly--contig:-NODE-351-length-12304-cov-1.729162_pt1 | contig 12304 bp, 17 predicted proteins | sample MGYA00242479_ERZ504495 | MGnify/ENA primary metagenome ERZ504495 (study PRJEB26092, sample SAMD00036286) | human gut metagenome | host: Homo sapiens | study: EMG produced TPA metagenomics assembly of... | reverse complement strand
CAGGTTCCAAAATGGATCAGAGATCTTCTTTCCATCTTACCTCAAAGCGTCATTCCAATCCGGTAAATCCCCTTTTACGTCATGAAATGCACATTCCCCATACGGGCATTTTCCGGAAATGCAAGTCTGGCCATCCGTTTTCTGCTTCCCTTTTCAAAAAGCAGCAATGCCGGACTTTTCTCAGAAACAAATGCTACATCAAATCCCCCCGGAGTCTTTGTCACTCCCAGGGGATAGATTTTTCTCTCATTTGTCTCTATGCTATACTCTCTTTTCATATATTGCCGCCTTTCAATCCCATTTCCTTTATTTGCACTGTCAAATCCCAAATCCTGCTGCGCGGCATTGCCGCAAAGAAGCTGCCTTTCAGATTTTGGCCTATTTCTGGCTTTCAATCTGTTCCACCAGATCCGTCAGATACATCCAACGGTCCATTTTTTCCTCTAACTGTGCCTCTTTTTCTGTCTTTTCTTTCATCAGTTCATTGAGACGGGTATAATTGCTGGCAGATTTCTCGATCTCTGTTTCCAGGGCTGCAATGGCCTCTTCCAGACCTGCAATATCCCCTTCAATGGTCTCCCATTCTCTCTGCTCTTTGTAGCTTAAACGCAGCTTTTCTGGGCACCGGAAGTCTCTTTCCAGTTATTTTTGTTCACTGCCTTTGCATTTGCAGCGTTTTCTTCGTCAATATCTTTATCGGATGCCTTTCCAGAACCTGCATTTCCGGCTCCAGCCCCATTTCCACTGATCTGTGGATGACGCTCATTCCATGCACGCTGATAATCGGTAAAACCACCCTCATACTGCTGCACCACACCATTTCCCTCAAAAGCGAAAATGCGGTTTACCACACGGTCCAGGAAATAACGGTCATGGGATACAGTGATCACAATACCAGGGAATGTATCCAGATAATCTTCCAGTAAGATCAGCGTCTGGATGTCCAGGTCATTGGTCGGCTCGTCCAGGATCAGTACATTTGGTGCTTCCATAAGGATACGCAGAAGGTACAGACGGCGTTTTTCACCTCCGGACAGCTTTCCAATGGTTGTATACTGCATACTGGAAGGGAACAGGAAACGCTCTAACATCTGGCTGGCGCTGATGCTACCGTCTTTTGTCTTTACGTACTCTGCTGCATTGCGGATATAGTCGATCACCTTCAGGCTTTCGTCCATAGCCTCATTTTCCTGGGAGAAATAACCCAGCTTTACAGTCTGGCCGATCTCTACTGTACCGGAGTCCGGCTGTACCCAGCCTGCAATGATCTTCATCAAAGTAGACTTTCCGCTGCCGTTCTGACCGATGATACCTACACGGTCATTTTTCAGGAAGATATAGGTGAAATCTTTCATCAGCACCTTATCACCATATGATTTGCAGATGTCCTTCAGCTCTACGGTAGTACGTCCCAAACGGCTGCCAATGGACTCCAGCTGTACATTTCTGTCATACTCCGGACCTTCCTGGTCACGAAGCTGCTCATACCTCTGGATATGGGCTTTCTGCTTGGTAGAACGGGCTCTGGCACCACGCTGCATCCAGGCGATCTCTGTGCGCAGGATGGACTGCGCTTGCGCTCTGCTGCCTCTGCCATGCTTAAACGCTCTGCCTTTAATTCCAGATATTTCTCATAACCGCCCTGATAACTGTACAGTTTTCCCTTGTCCAGCTCTACAATACGGTTGGTAACGCTGTCCAGGAAATAACGGTCATGGGTGATCATTAAAAGAGCGCCCTTAAATGCCTTTAAATAACCTTCCAGCCAGTCAGCCATCTGGCTGTCCAGGTGGTTGGTAGGCTCGTCCAGGATCAGCAGATCTGCTGTACTTAAAAGAACGCTTGCAAGAGCCACACGTTTTCTCTGTCCGCCGGAAAGAGTCTCCACTTTCGCGTCAAAATCTTCGATCTCCAGACGGTTTAACATGGTCTTGGCAGAAGCCTTTAACTCTTCCACAGAGCTGAAATGAGGCTCGTTTTTATTGTCCCTTACAATACTGTCAAGAATGGTATCTCCAGGGGTAAATTCCGGGATCTGGGGCAGATAGCGGATATACAGGCTGCGGCCTTTTTACAACCGTACCGCCATCCGGCTCCTCCAGACCTGCAGCGATCCGCAGCAGGTAGATTTCCCTGTGCCGTTGATACCGATGAGACCCACTTTTCTCCTTCGTTGATAGAAAAAGCAGTGTCGTTGAACAGCAGGCGTTCTGTATAGGATTTTGTTAAATGTTCGATGGTAAGTAAATTCATATTGTTCATTTTCCTCTTATTCATACATCTTAGAAAAGTATAACACAAAGGAAAAAAGGGCACAACAAAACACCGGATGTTTTTTATCCACATCCGGTGCTAAGATTTTCTGCTTTTTTCACATATCCGACATTAATCTACATTTCCATATAATTTCATGGACCTTACTCATAAGAACCTTTCCCACACTGTTACGTGGAATTTCTTCTACGATCTCCACATACTTAGGCTGTTTGATCTTTGCCAGATTTTTACTACAGTATTCTTTTATATCTTCTGCTGTAGCCTTAGAGCCTTCTCTTAAGACTACAATGGCTTTTCCTACTTCACCTTTTCGCTTATCCGGTACACCGATCACACAGACTTCGTGAATACCAGGACACTCCTTCATGATATTTTCAATCTCTACCGGATAAATATTTTCGCCATGGCTGATAAACATGTTCTTTTTACGGCCTACAATGTAATAATATCCTTCTTCATCCTGCTGGGCAATATCACCGGAATGCATCCAGCCATTCTGTAATGCCAGTTCTGTCTCCTCCGGGTCGCCCAGTAGCCGGAAAACATGGCTGCAGAGCGGATAAACAGTTCTCCTTTTTCACCCTTTGGAACATCTTCGCCTTTTTCATTTACAATGCGAAGCTTCACATAAACCATTGGTTTGCCTACAGAAAGGCGTTTTTCCTCAATATCCTTTACGCTCATGGAATTAATAGGCATTGCAAGAATGCCAGGTCCTACTTCTGTCATTCCATATCCATTGCAAAATCGAACACCCTTTTTCCAGTAAGCTCTCATGATCTCCAAAGAAGCAGGCGCTGCGCCACAGCGGATACGTCCGATCTCAGAAAAATCAGCTGTTTCAAATGCCGGATCTTCCATCATATACTGGAAGATAGTAGGAACTCCTAACAGGAATGTAAGATGTTCCTGCTTCATGATCTGGAATACATCCTTTTTGTCAAATTTTCTGGTCATGACCATTCTGGCACCTACATATAATAATGGCATCAGAAGGCTGTTCCAGGCTGCTGCGTGGAATAAAGGCAGACATACATAAACTACATCTCTGTTGTTAACGCCATAAGCTGTCACCTGATTGATCACATTGTAATAAAGAGCCCGATAGGAGATCATCGCTGCTTTAGGGATACCTGTGGTTCCGCCTGTATGTACAAGCATTGCTATGTCTTCAAACTGATGCTCAGGAAGAGGGCGATCTTCATCAGAATACTCTAAGACCTCCTGATAACAGGCCAGATCTCCTTCCTGCTTTTTGTCTCCTATGGAAATAAATGCTAACTCTGAGAAACGTTTTTTCAAAGCAGCTGCTTTTTCTTTAAACTCTTCCTCATAAAGCAATACAGACGGCTTTTTCTTTTTAAGATCAGCTCTGAAAGTTCTCTCTCTGTCAGCTTTACATTATAAGAAGTCATAATATATCCAATGCGGACAATGGCATAGAACATATCAATATGCTGCACACAGTTTCCGGCGCAGATCGCCACTCTCATCCCTTTTTTTATTTTTCGCCTTATCTGTCAGGAAATTCGCAAGTTTTCTGGAACGTACTTCAAAATCCTGATAATAATAACGAATGCCTGTAGTATAGTCCAGCAAAGTTTCACTTTTGCCGTCCCGTTCTAACCGGCTCATAAAAAAGTCCCGGATGATCTCATTATCGTTCATCATGTATATCCCCCTTTAGATCTCACTGTCGGAAACGTCTTTGATCTTGTTATAATAAGCCAGATAATCTGGTGAGATCTTTTCTTTTTCCAACATAGTCAATACCGTTAATATTACAACACTTGCCGGTACTGCAGCCCAGAAAGGCTGTATTCCAAAAGGATTTCCGCTAAAGTGCCATACACCTGCTAAAATGCCGCCGATCAGGATGGACCAGAATGCAGCCCGGTTGCTTACCTGCTTCCATACCAGTGCAATGATCAGCACCACACCTGCTACGGAACGGATCTGGAATGCTCCTAATATCTGTGTCAGGATAGAAGAAGTAGTAAGTCCAAAACCTGTGGCTACTAAGGCCATTACAACAATGGAGCCCTTAGAAAACCGGATCTGTTCTTTTTCACTTGCCTGAGGCCGCACCAGCATGTAAAAGTCTCTTGTCAGTGTAGCAGATAATGATAAAAGAAGTCCGGGGCCAGTAGAAAGAATGGCTGCTAAAACTGCCATGCTGACAATACCGCTGAATACCGGGTGAACACTTTCTGCCATGGTATAGATGATATTTCCAGCCTGGGCATCAGGCATTGTCACAAACCCGCAATACCGATCAGAGCCGGCATCAGTGCAAATGGAATAACCAGAATACCAGACCAGACAATACCACTTTTTGCTGTTTTCAAAGACTCTGCACCTAAACAGCAGTTTACAACTGTAGAAGAAAGGATCATGGAAAAAGCAGCTCCTAACACCTGGGCCGCTACCGTTATTTTATCCGGATAAGTAACGGTAAAATAATGAGCCGGTGTATTTGCCATCATATATGCCAGACCTCCGGCTTTTCCTACAGCAAGGAAGCTGACTACAAACATTCCTGCAAACATCACAAGAGAATGGATCACATTCATTCCTGCAATGCCTTTTAAACCATGAAGAGCCATATAGGCAAATAAAATACCTACGATCCAGGCTAAAACAGCCTTATTTACACCTAACATGGATGAGAGAAGGGCAGCCGCGGCAATGGGCTGCTGGGAAAATATGATCCCATATACAAACATGATGATGACTAACACCACCAGACGCACTCTCTTATCAAAGCGAAAAGGCAAATGCCTCCGGTACAGACATTACTCCAAAAATGACCTGCTCTGCGATAAAATTTCGCCGTACAGAACACAAATACCAAAACTCCCAGTACCATTCCCCCAGTTGGTCCATACAGAAGACAAGCCCATTTTAAAGGCACTGGCAGCATTTCCTACTGTAGAACTTCCTGCAACCATTTCCCCAAACATTTAAAGCTACGGTAAGACCTATTCCCAAATGCTTTTTGCTACAAAAAAATGCTGTATGGAATTGTCCCCTTTTCCATTCATGATCTTTCCCGCGGCTGTGGTAATGATAAAATACGCAACCACCATAAATAATTCTATCATATCCCTCTCCCATCTTAGCTGATGCAGTAAGGCTTATTCAGCCTTACTGCTCCGTATCCGTTTTGTAAGTTCCGGGATTATCTCAAATAAGTCCCCTACGATCCCGTAATCTGCAATGTTAAAGATCGGTGCATCTGGATCTTTATTAATAGCAATGATCACATCCGAAGATGACATGCCTGCCACATGCTGGATGGCACCGGAAATACCACATGCAATATAGATCTTTGGTCCAACGCTCTTTCCAGTCTGTCCAACCTGGTGTAAAGAAGAGATCCAGCCGGAATCTACAGCTGCTCTGGAAGCACCGATCTGGGCACCGATCTCATCTGCCAGCTCTTTTAATACTTCAAAACCTTCTGGTCCGCCAACGCCTCGGCCACCTGAAACAATGATCTCTGCTTCTTCCAGGTTCACATCTGCTCCGCCAGCCTCTGTAATAACCTCTACAATGCGGGTACGGATCTCATCTGGTCCAAATTCCACGGTTTCATGGATGATCTCGCCCTTACGTCCTGTATCTTCCTCTGGCTTTTAAATACGCCTGGACGTACAGTACCGATCTGTGGTCTGTGATCCGGGCAGAGAATGGTTGCCATCAGGTTACCACCAAAGCAGGTCTGGTCCATTTTACAAGACGGGTCTCTGAATCTACTCCCAGCTCTGTACAGTCTGCAGTAAGTCCTGTCTGCATACGGCTGGATACTCTTGGACCTAAGTCACGTCCATTATTGGTAGCACCGATAAGCAGCACTGCCGGATTATACTTCTTAATTAAGGTACACATTGCCTTTGTGTAACCATCTGTGGAATAATCCTTTAATTCCTTCTGGTCTACTACAATGGCTTCGTCTGCACCATAGTGGATAGCCATTTTTGCAAAATCTTCGATCTCATTTCCCGGGATAATGGCAACTAATTTCTCTCCCAGGTCATCTGCCATTTTTCTTCCCTGTCCAAGAAGCTCCAGGCTGACTCCTTTTATTTTTCCTCTGACTACTTCTATAAATACCCAGACATTTCTAGCATCACTCATAAGTCTGTCCCCTCCTAAAATGTGATCTTAGCTTCAGACAGCAGCTTTAATAAATTACCGGCTTGCTCTCCTGCATCTTTCCTTCTACACGTACTCCTGTAGAATGAACAGGTGGAACAAAAGTCTTTTTAACTTTGGTAGGAGAACCCTTTAAGCCAAGTCTTGCCGGGTCTAATTCAGGCAGGTCCGCAGCTGTTAATGTACGCACTTCCATACGGTTTGCCTGCATTTTCCTGCGGATATTTGGATATCTGGGCTCATTTAAGGATTTTACAGCTGTAAGAAGGGCAGGAAGTTTTACCTCTATCTTTTCATAGCAGTCTTCCTGCTCTTTTGTTACAGTTAAAGTTGTGTCATTTAATTCAATATCTGCAGCATAGGTCACCTGCGGGATACCTAAATGTTCTGCAATTTCCGGGCCAACCTGTGCGGTATCGCCGTCAATTGCCTGTTTTCCACATAAGATCAGATCAAATTCACCTAATGCGCGGATAGCAGCAGACAGTGTATAGCTGGTAGCCAGTGTGTCAGCACCACCAAAAGCACGGTCACTGACCAGTACCATGTTGTCAGCACCCATTGCGTAGCATTCTCTTAAAGCTTCTGCTGCCTGGCCTGGTCCCATAGAAAGGACAGTTACCTCTGCCCCATATTTATCTTTTAACTGCAAAGCAGCTTCCAGGGCATTTTTATCAAATGGATTTACAATACTTGGAACTCCATTACGAATCAATGTATTTGTCACCGGATCGATCTTTATTTCTGTTGTATCCGGAACCTGTTTTACACAAACAAGAATCTTCAATCTGTTCACCTCTCCTTTGCTCTTTATCAGCTTTTTATCAGCATTTTCCAATAATGGTCTTGCCAATGATCTGACGCTGTACCTCATTGGTTCCCTCAAAAATACGATATACTCTTACATCACGGAGCATTTTTCAATTGGGTAATCCTTAGAATATCCATAGCCGCCTAAGATCTGAAGTGCTTCATCTACGATCTCATTCACAGCCTCTGAAACATAGGTCTTACTGATAGAGCCCAGGCAGGAAATAGGCTTTCCTTCATCTACTACCTTTGCTGCATACATCATCATAGCTCTGGCTGTCTGAAGCTTGATCTCCATATCAGCGATCTTAAACTGAAATGCCCTGCAGCTTTCCAATCGGTTTGCCATATGGGCATCTTTCTCTGGTGTACTGAGCTGCGATCTCCAGTGCCTTCTGTGCAGTACCGATCAGTGGAGCTACGCAGATAGGACGGGATTTCTCCAGAGCCTTCATAACGATCTTAAAGCCATCCCCTTCTTTTCCGATGATATTTTCAGCTGGAACATGTACATCCTGGAAAATAACATCTGTTGTATTAGAAAGACGGATACCCATCTTGTTTTCTTCTTTTCCAACGCTGACGCCTGGTGTATTACGTTCAACGATAAAGCAGCTTAAACCTTTGTGTCCCAGTTCCGGGTTAGTAGAAGCTACTACTACATATACATTTGCCAGCCCGCCGTTTGTAATAAAGGTTTTGGTACCATTGATAATGTACTCATCTCCTACACGGACTGCCTTGGTCTTGGTTCCTGCTACATCAGAACCAGACTGAGGTTCTGTGATACACATAGCGGAGATCTCACCATTTAACAGTCTTTTCTGCCATAGCCCGCTTCTGCTCTTCGCTTCCGCCTGCAAGCACCTGCTTAAATCCAACAGTGGCTGCACCGAAGCTTACTGCAAAACCACAGTCTACACGGCCAAACTCTTCACGAAGAAGAGATAAAGTCTGCAGATCAAATCCCGGACCACCGTACTCTGCCGGGATATCCATTCCCCAAAGTCCGATCTCTCCCATTTTTTAAATACTTCCATTGGGAATCTGGAAACTCCATCACACTCCTGTACCAGTGGTGCCAGTTCATTTTCAAGGAATTTACGAACAAGCCCTGTAATATCTTTCTGCTCTGCAGTCATTAATTGCCATTCCATATATTTTCCTCCATTATCTATAAGAGATGAAGTTATCTTCCTTTAAAATCCGGTTTTCTCTTTTCAAAAAGGCATGTATTGCTTCTGCATGATCTTCTGACTTGCACAGCTGATACTGGTATTCACCTTCATTTTCCATAGCATCTTCCAGTCCCTGATATAACTGTCTGTTTACAAGACGTTTCATGCGTTCATAAGCAAGTGCCGGGCCTTTTGCCAGCTTTTTCGCGGTCTTCATGACCATTTCTTCCAGATCTTCAGGAGCAGCGGCGGCTGTGATAATGCCCCAGTCTGCCGCCTGTTCTCCTGTAAACCGGTGGCCTAACATCAGCAGTTCTTTTGCCTTTGCTGCTCCCAGGTTTTTGTAAGCATAAGAGAGGAACCCATATCCGGAATAAAGCCAATGTTCACAAATGCAAATACAAACTTGGATGCCAGCTGTGCATAGGAAAAATCACATGCAAGAGCAATGCTTAAGCCGCCGCCTGCTACTGCACCTTCCAGCCATGCTATTACCGGCTTTGCGTTATTTACGATAGAAAGGATCACATCATTGTTGCATCTTAAACCAGGTCTTGTTTCGCAGCAGTTTTATTGTCAACTTTATATTTCATGCCCTTTACATCACCGCCGCCACAGAAATTCCCCTGTGCGCCGCGGATCACAATAACACGGACCTCCGGTGAATCACTGCATGCGTTTTAATATCTTTGTAAGAGACTGTGCCCCTTCCATTGTAAGAGCGTTCAGTTTTTTCAGGGTTGTTCATGGTGATCATTCCGATCCCATCTTTTAACTCAAAATCCACATACTTTAATTCCGGTACTTCCATTCCTGCTCCTCTTTTCTTCTGTTAAGTATTATTTTTTCATTTCTTCCTTGAATTCTTTCATCATCTGGTCGATCTCTTCATCACTGTAGCCTAATCCACCTAAGACCTCATGGTTATGCTGTCCTAAGGTAGCTGCCTTGTGGATCTCACCAGGAACATCAGAGAAGAATGCATTGCAGCCTCTTGTCTGGTAAGTTGGCTGCTTAATATCATCAGGTGTAGGTGCCTGTACGATATAGCCCATATGTTTTACCTGAGGATCATCTACTACCTGCTGGTCATTATTAACCAGGCAATATGCCATGTGGCATTCATCCATTCTCACGCATGCTTTCTTTTTAAGGATGGGGAAGCTGCTAAGCCATGCTTCGATCTCTGCAATGACCTTAACCATGTTTTTTGGTGCGGGGCACCGATGGTATTATACTCCGGATCAGTAAGATAATCCGGTCTGTTCATTGCCTTTGCAACTGCTTCCCATGCTTTTGCAGATGGTGCACAGATAATAACGCTTTCTCCCTTATCTGTATTGAAGCAGCCAAATGGGCATAAGCCACTGTGGTGGTTACCGTTTGGTTTACATAATACTCCGTCATTTAAGCGGTCAATGGTACTGTTCAAATGGATCATGCCCTGTAACAGGGAAACATCAATGTACTGGCCTTTTCCTGTTCTTCTCTGATAATGAAGAGCAGTCAGAACAGAAGCAAATACATTAAATCCACCAAAGTAATCAGCTAAAGCAATACCATGTTTTAATGGCTGTCCACCCTTTTCACCGGTAATACTCATCATACCGGAAAGTGCCTGTCCCATCATATCAAATCCAGGTTTCTGGGAATAAGGGCCGGTCTGTCCAAAAGCAGTTAAAGAGCAATAGATCAGTGACGGATTGATCTCTTTTAAGGTTTCATAATCCAGTCCCAGACGTTTCATAACACCTGGACGATTGCTTTCGATAAGAACATCTGCATCTTTTGCTAAAGCCTTAACGATTTCTATTGCTCTTGGATCTTTTAAATTTAAGGTAATGGACTTTTTACCTCTGTTTACCCATGCATGAGTCAGACTCTTTCCTTCCAGGATCGGTACATAGGTTCTTTCCGGTCCACCGTTCATCGATTCGATCTTAATAACCTGTGCGCCATAATCAGACATTTCCGCACTTGCTACAGGACCAGCCGATTGGTAGTAAAAATCAAAGAAACTTTTTTACATCATCTAACATTCCAGCCATTTTTTCATTTTACCTCTCTTTTTTCTTTTCTCTTTTTAAACGTTCCTCATGCTTTTTACAGCATACCGATCATCTTCCAGTAAGGAACACTGATAAGGCAGGCAACCAGGTTTGCAGCTGCCCAGATAATTGCGTAAGGTACGCAGTTCTTATTGTGATCTACCATATCGCCTACAATACCGATAGCAGATACATATGGCAGGTTCTGGAAATCAAAGAAGAATACGTTTACAGATACATATGCGATAAAGCATGGGATAAATGGATGCATACCCGCCTGAACTGCTAAAGGAGCAAGGAGTACGGAATATACAGTCATAACACCTAACCAGGAAATAACGATAAATCTTGTAAGGTATACCAGTAAAACGAAGATCAGTACGAATAATACAGGATTGCTAAGGAATGGATTTAAAACAGGTCCTAAAACGCCGCCGATCCATTTTGTAATACCCCAGGTGGTCAGTGCAGAACCAATCTCATACATACAGCCGATGTAAATCAGGATATCCCAGTTTACTTTTGCGCGGAACTCTTTCACGCCCATAACCTTAAGGCCCATAAGAGCACATACACCTAACATAGCAAACGATTGCAGAGCTGATGCCATGCTGACGTTCAGTCATCCATAATACCAAGCAGATTGCTAAAACTGCCATTGTGATCTTCTCACCCTTGTTCCAGGTTCCCAGTTCAACGATCTTGTTTGCAATAAAGTTTTTGTTTAAATTAAATCTTTTCTGTTGGTTTGTAGTAGAAATATGTAGCAATGGTAGTAAGTCCTAAAGCAACGATAGACCACGGAAGTGCCCAGATAAACCAGTCTGTCCATGTAACATCAGAGTAACCTTCTGGAAGGAACTTCAGCATGGAGTAACACATAAAGGATGCACTTAAGAATACATGGCTTGTACAGTTAAAACCAGTATATAAAGCTGCAAATAGACCTGCCATTGGCTTTGTCTGGTTTTCCAGACCCATTTCATGTCCAATCTCCTTGGTAACAGGGCCTGCAACTGCCAGTCTTGCTGTACCACTTGGAATCAATGGAGAAATAACAACACCAGAAAGAGTAATACCTAAAAACTGCCCCAGATAGGTTCCCGGGAATGCTTTCATAACTAACAAAGTCAGTCTCTTTAACAGTCCGCTGTGAGCTACTGCTGCACCTAATACCAGAGCGCCAACTAACAGCCAATAGTTTGTGCCGCTGAACGGGCTGAATGCCTGAGCAAAAGTAAGACTCTTGGTAGCTGCACATAAGCAGCAGAACATCAGCAGAATGATGTACTCAGGAAGTACTCGAAAGATCATCCAGATAAGAGCACATACTAAAAGTCCCATTCCGATCATGGACTTCTGTGGGTCTAATCCTTCTGCAACAACCAGATTTGCCGGTGGAGCCATCACACTGAGCCCTAAGCATGCTGCGATACCAATGATTCCCCAATAATTTGTTTCTTCGACATAATGAACCCCCTTAATTTGTTAATTTTTTAACTATTAAGTGTAAATAATAAAATGGCTGGCTTTCAACCGATTCTCTGCGCTGTGGTTTTATTTTTCTGCCAGTCATTTCATCTGACTTAACTATAATAAAAAAAAGATTGATAATCTAATACCAATCTTTTTTATCCTAAATATAGCTTACAAGTTATGTTTTTCCTAAAGTACTCAAGTATATATTCCTTATGCGTAATACAATTATTGTGGAATACACATTGCTTCTCTTCCATCAGGCGCTTTTCCAGATCTGCAAAGTAGTTTAAAGCATATTCCCTGAACATCTGGTTTCTGCGGCTTTCAAAAGTTTTTTCCTTCGGCCAGCATAAC
>ENA-OPZD01000350-OPZD01000350.1-human-gut-metagenome-genome-assembly--contig:-NODE-350-length-12324-cov-2.682053_pt1 | contig 12324 bp, 17 predicted proteins | sample MGYA00242479_ERZ504495 | MGnify/ENA primary metagenome ERZ504495 (study PRJEB26092, sample SAMD00036286) | human gut metagenome | host: Homo sapiens | study: EMG produced TPA metagenomics assembly of... | reverse complement strand
CAAGCGCGTAAATTTGTATGAATAATACGGGAGAAAGGCTGCTTTCATCATTGGGTGAAAGTAGCCTTTCTCCTATTTGTTAGGGCAAAGCCCTGTTTGCCATTGTGGAGTTTTTCGCTGATCCGAAAAACGGAGCTTTGGAAAAAATAAACCACCTGCTATGAAGGTGAGACAGTATCTCTATAACTTTTCCAGTTTTTTGCACTTAGGACCATTTCACTTCAGTTCTTCTGGTACCTGTGCTGATCCCACTCCAAATAAAAAACAGAAGTTGAATTTTTATGCCTAAAAGAAATCCAATCCAAGACGTACAGATAAAGAATGGCTGAATCTGATCCAGGAATACCGGTCCAGTGGTCTTTCTGATAAATGCTGATGCCAGGAACATCATATCCACACAAGCAACTTTTATTACCAGATATGAAGACTCCGACAAAAAGCCTGTAAGATACCTGTATATTACAGCCTATAAGTTAAATATGGAAAAAATCGGACTTACATCTCGCTTAGGGAAAGTAAATATTATGATGTTGAAAAGGGCGAATTTCTTTTCTGCTTCACCGAAAACATCAATAAAATCAAAAACAGACAGGAATGGTTTCAGTCTGATCTGGAAGAAGAGTATCTTCATGAAATCTATCCTCTTTACAGTCCTGGTGAGGAAGATGATGAATATGAAGATGAGGATGGTGAAAAATGTTCTATTATGCGGAACAATGTCTAAGGATAGTGATGTGTGAACAGCAACTAGACAGACGGTGAAAGAGGATTTTCGAAGTTTCGAAGTCTTGTATGTGATGGATAAATATTGTATAGTATAGGTATTGGCATTTATAACGAGATAGAAGAAACGGCAGAAAATATAATATATGAGTGAGGAAGAATGAGAAGGATACAGATTATTGTAAATAATGGAGCTGGGACAGGACAGGCGCACAGGGTATGGAATGAGACACAGATGTCTGCTTCGGGGATACAAATAAAATATGAAGCCCATATGACCAGATATGAAGGGCATGCCGCGAAACTGGCTGAGCAGATTTCTCGGGTGAAGGGTGAAGAGCCTGTCTATCTGCTGGTGGTTGGGGGAGACGGTACGATCAATGAAGTCCTGAATGGTATTACTGACTTTGATAAGGTACGTTTTGGCGTGATCCCCACTGGTTCAGGGAATGATTTTGGCAGAAATCTGAAACTGCCGAAAACACCGAAGGAGAGCTTGAGGGAAATATGTGCCTGTATCAGAAAGGATCAGAGAGGTGAAGCACTTTACAGGATAGATCTGGGGCAGGTAAGCTGGGAAGGCTGTGAGAAGCCGCGGATTTTTGGAATCAGTTCCGGCCTGGGACTGGATGCACTTGTGTGTAAAAAAGCACTTCATTCCAGACTGAAACAGGTTTTAAACCGTTTCCATCTGGGTAAGCTTACATATCTTGCATTGACGGTGCAGTCTCTTTTTACCATGGAGACAGCCAATGCAAAGGTGGTGACAGAACATGGAGGCTATATTCTTCCGAAGATGATCTTTGCGGCAGCTATGAATCTGCCGGCAGAAGGCGGAGGGGTTCCTATGGCACCTCATGCATCGGTGCAGGACGGTCTGCTCTCGCTTGGCAGTGCATCCGGAATCGCCAAATGGCAGACTTTTTTCCTGCTTCCGTTTCTGGTTGCTGCAAAGCAGGAGCATATTAATGGTTTTACTATCAGAAATGAAAAAGGATTTCGCCTGATTCTGGATAAGCCAATGGTGCTCCATGCAGACGGAGAGTACTGTGCAGATGTGATGAGAGTGGAATTTCGGTGTCTGGAGAAGAAACTGTGGCTGCTGCATGAGCAGAAAGGGGATTAAAGTAAGAACTGAACAATATAAAAACAGAAAAACAGGAGTGTAAAGAAAAATGAGTTACGCAGATGATGTATTTATAAAAATGTGTCAGGATATCCTGGAAAACGGGACAAGTACGGAAGGAGAAAAAGTCCGCCCTGTGTGGGAGGATGGAACTCCGGCATATACGATCAAGAAATTCGGAGTGGTAAACAGATATGATCTGAGAAAGGAATTTCCGGCTATGACACTCAGACGTACAGCGTTAAAGAGTGCCATGGATGAGATCCTCTGGATCTGGCACGAAGAAATCCAACAATATCCATGATCTTCACAGCCATATCTGGGACAGCTGGGCAGATGAGAGTGGTTCTATCGGTAAGGCATATGGGTATCAGCTTGGCGTGAAACATCAGTACAAAGAAGGAATGATGGATCAGGTAGACAGAGTGATCTATGATCTGAAAAATAATCCGTTCAGCCGAAGAATTATGACCAATATTTATGTGCATCAGGATCTCCATGAGATGAATCTGTATCCCTGTGCATATTCCATGACATTTAATGTGACACAGACACCGGGGAACGATAAGCTGACTCTGAATGCAATCCTCAATCAGCGTTCACAGGATATCCTTGCAGCGAATAACTGGAATGTATGTCAGTATGCACTTCTGCTTATGATGATGGCTCAGGTATGTGATATGGAAGCAGGGGAACTGCTTCATGTAGTGGCAGACTGCCATATCTATGACCGTCATATCCCGCTGATAAAGGAACTGATCCAGAGAAAACCATATCCTGCACCTGTTGTGAAACTGAATCCGGAAGTAAAAGATTTCTATCAGTTTACAACAGATGACCTGATCGTGGAGAATTATGAGACATGGCCGCAGATTAAGAATATTCCGATTGCCGTTTGACCAAACTGTGGAGCAATTATCTGGTTATGAGCAAGTAGCGAATGCGGATGATCTTGTTCGCCTGACTTAAATTGACAATATAAAATCAAGAGAGGAAAATTCAAATGAATGTTATCGTAGCAGCAGATAAAAACTGGGGAATCGGCAAGAACAACCAGCTTCTGGTAAGTATTCCGGCAGATATGAAGATGTTTCGTGAGGAAACAAGTGGAAAAGTAGTAGTGATGGGAAGAAAAACTCTGGAAAGTTTTCCAAACGGACTTCCGCTTAAAAACAGGATCAATATTGTGATCACATCCAATAAAGAATATGAGGTAAAGGGTGCGATCATAGTACACAGTATTGAAGAAGCACTGGAAGAGATAAAGAAATATCCGGCAGAAGATGTTTACTGTATAGGTGGTGACAGCATTTATGCGCAGATGCTTCCGTACTGTGATGTAGCTCATGTGACAAAGATTGACTTTGCATATGAAGCAGACAGTCATTTCCCAAATCTGGACGAAGATGATGAATGGGAAATTACGGGAGAGAGCGATGAGCAGACATACTTTGATCTGGAGTATCAGTTTGTGAAGTATGAGAGAAAGAAATAGAAGGAACAAAGCAGAGCCGGAAAAGCCAGTGATGTAAAAGAAAAAAATATCCCTCAGAATGTGTTTAAACTGATTCTGAGGGATGTTTTTGTATAGTGAAAATCTACGTTACTATTCATTACGTTCTCAGCGGGATAGCAGTGTATGAACAGCAACAATTCTTCTGATGTTGAAAGACGTTAACTGTCTGGCAGTCAGATGTTATTTATTCAATAACTTTCAGCCATCCTTCCGGAGCCTGGATACGTCCCATCTGGATACCTGTTAATGTGTCATAGAGTTTCTGGATAACCGGACCCATTTTCTCCATTCCGCTTGGGAAACAGATTTCTTTACCATGGTCAACAATCTTCCGACAGGAGAGATAACTGCAGCAGTACCGCAGAGACCACATTCAGCGAAATCTTTCACTTCATCGAAGTATATTTCTCTTTCCTCAGCTTCTAATCCCAGGTATTCCTTGGCAACATAGATTAAGGAACGACGTGTGATAGAAGGAAGGATACTGTTGGACTTCGGTGTGACAACTTTGCCGTCTTTTGTAACGAAGATGAAGTTAGCACCGCCTGTTTCTTCTACCTTGGTACGTGTAGCTGCATCAAGATACATGTTCTCATCGAATCCGTTCTTGTGAGCATCTACGATTGCATGTAAGCTCATTGCATAGTTAAGACCTGCTTTGATATGACCTGTTCCATGAGGTGCAGCGCGGTCGAAATCACTGACGCGGATTGTGATTGGTTTAGCACCGCCTTTGAAGTATGGTCCTACAGGTGTAGTGAATACACGGAACATATACTCATCAGCAGGTTTTACACCGATAACCGGGTTAGTACCCATCATATATGGACGAACATATAAAGTTGCGCCTGAACCGTATGGCGGAACATATGCTGCGTTAGCTTTTACAGTCTGAACAATTGCATCAACAAAACGGTCTTCCGGGAATACAGGCATCTCAAGTCTCTTTGCTGAGTTTGCCATACGTTCTGCATTTAAGTCAGGACGGAAAGTAACGATATGTCCGTCTTCTGTAGTGTAAGCCTTCATCTTCGAAAACTGTCTGCGCATACTGGAAAACACCTGCACATTCGTTCAGTGTTACATTAGGATCTGTTGTCAGTTCTCCGGCATCCCATGCGCCGTCTTTGAATTTAGATACATAACGATAATCGGTCTGTACGTAACCGAAGCCTAAGCTGCTCCAGTCGATATTCTTTTTTTCCATAATGAATCTTTCCTCCGTTCACACATATTTACAGTATTTACAAGTGTGATTACTGTTTATCTCTTTACCATTGTAAAACTTTTGTCTGCTAAGTTCAATGGGAAATTTCCAATTTTAATGAAAAATTGAAAATCGTGTTACTGTTCACATACAGTAACAAAAAATCCGCCAGTCTTGTTTTTTATAGAGGATTTCGCTATAATATGGAATAGAAAATGGAGGAAAATATGAGCGAGAATTTTGATGAATTAGGAGAACTTGGAGACAAAATAAAAAAGATCATAGACACAGCAGTTTCTACTAAAGATTACCGCCAGATGACCGAGGATATTAAGCAGACGGTGGGACAGACTGTTAACAGCGCAGTAAATTCTGCTGTAGATTCCGGAAGCGAGGCAATTAAAAATGGTCTGAATAATGTATTTGGAACCGGAAACAGTCAGTCCGGTGATTCCGGGGTATACCGCAATAAAACAAAAGAATTTGAAGAAAAGCGCAGGCGGGAACGTGAACAGGAGCAGGAACGTCAGAGAATTGAGAAGGAGAAAGCAAAAGAGAAGATGCTGACTCTTTATGAAAGGAACACCGGGGGAAGAATGAAAGGTATGATGATTGCTGTTTCAGGTGGAATCCTTGCCAGTGGAATGGGACTGGGAACTCTGGTCCTCAGCATTTTTGGAGCGGTGGGGCATATGAGTTCCCTTGTGACCGGTGGAACCTGTTTTATGGCAGTCGGAGCTTTGACAGGAGTGGGACTTCTCGCAGGCGGCATTAAAAAACTGGGTAAACTGGAACGTTTTTCAGAAGTATATTGACACACTGGGAAATCACACATACTGTAATTTTGAACAATTATCTGCAGCAGTAAATAAGCCGGTGAAATTCGTTAAAAAAGATATTAAAAAGATGATTGATGACAGATGGTTCCGTCAGGGACATATTGATGAACAGGAAACCTGTCTGATCACCAGTAATGAGACTTATCTGCAATATACGCAGACGCAGAAGGCACTTGAGCAGAAGAAACAGGAAGAAGAGAAATATCAGGCTGAACAGGAGAGAAACAGAAAGAACACACCGCCTGAAGTGCAGGAAGTGCTGAATAAAGGAAATGAATTTCTGGATAAGATCCACAGGAGCAACGATGCGATTCCGGGAGAGGAGATTTCTGCAAAAATATCCAGAATGGAACTGATCGTGGAGAAGATTTTTGAACGGGCGCAGAAGCATCCGGAGATTATTCCGGATCTGAAGAAACTGATGAATTATTATCTGCCCATGACAGTAAAGCTGCTGGATGCATATGAAGAAATGGATCAGCAGCCTGTGCAGGGAGAGAATATCCAGGCATCAAAAAGGAGATAGAGGATACACTGGATACACTGAATCAGGCATTTGAAAAACTTCTGGATTCTGCCTTTCAGGATACTGCGTGGGATGTTTCAAGTGATATTTCAGTGCTTCATACGCTGCTTGCACAGGAAGGTCTGACAGATGATGACTTTGCAAAAATGAAAAAGAACTGAAAATAAAAAGGATAAAAAGGAGCGGCAGAGGACATGGGAAACGAATTTAAAGATTTTGAAATGGAAACACCATCATTAACACTGGAGCCGGATCTGGAGAGTTTGAAAAGAAAGAAGAAGTGATCCCCCAAAAGCAGCTACAGAAGGAAGAAGTGCCTGTACTGACACCGGAAGAACAGAAAATGGTAAATGATTTTGCTGCAAAGATTGATATTGAGAATACTAATCAGATTCTTCAGTATGGTGCAGGAACTCAGAAAAAATGGCGGACTTTTCTGATACAGCTCTTGAGAATGTAAAGACACAGGATCTCGGTGAGATTGGAGAACTGATCAGTAATGTTGTGGGAGAACTGAAAGATTTCGATGTACAGGAGGAGGGAAAATTCTTTGGATTTTTCAGAAAGCAGACTTCTAAGATTGAAAATCTGAAAAACAAATATGACAAAGCACAAGTCAATGTGGAGAAGATTACAGATTCTCTTCAGCAACATCAGGTGCGCCTTATGAAAGATTCTGCCATGCTGGACAAGATGTATGAACAGAACCTGAATTATTTTAAAGAACTTACCATGTATATCCTTGCCGGAAAAAAGAAACTGGAAGAAACCAGAAACGGAAAGCTTGCAGAAATGAAAAATAAGGCAGCTCTGAGCGGGCTTCCCGAAGACGCGCAGGCAGCCAGAGACCTGGATGAGAAATGCAGCAGATTTGAAAAGAAACTGCATGATCTGGAACTTACCCGTACGATTGCCATGCAGACAGCGCCTCAGATCCGGCTGATCCAGAATAATGATACGGTAATGGTTGAGAAAATACAGACAACGATCGTAAACACAATTCCATTATGGAAGAGTCAGATGGTGCTTGCTCTGGGAATTGCTCATTCTGCAGAAGCAGCACAGGCACAGAGACAGGTAACAGATATTACCAATGAACTTCTCAGAAAGAATGCAGAGACACTTCATATGGCAACGGTTGAGACAGCGAAAGAATCAGAGCGTGGAATAGTTGACCTTGAAACACTCCAGAAGACAAATGCAGATTTGATCCAGACTCTGGATGATGTGATGCGGATCCAGATGGAAGGCCGTCAGAAGAGACAGGCAGCAGAGATGGAAATGCATCGCATGGAAGAAGAACTGAAGAGAAAACTTCTGGAAATCAGATAACTGTTCAGCAGTAATTTATGGAATTGCTATAAATGAGAGAAGAGGAAAATTATGTACAGAGATCATACAAAGTGATTCAGATCGGAGACAGAAAGATTGGCGGCGGCAACCCGATTTTAATCCAGTCCATGACAAATACAAAAACTGAAGATGTAGAACAGACAGTAGCTCAGATCCTGGCACTGGAGCAGGCTGGCTGTGATATTATCCGTTGTGCAGTACCGACTATGGAAGCTGCAAAAGCACTGAAGGAAATCAAAAAACAGATCCATATACCACTTGTGGCAGATATCCATTTTGATTATCGTCTTGCTATTGCAGCCATGGAAAACGGTGCAGATAAGATCCGGATCAATCCCGGAAATATCGGCAGTACAGAGCGAATCAAAGCAGTGGTTGATGTGGCAAAGGAGCGAGGAATACCCATTCGTGTTGGTGTAAACAGTGGTTCTCTTGAGAAAGAACTTGTGGAGAAATATCATGGAGTCACTGCAGAGGGACTGGTGGAGAGTGCGCTGGATAAAGTTCATATCATCGAAGACCTGGGATATGACAATCTGGTGATCAGCATCAAATCTTCGGATGTCCTTATGTGTGCAAAGGCTCATGAACTGATCGCGGAGAAGACGAATTATCCACTTCATGTAGGAATCACAGAAGCCGGAACTCTTTATTCCGGAAACATTAAATCTGCTATCGGACTGGGGATCATCCTGAATCAGGGAATCGGTGATACCATTCGTGTCTCTCTTACAGGAGCACCTTTAGAAGAGATTAAATCCGCAAAGCGTATCCTGAAAACTCTGGGGCTTCGCAAAGGTGGCATAGAAGTTGTGTCATGTCCAACCTGTGGACGCACACAGATCGATCTGATCGGTCTTGCAAATAAGGTAGAAACCATGGTGCAGGATATCCCGCTTGATATTAAAGTAGCAGTTATGGGCTGTGTGGTAAACGGACCCGGAGAAGCAAAAGAGGCAGATATCGGAATTGCAGGCGGAGTTGGTGTGGGACTTCTGATCAAACATGGTGAGATCATAAAGAAAGTTCCGGAAGATCAGCTTTTGGATACGTTGCGGGAAGAACTTCTGAACTGGAAGTAACATTTGGAACGAAGACTTCCTGTCAGATCAACGAGGAGATTTTATTTTGGAAAAAGACTTTTTTGACGTATTTCCCAGCTTAAAAGTGAAGAAAGAACTGGAAGAACTGCTGGACATGGTTTTTGTGACCAGAGTGTCCTGCAATCCTTCCAGAACTCATATATGGGTGTATATAAAAAGTGAACGCTGGATTCATAAGAAGCATATCTTTGAACTGGAAGAACAGATAGAGAGACAGATTTTTGCAGGACTGAATGTAACAGTTACAGTTATTGAGAAATTCCGCCTTTCCGGTCAGTACAATCCTCAGAACTTTCTGGAAACTTACAGATCCAGCATGGAACTGGAACTGCGCAGCTACAATATGCTGGAATACAATATGTTCAGACAGGCGCAGATTTCTTTTCCCGGAGAAAATGATCTTCATATGATCCTTCCTGATTCTGTAATAGCCAGAGAAAAGAGCGGGATCTGATCGAATATCTGCAGAAGGTTTCTGCGAAAGATGCGGAATGGACTTAAAGGTGGAACTTGAGTTCAGGGAGACGCAGGAAAGTAAGTACCGTAAGAATGCAGCAGTGCAGATCGCTCAGGAAGTGGAAAATGTAATCCGTCATGCGAAATTAAACAGTAAGAATGAAGAGCCGGCTCAGTCTGAAGAAGCAGGAACAGCAGAGAAGAAAGCAGAGAAAAAGACTGATAAGGGACAGCAGGAAAAGAAGGACAAAAAGCTGCATTTGCAGACCGCAAAGACAACAGGAAGGGAGATTTCCGGGGTGGATTCAGAAGGGACAGCAATCCGGATGTTATCTATGGAAGAGATTTCGAAGGAGAGCCTGTTGCACTTGAGACGATTACCGGTGAGATGGGTGAGGTGATCGTCCGCGGACAGGTTATGGAGGTTGAAGCCAGAGAAATCCGTAATGAAAAAACAATTCTTATCTTCCCGATCACAGACTTTACGGACAGTATTGTTGTGAAGATGTTTTTGCGCAATGAACAGGTGCCGGAAGTGACAGAACATGTAAAGAAGGGGGCTTTTCTGAAGTTTCGCGGTGTGACAACAGTAGACCGTTTTGACAGTGAACTGACTATTGCATCCATAGCCGGGATTAAGAAAATTGCCAATTTTACAACTGCCAGAGTAGATACCAGCCCACAGAAAAGAGTAGAGCTTCACTGTCATACAAAGATGAGCGATATGGATGGGGTTACGGATGCCAAATCTCTGGTGAAACGTGCTTATGAGTGGGGACATCCTGCCATTGCCATTACAGACCATGGGGTTGTACAGGCATTTCCGGAGGCAAATCACTGTTTCGATGCCTGGGGTGGATGTGTGCCGAAGGATTCTGATTTTAAGGTTCTTTATGGAATGGAAGGCTATCTGGTAGATGATTTAAAGGTATGGTGACCAATGGAAAAGGTCAGAAGCTGAACGGTAGATTTGTGGTCTTTGATATTGAGACAACAGGTTTTTCTTCGCTGACCTGTCAGATCATAGAGATTGGCGCCGTACTGGTAGAAAATGGTGAGATTACGGACCGTTTTTCCACATTTGTAAATCCAAAGGTACCGATCCCTTTTCGCATTGAACAGCTGACCAGTATCAATGACAGTATGGTCATGGATGCCCCGACTATCGAAGAAGTGCTTCCGAAATTCCTTGAATTCAGCAAGGATGCGGTTATGGTTGCACACAATGCGGACTTTGATATGGGATTTATTATGAAAAACTGTGACAGACTGGGAATCGCACATGATTTTACTTATGTAGATACGGTCGGTATGGCCCGTTTCCTGCTTCCTGCATTGAACAGATTTAAGCTGGATACGGTAGCAAAAGCAGTTGGGGTTTCACTGGAAAATCATCACCGGGCAGTAGATGATGCCGCATGTACTGCAGAGATTTTTGTGAAGTTTGTAAAGATGCTGGAAGAGCGTGATATCCGGGATGTGGATATGCTGAATGAGCAGGGAGCTGTTTCTGTAAATACTATCAGGAAACTGCCGACCTACCATGTGATCATTTTTGCCAGAAATGAGACAGGGCGCATTAATCTGTATAAATTAGTGAGTCAGTCGCACCTGAAGTATTATCACAGACGTCCACGTGTTCCCAAAAGTGTGCTGGAGCAGTACAGAGACGGACTTCTGGTGGGAAGTGCCTGTGAAGCAGGGGAACTGTATCAGGCAATTCTGAGAAATGCACCGGATACTGAGATAGCCAGACTGGTAAATTTCTATGATTACCTGGAGATCCAGCCTGTTGGAAATAACAGATTTATGATAGCAGATGATAAGCATGATATGATCAGTTCCGAAGAAGACCTGAAGGAGATAAACAGGAAGATCGTTAAGCTTGGAGAGCAGTTTAAGAAACCGGTAGTTGCAACCTGTGATGTGCATTTCATGGATCCACAGGATGAGATTTACAGAAGGATCATTATGGCCGGAAACGGATTCTCAGATGCAGATGAGCAGGCACCGTTGTATTTACGTACACAGAGGAAATGCTGGAAGAATTTGCCTATCTGGGAAGCGAGAAAGCAGAAGAAGTTGTCATTACAAATACAAATAAGATCGCAGATATGATTGAGAAGATATCACCTATTCATCCGGACAAATTCCCGCCGGTCATTGAGAATTCCGACCAGGATCTGAAGAATATCTGTTTTACAAAAGCGCATGAAATGTATGGAGATCCATTGCCGGAGATTGTGGAAAGCAGGCTTGACAGGGAACTGAATTCAATCATTTCCAATGGGTATGCCGTAATGTATATCATTGCACAGAAGCTTGTATGGAAGTCAAATGAAGATGGTTATCTGGTAGGTTCGCGAGGTTCTGTAGGATCTTCTCTGGCAGCTACAATGTCCGGTATCACAGAGGTAAATCCTCTGCCGCCGCATTATCTCTGTCCTAATCCGGACTGCAAATACAGTGATTTTGATTCACCGGAAGTAAAGCAGTATGCAGGTATGGCGGGATGTGATATGCCGGATAAGATCTGTCCGAAATGTGGAACCAGGATGAAAAAGGAAGGGTTTGACATTCCTTTTGAGACATTCCTTGGATTCAAGGGAGATAAGGAACCGGATATTGACCTTAACTTTTCAGGAGAGTATCAGGCTAATGCACACAGATATACAGAGGTTATTTTTGGTAAGGGGCAGACATTCAAGGCAGGGACTATCGGTACGCTTGCGGAGAAAACTGCATTTGGTTATGTGAAGAATTATTTTGAAGAGCGTGGTGTGCATAAAACGTTACTGTGAGATCAACCGCATCGTACAGGGATGTACAGGCGTGCGGCGTACAACAGGACAGCATCCGGGAGGCATTATCGTACTTCCTGTAGGTGAGGAGATTGAGAAATTTACTCCTGTCCAGCACCCTGCGAATGATGTGAACAGTGACATTATCACCACACATTTTGATTACCATTCTATTGACGGAAACCTGCTGAAGCTTGATATACTTGGACACGATGATCCCACTATGATCCGAATGCTGGAGGATTTAACGGGAATCAGTGCCAGGGATGTCCCCCTGGATCAGAGGGATGTCATGTCATTGTTTGCAAGTACAAAGGCTTTGAAAATTGAACCGGAAGATATTGGCGGATGTAAGCTCGGATGTCTGGGAATCCCGGAATTTGGTACAGATTTCGCCATGCAGATGCTTATTGACACCAAGCCGAAATACTTCTCTGACCTGATCCGTATTGCAGGGCTTTCTCATGGTACGGATGTATGGCTGGGTAATGCCCAGGTGTTGATCCAGGAGGGTAAGGCAACCATTTCCACAGCTATCTGTACCCGAGACGATATTATGATCTACCTTATCGGAAAAGGAGTGGAAAGTGGCCTTGCGTTTACGATCATGGAGAGCGTCCGTAAGGGAAAAGGTCTTCGTGACGAGTGGATCGAGACCATGAAAGAGCATGGAG
>ENA-OPZD01000349-OPZD01000349.1-human-gut-metagenome-genome-assembly--contig:-NODE-349-length-12332-cov-2.271774_pt1 | contig 12332 bp, 15 predicted proteins | sample MGYA00242479_ERZ504495 | MGnify/ENA primary metagenome ERZ504495 (study PRJEB26092, sample SAMD00036286) | human gut metagenome | host: Homo sapiens | study: EMG produced TPA metagenomics assembly of... | reverse complement strand
CGTTCAAGCTGGGCATCGCGCGCAGCGCCTGGGTGCGGGAACGGGTGTACGCGCTCCTCTGCCGCTCCTATGCGGACGAGCTCTCCCCGCTCACGGACGCGAGCATCCGCGACAACGCGACGATGCTCCTCAAGGAGCTCAAGACGAAGGATGCGGGAAGATGACATTCCAAAAAAAGGAAGAGCCCCTTCCCATTCGTGGAAGAAGGCATCACCCCGAACGATCATCCACCCTCATGCGTTTTCCTATGCGCTCATATGGATATGTCCATGGACACCCACATGGACACGTCCATAGACACCCACATGGATATGTCCATGGACATCCACATGGAGATGCCCATCAAATCGAAGGTAAGCAAGCTAGACGGTTCATGTACATGAACCGAACGCAGCACCTCCCGCGCCCGTCGGCGCAGGAGCAACAACCCGAGTGCCGAAGGCCGATGGAGGAGGAGAAAGAATAATGCGTAAAAGAAGCAGCAAAGGCGGCGGCGCGCAGCGCTCCATCCAAGTGCATCTCATGGTGAACGAAGAGGAAGCCGCGATGATCCGCGCCGCCGCGAGGAAACGGAACCAGACGGTATCCCTCACCATCATCGAAGCGGTAAAGCTGTTGGAGGGAAGCCTGTACGTCGAGGAGGAGGAACATGATTCGCCCACCGTCCAGGCGCTCAGGGAGATCGAATACCAGCTGCGCCGCATCGGCCGCAACGTCAACCAGATCGCGCACAACGCGAACAGGGAGATGAACGCGACCATCGAGGACGAGGCATCGGCGTCCTACGCCGTCCGGCAATGCCGGGAGCTGATAGACCATCTCGATGCCGTCATCGGGCAGTCCGGGGGAGTGCCTGATGACGCGAACCGGTCAGAGGAGGGTCAGGCTTTGCGGACGGTCCGCTTGTAGTCCTTGGATTTCTTCGATGAACCGGGAGAACGTCATGGTTTCTCCCTGGATCAGGTCGTCATAGGATTCCTTGACTACCTTGGGCATGACCAGGTGGATGTGCAGTTCATCGAGTTGGGCGAGCTTGGGATGGGTCACGTCGCCGGGAGTCAGGGTGAACAGGTGTTTGTCCCTGATCCGGTTGGCTTCGTCGGCGACCTGGCGGAAACGATCCTTGATGGAGGTTTTCGAGGCGAGCATACGCAGCTGTTCCTCGGGGAACGCCGGATCCTCGTAGGCGGCTTGCGAGGGAAACAGGAAATCGGGTTTCTTTCCGTTTTCCGTCTTGGCCTGCGCCTCGTATTCGATGCCGCGCGCGTCGAGGATGTGGGCGATGTGGATTTCGAGGACCTTGCCTGCGCGGCTCATGCGCCGGTTGCGCACGGAGGTGTAGAACGAAGTGAACGAGTCAACGTCGATGACGCCATCCGATACGAATGGCGCGGCATCGTAGTCGTGTTGGATGACCGCCCGCTCATAGAGTTTGAACAGCAGGTAGCTGCGGTCGTAGTATTCGATCACCACGTCGTCAGGGTCATCGTGCGTGGGGTCCACGTCCGTCAAGGAGGATTGGGAGAAGGCCGCGAACTCCTCGTTGCTGGGGAACCTGTATCCCCATCTGCCGATCATCTCGGGGAGATACGTGTCATCCCGCACTTCGACGTTGATGCCGAGAGCTTCGAAGATCTGCGCGCGAAGGCGTCCAGCTCACGTTCCGTATTGTCGTGGAAGCGGAACGCGCCCTCCTGTTCGTCGTCGATGCCGAAGAGCCATTTGGCTTGGGCTCGGCCGTGCTGTCATGCTGTGCGATGATGATCAGCAGGCGATTGTCCCTGAGCATACCGAAGCACATGAGGTCGCCGGGGCGGGCCATGCGGATTGGTTCGCAGTCCTTGTAGTAGAGACGCCATTCGGCGCTGCGGTTCAGGTTGTTGCGCCGTGCGTCGTACCATGTGGTTTCGAGGTCGGCGACCGCCGGTGCGTCATCGTCGCTCAGGTACATGAGCGCGGTGGGTATGCCGTGCCCTTGGGATGCTCTGCGGTCCTCGCCGGTGCCGAGCAGTCTTCTGAGCGCGTCGTTGCCGCCGAACTCGTGCTGGTTGCTGCTGTTGGCGTCGATATCGACGGCCGACAGTTTCTTGGCCGCGACCGGGCCGATGTAGTCGCCGATTCTTCCGTAATCGCTCATAATCCATGAGCATAGACCAATCGGACAGGGAACGCCTCGGGCGAATCAGTCGGACAGGTAGGGTTTCATCGCCTCGCCTATGGCTCGGATGACCGGCACTGCGACCGAGTTGCCGAACTGCCGGTATGCCTGCGTGTCGGATACCGGGATACTGAACGAATCCGGGTAGCCCATCAGTCGCGCGCATTCGCGCGGGGTTAGCCTTCGAGGGTTCTTTCCCTCGCCGCGTGAGACCAGTATCTCGCTGCCGTCCTTTCCGTACCGCGCGCTCAACGTGCGCGTGTGGTCGGTGGCGGCATCGACCATGCCATATCCGAAACCGTTGCCTGCGGCCTCGTGCTTCTTCTTGTAGTTCTGGAGGTACGTCCACAGCTTGTCGCTCAGAACATACTTGTCGGGAACTTGGGAGGCGGGCAGGAGAATGCTGCCGACGTTGCCGTGCGCGATGGGCTTCACGTCATCGAACGTGAACCCGTTCTCCTCGCGAAAGCCCACGATGTACGTGCGTTCCCTGTGCTGGGGGACGAAGCCCGCCGCGTCGATCAGCTTGTAGGTGACGTGGTATCCAAGGTCTTCGGTCAGCACGGAATATATCGTCTTGAACGTGCGCCCACGGTCGTGCGAGAGCAGGTTCTTCACGTTCTCCAGGAGGAACGCCTTCGGCTGCTTCGCCTTGATGATTCTCGCCACGTCGAAGAACAGTGTGCCTTGGGTCTTGTCCTCGAAGCCGGTGGGACGGCCCATGCTCTGTTTCTTGGAGACGCCGGCGATGGAGAACGGCTGGCACGGGAATCCCGCGAGCAGCAGGTCGATGTCGGGAACGTCATGCTCGTCAACCTTGGTGATGTCGCCGGCCACGGGATTCTCGTCGTGCCAGTTCGCCTCATAGGTCTGCACGCTGTACTTGTTCCACTCGGACGAATACACCACGTGCGCGGCATCGCCCAGCGCCTGCACCATTCCCATGCGGATGCCGCCGATGCCGGCGAACAAATCCGCTATCCTGATCTCACTCATACGGTTCCTCCGATTCCCGAGAAACCCAGGATAGCACATGAGAAGGGCGCGGCCCGACACCCCGCGAAATCATCGCGTAAATAATCCCGTGGCGTTCGGGAGCAAACTTCCCCCGGACGCCACGACCGTCACCTCAGTAAGCCGGAACCTCCATCGAGGCCGTCGAGGGAACGCCGGGCACGGTGCCCATCCCGTTCACGGCATCATTCGTCTTTTCCACGACCCCAGACGATTGGGCCAAAGTCAGCCCGCCGGGCACATGGCCGACGGCGTTCTGTGAGAGCCAATCGGAGAGCCGGGAGTAGTCGCCCGTCTCGTAGTAGCGCAGGAGCATAGAGACGAACTGCGCCTTGTCTTCGGGAGGGATCGAGAAGACGCCGATGCCGTCGTGTATGAGCTGGTGGTTGGCGACCATCAGCGCGGTGCGCTTGTTGCCGTCCGAAAACCATTGTCCCCGCGTGACCGCGCCGAACAGCAGCATCGCAGTGTCCTCCCCTTCTGACTCCTCCAGGATGCCGCGAACCCTTTCCTGTGAGGACTCGACGGCGGGGATCTCCGGCACCCATCCCGTGCCGCCGATCCTCACGCCGTATTCACGCAAGCGGCCGGCGTCGCGCACGAGGCCTTCGCCGATGATGCGGTTGTATTCGCGGATGTACTGCCAATCGACTGGATAGTCGATGTTCTCGAGCAGGAACCTCCACGCGCGCTTGATGTTGTTCACCGTGACTATATCGTCCACGCTCATACCCTCGGGCGCGCGCCCGTCCGAAGATCTCCTGCGTGTCGGGGAAGGTGACGCCATCAACCTCGATCTTGGCGGTGCGCCAGATCGAATCGACCAGCAGCCGCTTCGCCAGTTCCACGGCCGTGCGCCTATCCGTCGTCGTATCGTTCTTCACCGGTTCCATCAAAGCTCCTTGTCCGTTTCCGATAATTCTATCGAAGTGGCCGTGCCGGCAAAGGACGCATATCTCTCATAGACGCCATGCGCCGCCGTGCCGGGCGCGCGGGCGGAGAATCATCGTATGATACCGAATATCGTCAGGGGCTCGGACCCGGCCGGCCTGGTGCGCTACCTGTTCGGCAAGGGACGGCGCAATGAACACACCGACCAGCATCTCGTGTGCGCGAGCGGCGACATGTTTCCCTCGTTTGACATGGATGGCAAGCCGGCGGCGTCGTATGCGGAGATAGGCCGCAGGTTCGACCGACGCTACCGCGTCAGGGAACGCAAGGACGATCCGTTCCCGCCCGACATGCGAGGCAAGAACAACCCCGAACGAGAGCATGGCAGGAAGCGCGTGTGGCACTGCTCGCTCGCCATCAAGGCCGGCCACGGAATACTGACCGACCAGGAATGGGAGGCCGTCATCCGCGACTATCTGACGCGCATGAACATCATCGACGGCGACGACGATCAGGGCGTCACATGGCTCGCGGTCCGCCACGGACTGTCCGCCAACGGCAACGACCACGTGCACATCATGGTGCAGCTCGCCGCCGACGACGGGTGGATCAACCCGTACCACGACCGGATCAACGCGCAGAAATCATGCAGGCGGATGGAGAAGACACGCCCAGAACTGGTAGAGCTCGCACGCTCCGACACCGGCACGCGCGTCAGCTGGCAGTACGGGCAATGGCGTCAATGGACCGAATGGAAGGCGCGAAACGAGTACGGCGACGACGAGGGATGGGATGCGTTGGACGGCAACGAGAGAAGCCGGCTCGTCACGGCGGTCGCCGCCTCCACGATGCCACGCCAGCATGTCAGCCGGATCGTGGAGGCGTGCGCCAAGGCATCGCGCAGCGAGGACGAGTTCATACGCCGCGTGCGCAGGGAAGGCTTCTCCATCGACCCCAGGCTGCGCAAGGGAACCGCCAAAGACTCGTTCACCGACCCCGGCCAGGTGGTCGGCTACAGGATCACGTGGCATAGCACGGACGGGTGGACGGAACGGTTCAACGCCTTCGAGCTCGGCGACGACATGCGATTGAAACGACTGCGCGACGACTGGGCGGACGATGCCAGAAGCCGCGCCCTGGCCGTCCAGGAATGGCGCGCCGCGATGGAGAACCGCCCGCCCTTCCTCGATGACGGACGAGAAAGACACCCCGAGAATCTGTCCACGCACGACATGGAACGCCTCGTATCCGAAGCGTTCTGCATCGCCGCCAGTCTCAACAACGCGGCTGACGGCGACGAATACCGGGCAGCGATGCGCGAGGGCCTGCACACGTTCGACATGCTGCGCGAACGCTACGGAATCGCGACGGAATACGGTCTATGGAGCATGGTCGCCTCTGACGAGGAGAACCGGCCCCGCCGTTAGGACGCTTCCCGGAAAAAGCTCAGATGGTACGGCCCGAGGAGGGAAAACCGAGCGAATCGGGCAAAGCCGATGCTGGATCGGGAGAGTTCGCCGGCTCGTCTCCCGGCATGATCGGCTCGATGGACTCGTTCGCCTTCGTCCAGCACGCGTTCAGGCGATCGGCCATCCGCGCGTCCAGGCCCTCGCAGGATTCGGATATGCCGGCGAGGACCTTCCCCGCCATACGCCGGGCCATATCCGCCACCCTCGAACCATCGAGACCGTGACGTGTCGCCAGATCCTCCCAATCCTGGGGCGTGGTGTGCTCCGCGAAGGCGTGATCTCGTTCAACGGCATGGTGAGTTCCCAGTTGAACTCGGGCCAATACCTGGTGGCGACCGCATCATACTGGGGAGACAGGCGTATCCCCGATGCGGGATCGAGGATCAGGGAATAGTTCTTCGCATGTGCGTCGCTGTTGGCGGACGACGTGTTGAAGGCCAGCCTTTCGAGCCACCGGTAGGACAGGGAGCCCGACGCGTCGATGCGTTGCAGGAGATCCAGGCAGTCATCGGCCGACGGATCGTATTTGTCGCGGGTCGGCAATCCCAACGCTTGCAGGAAGTCCTCTTGCCGCAGTCGGACGATTCGGCCTTCCTCCAGGCGACGGTCGAACCGTTCCACGATATAGGCCGTCTTGCGCTGCGCCGTGATCTCGCCGCGTGCCGGTGTGTCGATGCCGCACAGTTCCGACAATCGCATCGTCGCCAGTTCCACCTTGGTCGCCTCGGGAAGGTCATGGGGCTTCGGTTTGACGATGTGGGTGGAGGGCAGCATCATATCCGGCCAATACCACTTGCCGTCCACGCGGGACAGTGTGAACTTGCCCTGCGCCCCTCCCAAGGAGAACCGGCAGTGGCTGTCCTCGTCCCACCAGTAGTTCCTGGTCCGCTCGATGCGGTCGATTTCGTTGGCTATCTGGGAATCGGAGATCAGACGAAGCGTCGGCGATGGGATTGGAGGTTCCGGGGAGAGGGAGAACACCAGTCCGCCGGTGGCGTCAACCCGGTCCAGCAGATCGAAGACGCCGGCCGAGGAGGCATTCAGGTGCTCACGCATGGCCTGGCGGACGTTCGGATTGTCGGGCAATAGATTGTCCAGGAAGTTACGCGGTGCCTGGTCTCTCCATCCGCCGGTTCTGGGCAGGCTCAGACTGATCGGCAGACCCTCGTTCGCGTCGTACGCGAACGATATGCGCTCCTCGTCGTCTTCCGAGAACACGCCCACATGATGCCCGTTCTCCCAGGCGTGCAGTTCCCTCACAGCAGTCTCCCCGCGTAGGCGGACGGCAGCGTTTCGGTGCGGATGTGCAGCAGGTCGAACATCCTGTACACGTAGCGGATGGAGGTCAGACCGGTCTCCACGAGCTCTTCGGCGCTTGAGGAGGGGACCCCGGCTCTCCTGGCGAGTTCGGCGGCGTCGAGACCCATGACGGACATGCGTTCGCGCACGCGAACGGCGGACGACGAGGTGTCGGGGAAGAACCGCGCCGGGTTCTCCTCCTTCTCGTCGGGAAGACCCTTGTAGGCGGTCAGGGCATCATATTTCGACAGATCCAACGTCACGTGTGCCATGCTCGTCCTTTCCGGTTCCGAAAGCCGTTGACACCATGATACGGCCATCCGATGCCGGCGCACCCCACGAACCTCATGGCAAGGGGTGCGCCGGCATCGGCGTCAGCGTGCGTGCCGTTGGTCTCGGGTTGCAGGATCTGCGGCGTCGAGACGTTGGCCTGGTCGGGTATCGGCTGGTCCGTGGGGTTCATGGAGGATTCCATGGCGGGACTGTATTCGCCGAACGGGTCGGGCCCGTTCCATTCCTCGGGTTCGTTCAGGTCGAGGGGCGGTTCCTCGTATCCGTCGGGCTCCCCGGTGGCGAGGTCGCCGCCTCCCGTGGTCTCGGGCTCGGGTTCGGATGCCGGTTTGCGTTCATCGGCGGCGGGCTTCGTATGCTCCCGCACGGGTGTGGGGGTTTCGACGATTGGCGCGGCGTCAGCGTTCTCGGTGCGTTCGACCTCGCTTATGGTGCTGGGCTCGTCTCCTGTGGCCTTGTTGTCCGCGTGCGAGGATTCCGGCAGGCCCTGGTCCTTGAGGAAGCTGATTCGGGAGGCGGCGTCGTCCACGCCGTTGACCGGCGCGCACATCACGGCGTCAACGATCCTGTCGTGGTCGTAGCCCGTCCATTGGCCGGTGAGCCGCGAGTCCACGAAGAACGTGGCGTCGTCGCCGTGCGCGGCCTGGAACGCCTGCGCGTCCTCCACCCGTTGCAGGTCCACGGGCACGCCGGCCGTGTTGAAGGCGTTCAGGGTGGCCTGCAACGCGGGCGACTGGTCGGTGTAGGTGATGTTCACGTGGTTGGTCAATTGGTCGGCTGCGGCGTCGATGTGCGTTTCCGGGTGGCGTTTCGACCATTCGTCCTTCAGCCGGGCCTTCGCCTCGATGATCTGCCTGCGGTAGCCGGGGTCGTTGCCCTCCAGTTGGTCGGCGACCATCCATCCTTGCAAGAGGGACGAGTCGCGCATCTTCCTCCAGCCGTCGCCGTCGGCAAGCACGGTCGCGTTCAGGGTGGACTCGAACCCCTTGTTGAGGCGTTCCCTGTTGTCCATCTCCCATTGTTCGAGGCGGATGGATTGCTGCTGCCGTCTGGTCTGCTCGTAGCGTTCGTTCTGGACGGCGCGTTCGGCGCGTTCCCGGCGGCGCGCGCGGTCGCCGCTCAGCTCGTTGTGCAGGGTGCGCAGCTGCTGGGCGACGCTGTTCCAGCTCTGGACCATGATCTGGTCGAAGCCGTCCTCGGGATCAGTTTGAGCCATTGTTTCTCCTCCTTGTTGGCGTGATGGTGGTTTCCTTGTTTTCCTTGCCGCCTGCGGCGGGGACCGACAACGTTTCCAGGATCGGTTCGCGCCATGCCCGGTTCGGGCGTTCGCAGGGCAGCGGTCGCCCTTCCTGGTGAGATTCTGCTTGCAGTCGAGGCTGGCGACGATGCCACGGTCCTTGTCGAAAACGCGGTCGAGCATCGACGCCGCCTGGATGTAGAAGATCATCATCTGGCCGGGTGCCTTGCGCGCGTTCTCGTAGGCGCGCCACATGGCGTCGAGCGGGAACACGAGCGCCGGATAGCGCCACCAGTCGCTCACCCATTGCATGTTCACGCTTGCGCTCTGGTGGTAGCAGAACACGTTGGCCACGAACCTTTCCACGAACGCGGCGAGGTTCGGATAGTAGGTCTCGCTGCGCCGCATTCGCGCGCCGAACTGGCCGGACACGTCCCTTGCCCGCGCGGATCGAGGTCGCCGGATTCGTCTCGGCCGAGATCCGTCTTCCCCTCCTGCGCGGGCAGTATACGGGTGTCGGATTCCTCCGCATCATCCTTTGGAGGGGTGTCGTCACGGTCCGTTGCGTCTTCCGGCGGGTTCTCGTAGCCGTTGCCGGTTTCCCCGGCATCGGCCGGAATCCCGGATCGGATGGGTTCCGCCGCGTGCCGGCCTGCCGGCACCTCGGGTGCGGTCGGCGTCGGCTCGCCTTGGCCGGCATGGTTTCCTCTTCGATCTCCTTGTCCTCGGGGATGTGCGGCGCTTCGGGGTTGGGCAGTCCCTTGCCGTAAGGCACGCCCTTCTCCTCCAGGATGGCGCGGGTGAACAGTTCCAGCCATCCGCAGTCCGATGACAGCAGGGTCCTGGCGGCACCGACCGCGCGCTCCCATTCCTCCCCATCAGGGCCGGACGTGGTGTTCGAGGTGTGTTCGCTCATTATGCGGCCTTTCTCTGCTCTTCTCGGGCTTTCGCCTTGGCTTGCGTCAGGGCGTCGGCCCATTGCCTGTTGCCCGTCCATGGCAGGGTCTTGACGATCTGCGCCCGGGATTGGGATGCGAGCAGCAGCGCGCGGCCGACGGGCCATTCGGTCAGGTCGGAAACGTCGAGGATGTTCTCCTTCTGGATCGAGTTGTTCACGCTGCGCCGGCCGGTGCCGTCGATGTTGACGCTGCCTCGCACGATCTCCCTCTGGCCCACCAGCTGGCTGATCTCGCCGAGGAATTTCGCGTCCTTGATGCCGCCCAGGTAGACGGTGATGTTCGCGTTGTGAACAGCGAGCCGAAGTTCGTCTCGCCGAACGCGGCCCTGCCCTGGTCGGGGTTCTGCCAGATCGTCATGATCGGGATGCCCGCCGAACCGAAATACGAGTACACGTCGGCCAGTTCGGGCCAGCGGCAGATGTTCGCGGCCTCGTCCAGCACGCAGCACAACGGGACCGGCAGACGGCGGTTGTTGCCGGTGAACTCGGATTGGGCGCGTTGGAACGCGGTGAACGCCACCACCGCCGTCAGGCTGGCGGTCAACGCGGTGGAGGGCCGGCCCTGGGCGGAAAGCAGGTACAGGGTGTCCTCGCTCGTGGCGAACTCGTAGGGGTCGAACAGGCCGCGCCGCTCGTCGATGTTCCCATTCGTATCCCGGTGCGGGTCGATCCAGTCGATGATCTCGGGTCCGCGAGGAACGCGACCATGGTCTGAAGGCTGCCGAACACGCCGCTTCGGGTTTCCGGCGTCAGCGCGATCACGCTGGACACGCGCGAGGCGATGCCCGCGTAGCGCGGGTATTCGCTCAGGATGTCGGCCGGCGACGTGTCGCGCTCGTTGGAGCACCACCTGAACACGTCGGACACGGAACGGCCTCCCAGATGCGCGGCGAACAGGTAGTCGGCGAGCTGCTGGGCGGCGGTGCCGGGGAAGAAGTCGTCGCCGCCGGTCTGCGGCTGGCCCGAGGCGTAACGCCAGCAGTCGGCGATGCGTTTCGCGTCGGCGATGGACTGCACCGAGGCGATCAGGTCCCACACCCACGGCGCGCTCTTCCGGTTCGGGTCCGCGATGCGTTCGGGGTCGAACGTCCATATTTCGCCGTTCGGATGGTCGAGCCTGCGGATCGGGGCGGTCACGTCGAGGATATCGCCCTTGTTCGAGGTCGCCAGGCACGGGCCCGGTGCCGAGAGCACGGCCGGGATCGCGTAGCACAGGGATTTGCCGGAACGTGGGCCCGCCAGAACGATAGCCATGTCCTCCCAGCTGGTGTACATCGACGTGTTGTCCACGATGTTGAGCCCCAGCGGATATCCCGGCGACATGCCCTTGCGGTAGCGGTCCGCTTCTATGAGCCTTGACGCCATGGCCTCGGCGCGCTGGCGCGTCACCTTCTCCACGGCCTCGCCATGGCCCATGGCAGGCGCGTACACGTCCACGCGGGTGCGTGCCTTGGCGCCGGTTGCCCACGGCACGGCCTTGCTGGCGATCAGCCACGCGCCCACGCCGCACGCCACGGCCAGTACGACGAGCACGGCCACGGCCAGCGCCCACTGGCCTGCGGTCAGCGACCATTGGCCGGAGACCAGGTACATGAGCGCGAAGATCTGGAAGGGATGCCCCGCATGGGAGCACACGAGGGCGAACGTCGTGAGGATCAGGGACACCGCGACGATGATCGCCAGTTCGATCTTGCGGCTGGGACGGACCGTGCGCCCAGATCCTTCACTCGGTTCGATTGCAGTTTCGGATCGACGTCGGCCAAGATTCATTTCTCCTTTCAAGCATGACGGCGGAACCGATGGAAGCGGTCCCGCCGTCGATGCGCCAGGGCTTGCGTCATGGCTAGCGGGCGTTGCCCGTCGTGAAATCGGATGGGGTGGAAAGGAAATCCGGTGCCGCAGGGTCCGCCGGAGCGGGAGCCGCGCCCGGTGTCGGATAGCCCGACAGCGGTTCGAAGGGCTCGCCGTTGAAAGTGCGGGGAACGCCGTCGCCAACGTATTCGCCGCGCGAGGCGTCAACCTGGTCCGTCCATGGATCCGTTCGCCCGGCATCGGCCACGGCACCGGCCTGTTCCTTGTTCTGGCGTTTGCGTTCGCGGGCGAGCTGGATGCGCTGGGACACGATGGAATCGATCTGCATGGAATCGCCGATCACGACCGGGCGTGCGTATGCCTTGCCGTCCTTCTGGCTGATGAAGGCGTCGGGATCGCCCATGCGGCCGGTCGCCACCACGGCGTCACCCTGGCGGAAATCCATGCCGTGCAGGAGCTCGGCAGCCTGGCCCCAGAATTTCACGGTGGTTCTCACCGGGCCGAGCGGATTGTCCGTATAGCTGCCGTCCTTCTGACGGACTCGCGGGCGGTCCTCATACACGGTGGCGCGCAGGTACGCCGAGCTCGTGGTGCCGTCCGCGTTGGTTTTCGCCGGCCAGTAATCGGGGTTCGCGGCGAGGAGACCGCGAACCACTTGCATTGACTGTGGCATGATGATGGTCCTTTCATTCGGGGAATACCAGCGCCTTCAATGGCGGCGGCGACTCCCATCATCCGGCCGGACCGGTGGCATCGCGGGGTACGCGTCTACGTCAGCGCCCCAAATGCCCGCCGTTCTCCCACACGTTCGCCGCCTCCATGGCGGGATCGGTTTCCGGCAGACGGTCGAGCACGCTTGACGCGAACCGGTCCGAGGCGTCGTAGCCGATGGCCTGTTCGGCGAGTTCCCGCGCCTTCTCGCCGTCGCCCATGGCGAGGCCGAGCATGGCCTTCAGGCCGATGATCCGGTAGCAGGCGTCCGTCGGCGCGTTGGCCTCCAACGGGCCGAGGATCCCCATCGCCATGTCGATGCGCGCCGGATCGGGCGTGGTGCCGTTGTCGATCAGCCGGGAAAACAGCAGGTCGGTGTTCACCATGCGTCCGGCGTATTGATGCGTTCGCGCAATGCCGGAAGGGATAGGGGAGCGTTCTCGGCCAGTATGTCGCTGGCGATCATCATGCATGTTGATTCGGGCGCGAACT
>ENA-OPZD01000348-OPZD01000348.1-human-gut-metagenome-genome-assembly--contig:-NODE-348-length-12349-cov-3.036246_pt1 | contig 12349 bp, 10 predicted proteins | sample MGYA00242479_ERZ504495 | MGnify/ENA primary metagenome ERZ504495 (study PRJEB26092, sample SAMD00036286) | human gut metagenome | host: Homo sapiens | study: EMG produced TPA metagenomics assembly of... | reverse complement strand
TACGATTCCCTGAGCCGTCATAGCATCTACGACTTTTTTCAAATCCTGCAATGTTAGCTCCGGCAACATAGTTACCTTCCATTCCGTAACGTTTTGCAGCATCATCCATATTGTGGCAGATGTTAACCATGATGTTTTTCAGTTTTGCATCTACTTCATCAAATGTCCAGCTCAGTCTCTCACTATTCTGTGACATCTCAAGTGCAGATGTAGCAACACCACCGGCATTTGCAGCCTTACCAGGTGCAAAGATTACACCATTCTCCTGCAGATACTGTGTTGCTTCTAATGTAGTAGGCATGTTCGCACCTTCACATACAGCTACACATCCGTTGGCTACTAACTGTTTTGCATCTTCAAGATGAAGTTCGTTCTGTGTAGCACACGGAAGAGCCAGGTCTACTTTTACAGACCATACGCCACGTCCTTCGTGATATTCTGAATTAGGACGGTAATTCTTGTATTCTGTCAGTCTTGCACGTTTTACTTCTTTGATCTCTTTTAATGCTTCAACATCAATTCCGTCCGGATCATATACCCATCCTGTTGAATCACTTGCTGTTACAACTTTCGCTCCAAGCTGCTGAGCTTTCTGAATTGCATAGATTGCAACGTTACCTGCTCCGGAAACCGCTGCTGTCATTCCCTTGATGTCTTTTCCGTTGATCTTTAATAATTCTTCTGTTAAGTAAAGAAGTCCATATCCTGTAGCTTCTGTTCTTGCCAGAGATCCGCCGTAGCTTAATCCTTTTCCTGTCAGGACACCTTCATACAGGCCTCTGATTCTCTTGTACTGACCGAACATATAGCCAATCTCTCTTGCGCCTGTTCCGATATCTCCTGCCGGAACATCTGTATCAGCTCCGATATATTTACAAAGTTCTGTCATAAAGCTCTGGCAGAATGCCATTACTTCTCTGTCTGATTTTCCCTTCGGATCGAAATCAGAACCACCTTTACCTCCGCCGATCGGAAGTCCTGTCAGTGAGTTCTTAAAGATCTGCTCAAATCCAAGGAATTTGATGATACCAAGGTTTACAGATGGGTGCAGACGTAATCCTCCTTTGTATGGTCCGATTGCGCTGTTAAACTGTACACGATATCCTGTATTAACCTGAACCTGTCCTTTGTCATCTACCCATGGAACACGGAATTTAATCTGTCTTTCAGGTTCAACAAGTCTCTCAAGAAGAGCATCTTTTCTGAATTTTTCCTCGTTTGCCTCTACAACTACTCTTAATGACTCTAATACCTCTTTTACTGCCTGGTGGAATTCTGGCTCTGCAGGATTCTTAGCTACTACTTTCTCCAGTACTTCATCAACATATGACATAGCTTTCTACCTCCTAAATAATATACGTATCCTTTTCAAAGGCATACTTTACTATAAAAAACAGATGACTTACGCCATCTGTTTTTCCCTGACGCCTTTGTCCTTTACTATTGTAAAGCAAACAAGTGTATCTGGCAAGATATTTTTACAGTTTTTGTTATTTTTGCAACTTTTTACAAAACCCTTGCAGATTTTGCAAGAGTTTTGTGCTTTTCTTGTGTTTATTCATTTTTTGAAACAGAACGCACTCTGAATTGCATTTATCACAATACATAGAATTCTGCTCTTCTCTCTGTCTGTTTCATTATCTGAAGTATTTTACTCCGGATTCGAAGATCTTCATATCCTGTTCTCCGTAAATGTTCATTGCCACGCTTCTGTTTCTTCTTTCTGAGTGTGCCATCTTGCCAAGTACACGTCCATCCGGGCTTGTAATACCTTCGATCGCACAGTAAGAACCGTTGACATTCCATTCTTCGTCCATCGTGATATTTCCTTCCGGATCACAGTACTGTGTTGCAACCTGTCCATTTGCAAATAATCTGTCCAGCCATTCTTTATTTGCAACAAATCTTCCTTCTCCGTGAGATGCAGGGTTTGTATATACGCCGCCAAGCTCTGCCTCTCTAAGCCATGGAGATTTATTCGTTACCACTTTTGTATAGACCATCTTGGAGATATGGCGTCCAATCGTATTGTATGTAAGAGTCGGTGAATCCGGTAACTGTCCTGTGATCTTTCCACCTGGTACCAGACCAAGCTTGATCAGTGCCTGGAATCCGTTACAGATACCAAGTGCCAGTCCGTCACGCTCATTCAGTAATTTTTCTACTGCTTCTTTCATCTTCGCATTCTGGAATGCTGTTGCGAAGAATTTTGCTGATCCGTCTGGTTCATCACCAGCACTGAATCCGCCAGGGAACATGATGATCTGTGACTGTCCGATTGCTTTTTCGAATACTTCTACCGAATCAACGATATCAGATGCACTCATATTTCTGAATACCTTTGTGATCACCTTTGCTCCTGCTCTTTCAAATGCTTTCGCACTGTCATACTCACAGTTTGTTCCTGGCATTACCGGGATAAATACTGTTGGCTGTGCGATCTTGTGGCTGCAGATATAGATATCTGATGTATCATATAATCCTGTCTCCACCTTCTCGTCCTGTCCTTCCGCTCCGGAATTGGTCGGAAATACCTTTTCCAGCGTCTCTTCCCATGCAGATACTGCCTCTTCTAATGCGATCTTCACATCTTTATATTCGATTGCCGCACTATCTGTCACTTCACCGATCACGGTATAGGTAATTCCAAGTTCAGATACCTTATCCGCAGGTACTTCTGCAATGATATCTCCGAATGCCGGTGCAAATAAATCTCTTGCATCTACATTATGCTCAATCTTCACACCCATGCCGTTACCGAATGCCATCTTGCTGACTGCTGCCGCAATACCATGTCTGTCTAACGCATAAGCTGCTACGATCTTGCCGCTGTGGATATCTTCGGTAAACTTACCATACTGTTCCATAACCTTTCCGTATTCAGGAATATCGTAATTATCCGTCTCAATACGAAGCCATACAAGTTTATCTCCGGCTTTCTTAAGTTCCGGTGAAATAATGTCTTTCTCTTTTGCAATGTCTACTGCGAAAGATACCAGTGTCGGCGGTACATCAATGTCTTCAAACGTTCCTGACATACTGTCTTTTCCGCCAATAGAAGGAAGGCCGTATCCAAGCTGTGCACTGTAAGCACCAAGAAGTGCCGCAAACGGCTGGCTCCATCTGTGTGGATCTTCTGTCATACGACGGAAGTATTCCTGGAATGTGAAACGGATCTTGCTGTAGTCACCGCCTGCTGCTACGATCTTTGCGATAGATTCTGTCACTGCATAGATTGCTCCGTGATATGGACTCCATGTTGACAGATACGGATCGAATCCGTAACTCATCATACTTACAGTATCGCAGTCTCCTGTTAATACCGGAAGTTTTGCCACCATTGCCTGTGTCTCTGTCTTCTGATATTTTCCACCATGCGGCATGAATACAGAAGCTGCTCCGATCGATCCGTCGAACATCTCTACCAGACCTTTCTGTGAGCATACATTCAGGTCTTTTAACATACCAAGCCATTTTTCTCTTACATCTTTCACATCTTCTCTTACAAGGATACTGTCTTTTCTGTTCGGGATGTCAACTGCTACCGTTGTCTCCTGGTGTGCTCCGTTGGTGTCAAGGAATGCACGTGAAAGATTTACAATCTCTTTTCCTCTCCATGAAAGTACCAGTCTTGGATCTTCTGTTACAACTGCTACTTTTGTTGCCTCCAGGTTCTCTTCGGATGCATATTTCATGAATTCATCTACATCTTTTGGATCTACAACAACTGCCATACGTTCCTGTGATTCAGAGATTGCGATCTCTGTTCCGTCAAGACCGGCATATTTCTTAGGTACTTTATCAAGATCGATCTGAAGTCCGTCTGCAAGTTCTCCGATAGCAACGGATACTCCGCCTGCACCGAAGTCGTTACATTTCTTGATCAGCTTGCTGACTTCTTCTCTTCTGAATAATCTCTGGATCTTTCTTTCTGTCGGTGCATTACCTTTCTGCACTTCTGCCCCGCATGTTTCGATGGACTCTTCTGTATGTACTTTGGAAGATCCTGTTGCTCCGCCGCAGCCGTCACGTCCGGTACGTCCGCCAAGAAGAATGATGATATCTCCAGGATCCGATGTCTCTCTGATAACCGCACGTCTCGGTGCTGCTCCAAGCACTGCTCCGATCTCCATACGTTTTGCAACATAATTCGGATGATAGATTTCTTTTACCGCTCCGGTTGCCAGGCCGATCTGGTTACCATATGAACTATATCCATGGGCTGCTTCTCTGACCAGTTTCTTCTGTGGAAGCTTTCCTTTTAATGTATCCTTTACAGATACGGTAGGATCAGCGGCTCCTGTCACGCGCATTGCCTGATATACATAAGTACGTCCTGACAATGGGTCACGGATAGCTCCTCCAAGGCAGGTAGCAGCACCACCGAATGGCTCGATCTCAGTAGGATGGTTATGTGTCTCGTTCTTAAAGTTTACAAGCCACTCTTCATCCACTCCGTCTACCTCGATTGGAACAACGATACTGCATGCATTGATCTCATCAGACTCTTCCTGATCCTGTAACTTTCCTTCACGTTTTATTTCTTCATTGCCATCACGTGCAAGATCCAATCAGGCAGACAAACTTATCTTCTCTTCCTTTGAAAATCTCACTGTGGTCAGCGATATACTGTTTATAAGTTGCTTCCATCGGCTCTCTGTAATCACCATCGCCGAACGAAACATCTGTAAGTTCTGTCGAGAATGTTGTATGACGGCAGTGATCTGACCAGTAGGTATCCAGAACACGGATCTCTGTCATAGAAGGATCTCTGTCTTCTTCTGACGCAAAATAATTCTGGATATGCTGGAAATCCTTAAATGTCATGGCAAGTCCGAGAGAATCGTATAATTCTTTCAGTTTGCTTTCTTCCATATCTTTAAATCCGTCAAAGATTTTTACATCTGCCGGCTCATCGAATACAGTAACCAGTGTCTCCGGTTTTTCTTCCTGTGCTTCTCTGGAATCTACAGGGTTAATACAATGCTCTTTAATTGCTTCGAATTCTTCATCCGAAACAGTTCCGTTTCCACCATGGATCACGTAAGTAGTCGCAGTACGGATTACCGGCTGCTCGTCTTCTTTGATAAACTGAATACACTGCACAGCGGAATCTGCTCTTTGATCAAACTGTCCCGGAAGAAATTCTACGGAAAAGATCTTGCTTCCTTCTTCTGCCTGAAATTCTTCTTTATATAATGTATCTACAGGTGGTTCAGAAAAGATGCCGTTACATGCTTTCTCAAATGTCTCATCCGATACGTTTTCCACATCGTAACGGATCAGTACACGGACGCTGTCTACGTCTTTGATTCCAAGATAGCTTCGGATCTCGGTCTTAAGTTCCTTTGCCTGTACATCAAATCCTGATTTTTTCTCCACGTACACTCTTTTTACATTGCTCATAAGTAATCCTCCACAAATGAATTTTTACACATTTTCTATTGTTAGTATAACACAACAATCATTATTTAATACAATTAATATATCTAAACACTTTTATAATTCACACTTATTAATCAACTTTTTTCTCTTCCTTTTTGCAATTATTTTTTCCAAAAAAACAATACAATCCATATCAGAAGCAGCACTCCACCAAACACTTCACTGATGCGGATCACCATATCCGAAAAAGAATCCTTCCGGCAGCATCCGTATCATATAATCCGTCTCCGGGTCGAATACCCACAGATTATTGGTAAAAAACAGCTTATGAAAAATCGTAAAACACGTTGTAAAATCTACACGGAATGCAATCCCCAGCAGTACGCCTATGACCAGCCAGGCACTCAGTGCGATCGAATATGTTCTGAAATACAGTCTCTTCCAGTCTTCTTCCCGTTTCTCAGTACCGCCAGTATAACTGCTGCCACAGCCAGACAGATTACTCCGACTTTCATTCCTCCCAGGAACAGATTCCTTACATCACGCATATGCAGCCGGTCTCTTTCATTAAAGAAATCCTGCTCTCTTCCTTCCACTGTCGTCACAACCGACAGCTCCTCCTCTTTCCCGATCAGATAATTCATCATATGTTCTGTCACATACATGACATGGTCTATGCTCATATCCAGATCTTCCGTCACTTCATAGCGTTGATATTCTTTTTTATAAAACCTGTAATTACTGTCTCCATATACGGCCAGCCATATACTAAATATCAGTGCTGCCATCACTGCACACATCAGGCATAACAGATATGATCGTTGTTAGCTTCTTCAAGTCTTTTTCCTCCTGCTTTTCATTATTATAACACTTCTATTTATAAATACGGTTGTAATTTTCTTTCATTTCACTTATAATACAGTTAAGATTCATTAGGAGGACTTATCATGGATATTAACTATGAATTATATAAAGTATTTTACTATGTAGCTTTCCACCTTAAGCTTTTCGGAAGCCTCCAAGCAATTGTTCATCTCACAGTCGGCTGTCAGCCAGTCCATCAAGGCACTGGAGAAGAAGCTGGATCAGACCTTATTCATCCGGAGTACCAAGAAAGTCCGTCTTACTACCGAAGGCGAGATCCTTCTGCGCCACATCGAACCGGCGATCAGCCTGATCAAGCGCGGCGAAAGCCAGCTCCTCGATGTCGGCGCACGCGGAGGACAGCTTCATATCGGAGCCAGTGACACGATCTGCCGGTATTTTCTGGTACCTTATCTGGAACGTTTCCACCGGGAATTTCCCGGAGCGCATATCAAAGTTACCAATGCGACATCCATTCGCTGTGTAGAACTCCTTGAGACCGGACAGGTGGATCTGATCGTTGTCAATTCACCGAATGCTTATCTCGGGAATGTTCCGAATGTAAAAAAAATCAAAGATTTTCAAGATGTATTTATCGCAGACAAGGCATTTGAGGAATTAAAAGGAAAGAAGCTCTCTTTCAAAGAACTTCTGAACTATCCGATCCTTATGCTGGACAGAAAAAGTACGACCAGTGAATATCTGCACAATCTGTTTCTTCAGAACCAGCTGGATCTGGTTCCGGAGATTGAACTCAGCAGTAATGATCTTCTCATTGATCTTGCCCGCATCGGACTTGGAATTGCATTTATTCCGGATTTTCTGCCTTTCCCAGACCTCCGATTCGGATTCGCTTTTTCATTGTCGAGACAAAAGAAGTACTTCCGGAAAGGGAGCTTGTCATCGCATATAACGAGAAAGTCCCGATATCCAAAGCCGCGCAGGAATTTTTATCTTATTTTTAATACATCTTTCGGATGCATGACGGAAAATACCATAGGAGCATATGTTCCTCATGGTTATTTTTCTTTTTAATGCTGCTTATTTCGTATCTGTCTGTTCTTCCGCCTTCCAGAATTTTGCAATCTTTTCTTCAATATTTTCACTGTTACAGATCTGAAAATCATTCCACTCCCTCGGGAACACCTCCTGGCACTGTCTGTCCATAAACCGGTCATCCAACAGTGTGATCACACCTCTGTCCTGATCGGTCCGGATAACTCTTCCTGCGGACTGTAACACCTTATTCATCCCCGGATACAGGTAAGCATAATCGAATCCGTTCAGATTCTTCCGGTCGAAATAATACTTTAAAAGTTCCCGTTCCAGGCACACTTGCGGAAGTCCTGTCCCGATGATCATTGCCCCGATCAGTTTATCTTCCGTCAGATCAATTCCTTCTGAAAAGACACCACCCATCACACAGAAACCGATCAGGCTGTGTGCTCTTTCCTGTTCGAATTTTTTCAGGAATTCTTCCCGTTCCTGTTCCGTCATATATTGGGACTGTACTACAACTTCAATCTGTTCCTGTGGCAATTCCATGAATACTTCCCAGACTTTTTCCAGAAATCGATAAGACGGGAAAAACGCAATATAATTCCCTATTCTTCCTTTTATCACATGCATCACGTATTCTGCATACTTCCGGTACATCTCCGGTCCTCGCCTGGTATACTTCGTGCTGACATCATTTCCCAGAAGCAATAATCTTTTGTCTGGTTCAAATGGAGATTCCGCATAGATTGCATAGTCTTCCTTTGTTGTAGATAACAGTTTTTTATAATAATTGATCGGAAGAAATGTTGCCGAAAATAATATCGTACTATTTGCTTCCCCATATATTCCTGCAGACATCCTGCCGGATTGACACAAAACAGATGCAGGTAAAACTTTCCTTCTTCACTAAGTTCTGAATAGATCAGATAATTTTCATCCTGCTGGTCATGAATATATATGAAATTACGGATACCAAAGTAAAACTCCAGCACCTCTTTCCGTATCACTTCATCTTTACACTCTTCTATAAACTCTTCCAGCTTCGTCATCAAAGACAGAAGCTTAATATACACATGTGACACACTGTTCAGTATCTGGCAGCCGTCACATTCTCTTTTTAATTCCAGAAGCTGCTTATTGCAGCTCTCCAACGCCGAGACAAGTTTCGGTTCCCCGTATTTTACCAGCTTTTTGATCTTCAGAAAATCCTCCTTGCAAATACTGCTGCTGTACATTGTCCTGCCGCGTTCTACCAGATTGTGTGCCTCATCGATCAGGAACAGGTATTCTCCTTTGACGCCGTCTCCGAAAAAGCGTTTCAGATGTGCATTTGGATCAAAAACATAATTATAATCACATATAACTGCGTCTACCCACTGTGATACATCCAGTGCCATTTCAAATGGACATACATTCCATTTTCTTGCCTGTTCTTCCAATACTTCCCGGCTCATCTCGTCTGTCGATGTGAGCAGTTCATAAACGGCATCATTTACACGGTCAAAATGCCCTTTTGCATATGGACACACATCCGGATTACAGATGGTTTCTTCACAGAAACAGATTTTTTCTTTTGCCGTCAATGTGATGACCTTCATCTTCAGATCCTGTTCTCTCAGAATCGCGAATGCCTGACTTGCCACCGTTCTGGTAATCGTCCTGGCCGTCAGATAAAAAATCTTTTCTCCCAGTTCTTCCCCGACAGCTTTCACCGCCGGAAATACGGCCGCCATCGTCTTGCCGACTCCGGTAGGTGCCTGGATGAATAATTTCTTTTTTCTTAAAATGGTCCGATATACAGACTCAACCAGTTTCTTCTGTCCATCTCTGTATTCGAATGGGAATTCTACGGTTTTAATGGAAGCATTTCTCTTTGCTCTCCATGTCATCTGGTATCTTGCCCATTTTTCATATTCAGATACCAGCTTTTCGAACCATTTCTTAAGTTCTGCCCGGGTATATGTCTCGCGGAATCTGCGGATCTCTTCGGTATCCAGATTACAATACGTCATCTGCACTCCGATCTCTTCCAGATTTTTTTGTTCTGCATAAATATATGCATAGCATTTTGCCTGTGCCAGATGCAAAAGCTGTGGCTCTTCCAGACGTTTCAGATCTTTAAATACACCTTTGATCTCGTCGACCACCACACGCTTCGGAAGTTCTATGATTCCGTCCGCTCTTCCTTCTACACTCAGGATAAATCCATCACACGGGATCTGATATCTTAACGGAACTTCTGCACGGTACTCTGCCCCCTGCTGTCTCTGGATTTTCCGGTGTATGCGGCTGCCCTGCTGCATGGCATCCTTATCTGCCCCTCCGGTCCGGTTGTCAATATCTCCATGTCTTAATATAAATTCCACCAGATTCCGCACCGAAATACGGATACACGGCTGTTCCAGATTCATGATCTGCTTTCCCCCAATCGTTCTTCATACATCGATCGAATTGCTCCCGTCATCCCTGCGATCACATCGATCACCGTCATGATATCTCCGCTCCGATTCTTCTGGTAAGCGTGATAGCTTCCCTGGATACAATAGCTGAGCATCACATTCATTGCTGTATCTTCTTTCAATTCCGGGTATTTTTCAAAGATCATCTGCTTGATGTTCCGCTCGATACTATCCGCAAAATGATTCGCCTGACTGCCGGAAAATAAAATCGCCGTCAGGGAATTCTGCGATACATAAGCCATCAGAAGTTCCCGTGCAAACTCTGCCGGATGCTCCAGCAGATATTCCGGATGCTGGATACTGTTCGCAATCGACTGTACTACTTCTTCTTCCATCGCATCTGACAAATCGTAGATATCTTTATAATGCGCATAAAAGGTAGACTTATTGATTCTTGCGCTTTCACATAGTTCTTTTACTGTTATCTTTTCCAAAGGTTTCCTGGAACGCAGTTCGATAAATGCGTTCTTGATTCCCCGCTCTGTTTTCTCAATTCTAAGATCCATCTTACCTCCCATTTCCCAACACTTTCTCATATTCGTCGGTTATCCATCCTTTCGTCGGTTTTGTTGGTGGATACCTCCTCGCATTTTTCTTATAATATAATTATAAATCAAAAAAGCAACTACTGTCCATTATCTTTTCGACAGTTGATCTTTTACGTTGCATTTTCACGGAGGTTAATATGGATTTTTATGGATTTTACACAGGAAAAATATTCGACGCTTATGAATTTCTCGGCGCACACCCGGACAAAGACGGAACCACATTCCGTACCTTTGCACCTGCCGCATCACGCATTACAGTCATTGGGGAATTTAACGACTGGCAGGAATGGGAACTGAACAAACTTATGACGGCAATTTTTTGGGAAGTAGCTATGCCAAAGGTGCAAAGCCGGGCATGATGTACAAGTACCGCATCTACAGACAGGACGGAAACTGCATAGAGCACTGCGATCCTTACGGCTTCGGCATGGAACTACGCCCGGCCTTTGCTTCCATCATCCGCGATCTGTCCCACTATAAATTCAAAGACAGCAAATGGATGCAGAAGCGTTCGGTATGCAAGGACAAGCCGCTGAACATCTATGAACTGCATTTCGGATCATTTAAAAAGCCTTCTGAAAAAGCAGACGACTGGTATACTTATGTGGAAATGATCGATATCCTGATTCCTTATCTGAAAGAAAATGATTACAATTATATTGAGATTATGCCGCTCAGCGAACATCCATGTGATGAATCCTGGGGATATCAGAACACTGGATTCTTCAGTCCGACCGCCCGCTACGGAACTGCTGAAGAACTGATGAAATTCATCGATGCCTGCCATAAGAATGACATCGGTGTCATCATGGATTTTGTACCGGTACATTTTGCTGTTGATCACTATGCACTGTCCGACTATGACGGAACTGCACTCTATGAATATCCACACCAGGATGTCGGTGTCAGCGAATGGGGAAGCTGCAACTTCATGCACTCCAGAGGCGAGGTCCGAAGCTTCCTGCAGTCTGCTGCGAACTACTGGTTAAGCGTATATCATGTGGACGGAATCCGTATGGATGCAATCAGCCGTATCATTTACTGGCAGGGTGAACCGGCAAGAGGTGTCAACAATAATGCAGTAGACTTTATTCGTGAAATGAACCGCGGATTAAAAACACTGCACCCGACAGTTATGCTCTCTGCCGAGGATTCTACTTCTTTCGAAGGCGTAACAAAACCTGCTGATCAGGGCGGACTTGGATTCGATTACAAATGGGATATGGGCTGGATGAACGATACACTTGACTACTTCCGCACCGCACCGGAATACAGAAGCCGCGATTATCACAAGCTTACGTTCTCCATGATGTACTATTATAACGATGTTTTCCTTCTTCCGCTTTCACATGACGAGGTGGTTCATGGAAAGGCAACCATCGCCCAGAAAATGCATGGAGAATACGAAGAGAAATTCCCACAGGCACGTGCCTTCTATATGTACATGTATGCACATCCTGGAAAGAAATTAAACTTCATGGGGAATGAAATCGGACAGCTCCGTGAATGGGATGAAAAAACGTGAACAGGACTGGGATATCCTGAAGTATCCAATTCACGATGCATTCCATCACTTCATGCAGAAACTGAATCATCTGTATATGACAACTCCGGCTCTTTCTGCCAAAGATTATGAGAATGCAGGATTCCAGTGGTTGGACTGCCATCAGGAAGAGCGCTGTATCTATGCGTTCGAAAGAACAGATGGAAAAGATCGTATCGTTGCTGTCTTTAATTTCTCGGATGAGGATCAGAAAGGATATGAGCTTCCAATAAAGGATGCAAAAGAACTGGAGGTAATCCTTGCAAGTGATGATGTAGCATTTGGGGGAGGTAAGAAGTATACGAAGAAGAAAGTGAAGGTTACGGATGGGAATGCTGTGCTGGATCTTTCGGCGTATTCTGCGGTGTATTTTGGGATTTAATTTAATTGGGATTTAATTTATTAACTGGGAAGCGGCCTCTCGGTCCTTGAAGGAAACAATAGATAAGGCTTCTTGTTCAGGTTCCATACCATAAGAAACACTAAGAGAGTCAGAATCACCTAAAAGCAAAGGAACTACGCTCAAACTCGGCGTTCGCCTCAAACACGTT
>ENA-OPZD01000347-OPZD01000347.1-human-gut-metagenome-genome-assembly--contig:-NODE-347-length-12365-cov-1.761317_pt1 | contig 12365 bp, 20 predicted proteins | sample MGYA00242479_ERZ504495 | MGnify/ENA primary metagenome ERZ504495 (study PRJEB26092, sample SAMD00036286) | human gut metagenome | host: Homo sapiens | study: EMG produced TPA metagenomics assembly of... | reverse complement strand
CCCCCGCTTGTAGCTGTACTGAAAAATGCGTTGCCGGAAGCGTCAACACCGATTGCCCCGTTTGCAGCGTCAATATGAGCGAGTGCGCGGGCAAGAAGCAGCACGACAAGCAGAATAGCACCGCCCATGCCGCCGCCTTTATCTTCCTCCGGCTCCGGCTGCTCGGTTTCTTCCGGCTCCGGCTCGGCTTCCTTGCCCGCGCACTCGCTCATATTGACGCTGCAAACGGGGCAATCGGTGTTGACGCTTCCGGCAACGCATTTTTCAGTACAGCTACAAGCGGGGGCTTCGGTCTGTTCGTCCTCCATAAGCTGCAAAAGGTCTTTTTCATCAACTTGATTGAGGAAATGGACGGTGTTTTCTCCGTCCTCGGCGCGGTCAATGATGATGTAAAAATAGTTTCCGTTTTTCGTAACGACGGTAATAAACTGCTTATCGCCGGACGCTTCGCCCGTTATGTCGTCCACAAGGCTCATGTTGCCCTCCGGCGTTAAAGGCTGCGGCTCATAGCCGCCCGTCGTTTCTTCCGGCTCGGTTTCGGTTACGGGGGTAGGCGGCTCGTCGCTCACGTCACCGCCGCCCGCAAAAGCGGTAACAGAAAAGCCGCCCATGAGTACAAGGGCGGCAAGCAAAGCGGTAACGCTGCGGAACAGTTTTTTATGTCTTCATCTTCGGTTTCCTCCTGTTCGTCGGTATAGTCTGCGTCCGGCTGCGGCAAAGCAATTTCGCCGCTGGCGTAAGCGGAGAGGAACGCGGCAAGCTGCGCCCCGTCAAGGTGTACCGCTTTCACCATTTGAACGATCTGCGCATTTTCTTCCTCGATTTTCTGCGCTTCAAGGTCTTTCAGTCTTTTTTGGTATTCAAGGATTTTCGCCCTCGTTTTCTCAATATCCCGTTCGATACGGTCAAGTTTCGTGTTTGCCATAGAAATAAACTCCTTTCAAAGTCAGTTGTAATGTAGCCGCCCATAGGCGTAAAAATGGGATTGCCAATAGCTTGTATCAAGTTTTGCGTATTGTATCGGGTCGCCACAATGCAGCATGACGGGGCTTCCGTCCCCGTCCTCGCCAACGTAGATACCCACATGAGATACGCCCGGTGTGTCGTATGTACCCGTAAAGAAAACCAAATCCCCCGGCTGCGGGTTGGAAACGCGGGTTGAAATGTTGTAAAGCCCCTGTGCCCCAAGTCTGCCCGTATTGTATAGGCCGCTGTTCGTCAGCACATAGCTAACAAAACCGCTGCAATCAAAAGAGGTTTCCGGGCTGCTGCCGCCCCACACATAAGGAAAACCGACATACTTTTCCGCTTCCTCAATGAGCCGCGCAAACTGTTCATCTTCCAGATAGGCGGGCGGGATTTCATAATCCGCTGGCGGGTTTCATAGTATTTTGAAATATAGCCGGATTGCGGGAAAAGGTCGGGTCTGTTCCCAAGCGACGACATATACATAGCGTACATGGATAGCTGTTCCTCGCCCATAATGTAAACGGGAACATGGGAGAGGTTGAAGTTTTCCAAATCCACATTGAGAATGTAATAGTTATAGGCTACTTCAACGTCGTATTCGTTGCCCTCGCTGTCCGTCCGCGTTTCGGTGCGGTAGCGTACCTCGACTTCCTCCGTAACCGTCAAGATATACTGTTTATCAAAGAGCATTTCAAGGGTGCTTTGCGCTTCATCGAGAGTAAACACGCCCTCATGCCAAGCGGAGAGGATAGAGATTAGCACATACGGGTCATGCTCGATCTCGTCAGCCGTTACCCGGTATTCGTCATAGCCGGGGTATTCGCTTTCGATGTTATCCAGCATATCCTGTAACTCGGCTTCCATAGCGACATACGCGCTTTCTGCGCCTGTAATATCCGCGTCCTCGGAGAGATAGGACGACGCAATCAAGCCGCTTCCGCTGTTGCCGCCGAACAGGGAACAAGAGGACAAACCGCCGAAAAACAGAAGCACGATAAAGGCAATCCCGCCCACGATCAAACAGCCTTTCCAATGCCGGACGACAAAGAACGTCGCCCGTTTGGTTTCCTGCGCCGTTTTCTTTGCTGCCTTTGCGGTGGCTTCGGCGGTCTTTTTCACCTTGCCGCCCGTTTCACGCCTTTGCATACTGCTTTTTAATGCGCTGCTTTTGCCAAAAACGGGAAATCGGGTTAGAGTGCGCAAGGGCGGGGTTATCATGCAGCGCCTTTTGATAGAGAAAATCGGCGTTTGCCTTTGCTGCCTTTTTCTCGGCTGCTGCCGCCGCCCGGTAAGGTTTCAGCTTATGGCTGCGTATGCCGCGTTTTACTGCCCGCGTCGTCATGCCGCCCGCTTTCTCGCCCACAAGTTCTATCCTGTGTCCGCTTTCCACACCGACGTTTTCTTTCTCCACCTCATAGATTTTTCCATGTACGGCGGCGTCCAATTCCTGCGCCGGACGGGATAACGGGTTATGACGCAACTTGCCGTTTGGGGGCTTATCCGTTTTTTCAAAAGCAAGGCGCGTCTTTGTCTTTGCCTTTGGCTTCGTCAAAAACGCGCTCTTTCTTGATTTTGGTCTGTTTGGGGATAGCTGCCCGCGCTTTGTCTAAACGGTCAGCCGCCGTATCGGATTTTTTGATTGCCTTTTGCAGGTCCGGCGTTGCCCGTTCCGCTTCGGAAAACTGCAAGCGGGAAGAATGGGTTTTAGGCTGCGCCGCGTTCAAGGGCTTTTTCTCCGCGCCTTTTGCTGCGTGTCGCTCAATCTCTGCGCCGATATGCTGCACAACCTTTTCCGCTGCCGCGCTGCGGGGGCTGAATAGTTTTCCTCCTGCGGCCTTTCGCTGATACTGGACGTTTCGCCCGTCGTGAGGTTTTCCGCAACCGCACCGTCGCGGGTCATTTTCTGCGTTACCTTGTCCGGGGCTTTCCATTCCTTGCTCATGGGCTTTCACCTCCAATCCGCTGTTTCGCAAGGTTACAGTATTCGGGGTTGATCTCAATACCAATATAGCGGCGGTCAAGGCTTTTGCCGCCGCTGCGGTGGTTCCGCTGCCTAAAAACGGGTCAAGGACAATCCCGCCGACGGGACAGCCCGCCAAAATGCACGTTTCCGCAAGTTTCGGCGGGAAAGCTGCGAAATGCCCGCCGCGATAGGAAGCTGTGTTGATCTGCCAAACGTTGCGGCGGCTGCGGACGGGGCATATCAACTCATCGGCGTATGCGCCCTTTTCGCGGGGGCGGTTGATTTTCTGCGGTTGGTTTTGCCCCGGAACAGTAGCGGCATATTTGTTGCCTTTCCCAACTCCGCTTTTCAGCCGTACCGCCGTTGTGGGGGCTATCGGCTCGGCTACTGCTTGCCAATCGTAGTAATATTTCTTCGACTTGGTAAGCAGAAACACATATTCATAGCAGCGCGTCGGTCTGTCCCGCGTGCTTTCCGGCATGGCGTTTCCCTTGTGCCAAATGATAGAACTGCGCAAATACCAACCGTCGCCCCGCAAGGCAAGGGCTACAAGCCACGGAATACCGATTAGGTCTTTCGGCTTGCAGCCGGGGGCGCGGTGGTTTACCGCCACTTGCTGCCCGTTCCTGCCTTTGGGATATTTCGGGTCTTGGTGGTCGGCTTTGCTGCCTGTGCCGCAATAAGTGTCCGCGATATTCAGCCAACAAGTACCCTCCGGCGTAAGCACCCGCTTTACCTCATGGAAAACCGCTGTAATGCGGGAAACATATTCCTCCGGCGTTGCTTCCCGTCCGATCTGCCCGTCTGTGCCGTAATCGCGCAAAGCATAGTAGGGCGGGGACGTTACGCAACAATCCATACAGTTATCCGGCAAGGTTTGAAGCACCTGCAAGCTGTCGCCGCAATAGATTTTATCCGTTTCTATCTTCATGCTGACACCTCGCCGGGCTTGGTCGTCATCACGCGGTAGAGTTCCGTATCTTTTGGGAAACGGTCAATAAAGGGCAAAATCACGTTGCCATAGAAGATAAGTCCCTCGCCCGCTTCGGAATGGGTTACATAGGTCATTTGCTGCTGTGAAATGTTAAGCTGCTTGGCAAGGATTTCCCAGTCGCCCTGGGCTTGGTTGAGCATATACACAAAATCACTGTTTTCAAAGATGTTCTCCACCTCGCGGGACGACAACAAATCTTTCACGTTTTGGGTGATACCTGTCGGAATACCGCCCCACTTCCTAAAACGCTTCCAAATCTCGACGCTGTATGCTGCGGTCTGTTCCTCTTTGAGCAGCAAATGAAACTCGTCGATGTAATACCGCGTCGCCTTGCCCTCGCTGCGGTTTACCGTTACTCTGTTCCATACTTGGTCTTGGACGATAAGCATACCGACTTTTTTAAGCTGCGTACCGAGTTCCTTTAATATCAAAGCAGACAAGGCGGTTATGAATGTCAACGTTTTGTCCTGTGGTTAAAAATGTTCAAGCTGCCGTTTACATAGAAGTTCCAATGCCGCCGCGATACGCTGCGCTTCCTTTTCCGGCTGCTTCTTGATCTCGTCGTAGAGGTCGCCCAAAATCGGCATATTTTCGGGCTTCGGGTCGGCAAGGTAGTTGCGGTACACGCTGATAACAGCGCGGTCAATCAAGGTCTTTTCAACAGCTTCCAGCCCGTTTTTACCTCCCATAATCAACTCACAAAAGGAAAGGATAAAATCGCTCTTTAAGGCTATGGGCGTGTCGCCCTCGCTGTAATTGAGGTTAATATCCATAGGGTTAATGTACTGCGTGCTGTTCTGCGAAACCTTGATAACCTGTCCTTTCAAAACGTCCGACAAGGGGATAATATTCGGCTTCGGGGTCGCAAATGATAATGTCGTCGGACGTGATAAGAAAAGCGTTTGTGATTTCGCGTTTTGCAGAAAAACTTTTGCCGCTGCCCGGTGTGCCGAGTATCAAGCCGTTGGGGTTTTTCAGCTTCTTTCGGTCGCACAAAATCATGTTGTTGGAAAGGGCGTTTAAGCCGTAATACAATGCTTCGCCGCTTTGGAACAGCTCTTGCACCGTAAAGGGAACGAAAACGGCGGTGCTGCTGGTCGTCAAGCCGCGCTGGATATGGATAAGTTTTCCCCCAACGGGATAGAGGACATAAGCCCCTGTTCCTGCCGGTAGTCAAGGCGGGTCAAATGCAGTTGTATTTCTGTGCGATTGCCGCCGCCCCAAATACTTCGTTATCCAATTTCTGCTTGGTATCTGCAAGGTTTAAGACAAGCAGCGTGAGCAGAAACATTCTTTCGTTGCGGCTCTGCAAATCGCGGAGTAGTTTTTTGCTTCCCCGCCGTAGGTGGCAAGGTCAGACGGAATAATATCCATGTCGTAGCCGCTGCGGATTGCTTTCTTTTGTTCCTCAATCTTCATGCGGTCAAGGTCGGTGATCTTGCGCTTAATCGTCTTGATTGCTTCGTTGTGGTCGATACTCTGAATGTGCAGATTAACGATAATCCCGTTTTCCGCGTCCATGAAGTCGGCAAGCATACGGTCGGAGAGTTCCGGCGCGACGATCTGCAAAAGGAACCGCACCAAACTTGCCGCCCATTTGAAACATTCGCCCGTCGCCAAATCGGAAAGAGGACGGGGCGATAAAGTCCTTGACGGAAAGCCCACTTGCGGGTAGCCATTCCCACGCAAAGTTAAAGCGTTCCCCGTCCGGGTGAAAAATCCCATGCAGCACTTCAAGACGCTGTTTCCCGTCCAATACCCGCCGCCGCCGCGCCGATCACCTTAAAATGGTTGAGGGTGTCCGTTTCAATGCGGGCAAGACGCGCCCGCGCCGGATCTAATGTCCCTTTGCTTCAACGGTAAAGGTGTAGAAACTTGGTTTTGATAAGCCCGTTGTTTCCGCGTTCAAGCTGCGTCCTAAGCATTTCGGTGTATTCTGCTCTGATACTGTCGAAGTCGTCATTCTGCGGTGCAATCGTGATACTGTTCTTAAAATCGTCCTTGTTCGCATGGCGGCTGATTAGGGAAAGCTGCACGCTGATAGAAGCGTCGAACGAGTTATACATATCGCAAAGGGCTTCAAAAATGGCGGTTTTGTCGTCCGGCTGCGCAAGCTGATAATTTATATCCTCAAACTCAATGCACTTGGAATACCGCCCGTTTGCAAGGCGGCAAATCCCGTCCTTATACATTCGCTCAAACGGTATGCTGTCCTGCGCCGTATGGGGCTTCCCGTCGCCCTTTGCCTGTCGGATAAGGGTATCTATCTGTTTTCTTTCCTGTCGGGAAAGTTTACGCTTTTCGTTTTGGGTGTTTTTCTTTTCCTTTGACAATCGCCCGTACCTCCTTATCTAATTGCTCTTGCCGCGCAAGGGCGGCATAAAAATTGTTGGTCTGATAAGGTCGCTCTTTGGGGCGAAGAAACTTCACTTCCACAAATTGCCGAATAATCACTTCCAGCGGTTGCCCGTTTTTTCTCGTACATGGCAAGCAAAAACATAGGCAGCATGGCAAGCACCATGCACAATGCCGCTGCGCTCGTTCCAACGCTGCCTTTTACCAAAAAGAACAGCGGCAGTCCGATTGCTACCGCCGCGCTGAAACAAATTAGCTGTCGTTTGGTAAGGTTGAACATTACCTTGCTTTTGATTTTTGTTAAGTCCTTTGGGACGGTTACATACGCCATTTCAAACCTCCTTTCTGCCCGGAATGTAATCTTCAAAGCGGGGAACAGCATAGAAAAGCCGCTTGTTGTTTACCCACCGTTGCAAATGGCGGGTAACAGGCGGGGCGGTTGGACGCTCGTAAATCATCACATACGGGTCAAAGCCCATAGCCCGCAAGGTGTTCACGCGGTATAAATCCTGTTCGTGAGTGCTGCCGTAGTTGGTAAGAACATACACGCGCCGCTGGCGGCTGCTCTTAATAGCTGTCAAATCCAAAAACGTTGGAAATACCCGGTCAAGTCCTCGTCGGGATTATCCCATGCAAAATGTACCGCTTTTATCCGTACCCGATTTAACAGGCTGACATTATCCCTGTTCACAAGGCGAATATCCAGCCCTTGCGAAAATCCACCCATGCGCGGCTTCGTATAAGCTGCTCAATGAGATTTTCATGGTCGGGACAGGCAAGCAGATTAGCGTCCATGATTTTTATTTCCGGCTGCCATTTCCAAAACTCGGACAAATCCGCAACCTTAACGCTTTGCGTCCCTCTTTACCGCTGACAATGCAAAACCCGCAATTTCTCGGACAACCCCGGCTTAAAAAGCCGTAAGCAATCCCGAAAACTGCGGGTAGATTGAATAATCCGGGTAACTGTGTTCCACTTCCGGCGGCAAGCGGTTTTTCGTGTCGTAGCCCGTACCGCCGAAAATGACCTGTTCCGCGTTGGTAACGGTTATCGTGTCTTTGGAATAGGTGTCCGTAAAGACGCGGCTTTTATATACAAGGTCGTACCGCTCCTTTGTGTTCCACCATTCCACCGTATGCCCCTTTGCTTTATGATACGCGGATAGCTTCATCAAGCAGAGGTTGGGGAAATTATGGCTGTCAACGTCGATTAAGCCGATTTTCAAATCATAACTCACCCCCCTTAATGTGCCGAAAAGACGCTCTTTGCAAGGCTCCCTGTTTTGAAAAGGGTAAAGCACAAGAGGACGGTATAGCCCATGCAAGCCCAGATCGCGCCGGATATGTCGTCGGTCGCTGCGATTGTCTGTATCAACACCGCATAAATGCCGACACACACCAAAATCAAAAACGCTTGAAAACCAAGCGCAAGCAAAGATTTTAAGTAATTCTGTCCCATGCTGCCCCATTCGTGATTTACCATTGTTGCCATAGGGATAGGGGCAACGCTCGTTACAAGATATATTTCAATCATGCGCCCATACACCACAAGCATAATGCAGATTGACAGGGCTTTCATGGTAAGCCCTACAAAGAGGGATTGAAACCATAACCCCAAAAGACCGCCCACGCTCATAGCGTCGAGTTTTGCTTCAATGTCGGTAATGACAGTGGTAACGTCTATGCTTGTATCGGATATGATAACCCCCGCGCTCTGATTGACGACGCTCTGCGTAACGTCAAAAACTCCCATGACGATATTCCAAGTATTTGTTACCAGCAGCACCGCAACAAAGGTTTTGAAATCCATTTGAAAAAAATCCAAGTGTCGAGATCGTGCAGATTGTTTTTTTCAATTACAAGCTGGATTAGTTCATAACACATGACAAAGGTAATGATAACGCCCGCAATCGGTACAATGACGTTTTCCGAAAGGCTGCGTATCATGTTGAATATGCCCGCGTTCCACCCGGCGGGGGTCGTGCCGACTTGCGTTGCAATTTCTCCAACCTCTGTATTTACGCTGTCAAACAAGCCGGAGAGGTTCGATAAAATCCCGTCTGTCAAAATGCCGCGAAACCAATCTTCAATCATCTGCCATATCAAAAGTTAATCCCTCCTTTCCCGCGCTCCCGTTTCCGAGAGGGCGCGGCGGGTGGTATTTGTTTTAGGCATTTATCCAAAAGTTTGGAAAGAAGCGGAACAAGGGTGACCGGCCGATCAACGCGACGCCACCGCCCGCCATAAGCTGCTTCATGCCCTGGCTCTTTGCGCCCGGATTGTCGTTGCCGTAACCCTCCATGAGGTTGATAGCCCCCCAAATGCCAAGACCTGCGCCAAGCGCGATAACCAAAGTCTGCAATACACCAACTGCGCTGTTAAAGAAATCCATATAAACCTCGCTTTCTGCCGCTTTGCGGCTCAAAAAATGTTGTTGAAAATGAAAATGCCGCCGTTATTCCTCGGCGGCTGCGCCTCGTCGGACAAATCTATTTCGTATATGTCAAAGGCTTCATCGGGCTTTACTATTGCCGGGCGGGTAGACATATACCGTTCCACATCAAAAGCGTTTTTCTTGTCGAAGTCGGAAAGGTATTTGTAGTTCGGGTGTTTCGTTATATCGTATTTGTCGCTTAAAAAGGGACGTACACCGCGTAGCTGCAAAATACATTTCCCACCGTCCATAACTGCTATTTCGTCCTGTGTCATCAACTCCTTTCCTAATTTTTTGATAAGTAAGTCCATGAGAAACCTGCGTGCCGCGATTTTCGGAAGTGTTGAAACTGTCAATTGTTTCCCGTCCCAAGTTATCCGAAATATCCTTTGCATTTTTCCCACGTCCTCCCAAAAACAAGGTGCTGTCGGCATTATCAAGTATGATTTCTGCCGCGTCCTTGTAAATGGCTTTTAGCTGGCTCTGCGATTGCAGAATGATAGAAGCGGACATTTCCCGGCTGCGGATTGTGGCAATCAGTTTATCAAATCGGGGTATCTGTCCGATGTTCGCAAACTCGTCAAGCAAAAAGCGGACGTGAACAGGCAATTTGCCGTTATATTCGTCGTCCGCTTTGTCGCAAAGCAAATTGAAAAGCTGCGATTGCAGCATAGCGATAACAAAATTAAACGTGCTGTCCGTATCGCTCATTATGAGGAAAAGTGCGCTCTTTCTGTCGCCTAACGTGTCAAGTTCTAATTCGTCGTAGGACATGAGATCGCGCAATTCCTTAATATCAAAAGGCGCAAGCCTCGCACCGCAAGAAATGAGGATTGATTTTGCTGTTTGCCCGCCGCCAATTTATATTTTCGGTACTGCTTCACCGCGAAATGGTCGGGGTCGCGTTCTTCCAAGTCGGCAAACAGCAGATCGACGGGGCTTTGATATTCCTCGTCGTCCTCGCGGGCTTCGCTGGCGTTGATAAGTTCCAACAGGGTAATAAAGTTCATTTCCTCGGCGGGGGCTTCATACCAGATGTAGCCAACCAATGCGCAATACAATAACCTTTCCGCTTTTACCCAAAAATCCTCCGCACTTTTTTCTCCCTCGCCTTTGGTATTCGCTATCAACGTGTTTACCAGCTTCAAAATATCTTTCTCGCTGCGGATATACACAAAGGGGTTGTAGTGCATAGATTTTTTGAAGTTAATCGTATTCAGTACCTTAATGCGGTAGCCCGCCCGTTGCAGCAACTTCCCGCACTCAATCAAAACCGTACCTTTCGGGTCTGTCAAGACGTAAGAGGAATGAAGCTGCATTAAATTCGGCTTGACGAAAAACCTTGTTTTCCGCTGCCGCTGCCGCCGATCACGACGACGTTCTTATTTCTTGCGTACTTCGGCTGCTTCGGGCGGCTGTTCATGGTAAGGCGTTCCGTCTGTGTCAAAATGATGTTGTTTTGAAACTCCGGGTCTATGTAGGGCTTAATATCTTCGGCGTTTCCCCATCGGGCAGAGCCGTACTCCGCGCCCTTGCGGTATTTCTTCGCGTTTTTCCCTTTGACATAGACAATCAAGCGGATAATCACCGCGCCGACAATGCCGACAAGCAAATCCAGCGGGTAAATGCTCGGCAAGGCACTTTCAAAGGCTGCGGAAAATCCCTGCGTGATATTCAGTATCTTTGCGGAAATATCCGCGCCGGGGGCAAGCCGCACCGCCTGTCCGACTTTATCAAAGAGATAGACAAAGAACACATAGGGGATATTCGGAAGTATTAGCTTTTTGTAGTTAATCTGCTTCATATCTCGCGCCCCCTGTCCATTTTCTTTACCTTGTCGCGGGCGGCGTTAAGCTGCTTTGCCTTGTCCTTTGCAGCGGCAAGGGCTTTGCGGATAGAGGGCTTTTTCTCCCTGTTCAGCTTCTTTGCGGAAAACTCTTGAAACGCTGCGGTCATAACGTCTGCGTCCCGGCCTTTGAAAAACACAAGGTAGCGGGTCTGCTCGCCCTTAACCTTTTTCAGCGAAAAATCTATGTTGTATTTCTTCGCCGTACTCTCAAAGGCTTTAATATTGCTGTCGGTGATCTCGATGTTGGAAACACCCGCGTTCTGCTTCATAAGCTGCCGCATGGTCTGTTTCCCATGCGCGGGCTTGCTTTTCTGCTCCAAAAACTTTTGGATTGCTTTCTGCAACGCCTGTTCGGTAAGCCGCGCCGCGCCTTTTTCCCACTTTGACGTATAGGGCAATCGTTTTTTGGGTTACTTCCTCCTGCAAGGTATCAACTCCTTTCCCGGTAAAATGCGGCTATGCTCATTCGCCGCCGTATAAGTCGTGATTGACAAGGGCGGTATAGTAGCTGTCAATGGTACTCGGCGCGTTGAACAGCACCGCTTTTAGATACTGCTTGATGTTGCGCACTTTGGTTGTGTTCTCCCTCATGCAATCCAAAACAAACTCAATATGGCTGCTGTTCAGCTTCAAAAATTTGGATTTCACCAGTTCGGCGGGGTAGTCGTCCCCGGCAATACGGATTGTCTTTCGCGCTGTGCAGACGGTTTCCAGCATGAGGTCAACAATCTCATTTAGGCGGTCTTTGTCCATTTTGGGGTCTTGAATGAGAATGTCATACTCGATATTGTCCTTGATAATCTCCCTGTAAATCTCTACTGCGCTATTGCTTTTCGCTTCCGTTCTTTTCCTTTCCGGCGGCGAAGCCGCTTCGCCCTGCTCAAAGGGCAAGGGATTTAGGGAATGGAATGGAAAGGAATGGGTACTTGATAAATCAGTAATTGATTTTTCTTTACTTGATATATCTTTATTTAATTGCGTTGGATTTTCCAACGTAGGTTTTTCCTGCGTAGGTTTTCCAACTGTTTGGATTTTCCAATGTTGGATTTTCCAACGCAGGTAAATCCAATATAGGCGGCTGTCCGACGCTGGTAGCTGCTTCCGGCTCTCGCGGCTGCGGCTGCTCGTATATGACGTAATCCGCGCCCCGCAAGCGTCCCTTTTCGTCGCGTTCCCGGCTGCGCACGATATATCCGGCTTTTTCGAGTTCCTTTACCGCTTCGCGGATTGCGTCGATCTTCTCCCGGTTGATATGGGATAAGCCCGCAAGGGTATAATCCCAATCCTCCGGCAAGGACAGCATTTGCGAAAGCAAGCCTTTTGCTTTAAGGACAATTCCTTGTTTCGCAAGTGGTGGTTGCTCATAACGGTATATCCCGTATTTCGCTCCACTCTGAAAACTGCCATTTTTCCTCACTTCCTCTCTTGGTCTGCGTGGACAATTAGAAAGCCGTTTTCGGCTGTTTTGGTATTGCAATATGCCCTTTGCCGTTTTCGCGTCTGCAAAGCCGCATGACACAAGGGCTTTTGCCCGTCTATTTGTCCATGCTGGCGGGCGTTTTCCGCGTCCTTTTGTCCGGGGCAATAGGGACACTCTTTGAAAACGCAAAACTCATATTTCCACCCGGGGCGGTAGAAACGGCAAGTGCCGCAATCTTCATCATCTCCGGCACAACCGGATTGATAGCGGTCAAATCCCGGCTTCTGCTGCATGAGCAGTTCAAATGCCCGCTGCTTGCCTTTTATGAAATACATTCCGGCTGTACCTCCTTTCCTGCGGGCATAAAACGGCGTTACTTTCT